>JAEEGH010001782.1_pt1 | contig 60638 bp, 47 predicted proteins | sample 9134181 | NCBI WGS metagenome assembly JAEEGH01 (sample SAMN16246544, study PRJNA631951) | gut metagenome | biome: gut microbiome; feature: rumen; material: DP-attached | host: Bos | place: Iran: Karaj | collected 2018-10
GTTAAATGGAACGATGGATGACTTTATGCCCCTGTACGATGATGGCGCATGCAGTTTCGAGATAGAGACTTGGGGTAATCCTATTCACATCCAGTCTGAAAATGAGATGCTGTATCTGCAGGAAGAATCAGACAACTGGAATGAAGGATTGGATAGAGAATTGACCAAGGACATGCATCTGATACATGCTTTTCATAACCTGTATGAACATTTGGACTTTTCCATTTTTGATTTACTATGGGTGAGAGACTTCAATATCGAACTACATACAGAGATAGACTATCATACATATAAAAGTGATGATTATGGCGACGATTTAGATTGGAGTGAGTGTGACTATTTTGATTGAATGAAATTGTATTATTACAATAAAATACAGATATGAGAAATGGCAAGAAAGAAGAATAAAGTCTCCACGGAAAACTGGAGTTATAAGCATGACTATCCAATTGAAGATGTCTGGAACACAGATAATACGTTGGCACAGTTGATCGTGCCACGCTTACAGGCCTTCAAGGCTCTCGATAAGCACGGTGGCCCTTCTGACTTTAAGGATTTGCGTGGGTGGAACAACGCTATTCAAAAGATGATTGATGCTTTTGAACTAATGAAGTATGCAGGTACTACTAACACAGAGGATGAGGAACGAACTATAGAACAAGGACTTGATTTGTTCCGTAAGTATTTTCGATCTTTATGGGATTGAGTTATGTAGGCAAAGAGTTTCTTGCCCGCATCCTATATGGCAGAGCGCGGCACGCGGCAGCGCGGCAGCGCGGCATTGAGAGTTTTGCATAGTACAGTGGGAGGCATATATATCTATTTTAAATTATTATATATTATAATATATAATAATTCTATATAATATAATAGCTATGGTTGCCGCGGCATCGAGTTATCTAATGCCGCGCTGCCGCAGTGCCGCTCTGCCGCGCACTCGGATGACGGCATGACGGCATTTTTGGGGAGAGAATACTGCAATCTAGATCGAAGAATAGTTTAATCCATGAGATTGCAGTATTCTTGCGTCCCTGCGGTAGCAATCGGCCAAAGGTCGAGCACCCGTCGCTGCTCTTGTTTCGATCGTCCCCCTAACCCCTCCTAACGTCCCATTTTTGGTGTTTGAGGGCATTTTCTAAAGAAAATGTTTGTGAGATTAGGAAAAAATGAGTACCTTTGCAGCCGCAATTTGAAAAAAGTAGCATTGCAGTACCAAAAAAAGGATTACGTTAAAACATGAAATATGCTTTGATCACAGGGGCTTCCAGAGGCATCGGCAAGGCCATTGCCCTGCATCTGGCCGCTAAAGGAACGCCCGTCATCATCAATTACTTGAAGAATGCTGAGGCCGCACAGGCTGTGGCTGACGAGATCACCGCACAAGGGGGAACGGCAGAGCTGCTGCCCTTCGACACCTCGAAACCGCAGGAGACAGAGGCCGCCCTGGACCGTTGGGAGGATGCCCATCCTGACGACTATATCGGCGTGCTGGTGAACAATGCCGGCATCCGTCGCGACAACGTGATGTTCATGATGTCGGACGAAGAATGGCACAGTGTGATGGACACCACGATGAACGGCTTCTTCTACATCACCCGTAGGTTGCTGAAGCACATGATGCCCCGTAAGCGCACAGGTCGTATCGTGAACGTGGCCTCGCTCTCAGGGGTGAAGGGTCTGCCGGGACAGGCCAACTACAGCGCTGCAAAGGCCGCACTCATCGGTGCCACAAAGGCATTGGCACAGGAGGTGGCACCACGCGACGTGACGGTGAACGCCATCGCACCGGGATTCATCGAGACCGACATGACGAAGGACCTGCCGCAGGACGAGCTGAAGAAGCTGGTGCCCGCAGGACGCTTCGGCAAACCTGAGGAGGTGGCAGCGCTCGTGGGCTTCCTCGTGAGCGACGAGGCGGCATACATCACGGGCGAAGTGATCAACATTAATGGAGGCTTATACACATGAGAAGAGTTGTAATAACAGGAATGGGAATATGGTCGTGTCTGGGTACGGATCTGGCGACCGTGAAAGAGTCATTGTATCAAGGGAAATCAGGTATCGGACTGGATAAAGACCGACTGACCTACGGTTACCGCTCAGGACTGACGGGTATCGTGGAGACACCGGTGATCACCAAACAGATGCTGGACCGTCATACGCGTGCCGGCATGAGCGAAGAAGCACAGTACGCCTACATGGCCTCGCGACAGGCTTTCGAACAGGCACAGATCACGGATGAATACCTCAGACAGAACGAGGTGGGATGTATCTTCGGCAACGACTCGTCGGCCAAGCCCGTCATCGAGTCGTCGAAGATCATGGACGAGAAGCACGACTCGGCGATGCTGGGCTACGGCCTCATCTTCCAGTCGATGAACTCGACGGTGAATATGAACATGAGTACCATCTTCCATCTCCGTGGCGTGAACTTCACCATCAGTGCCGCCTGTGCGAGTGGTAGTCACTCGATAGGACTGGGCTATATGCTCATCCGTCAGGGACTGCAGGATATGGTGCTCTGCGGCGGCGCCCAGGAGACGAACTACTACTCGATGGCCTCGTTCGACGCGCTCAACGCCTTCTCGGTAAGGATGGACGAACCCACGAAGGCCAGCAGACCTTTCGATAAGGACCGCGACGGACTGATTCCCAGTGGTGGCGCTGCAGCGCTCGTGCTAGAGGACTACGACCACGCCATCGCCCGTGGAGCCACGATACTCGCGGAGGTGGTGGGCTATGGTTTCTCGAGCAACGGTGGTGGCATCTCGGAACCCAGCGACAACGGTAGTGTGATTGCGATGACACGGGCCATCAAGGATGCTGGTGTGGAACTCGACGACATCGACTATATTAACGCCCACGCCACCTCGACACCGCAGGGTGACATGTATGAGGCGATGGCGCTGGGCAGGATGTTTGCAGGACAGCGCGCACTGATCAGCTCGACCAAGTCGATGACGGGTCATGAGTGCTGGATGGCAGGCGCCTCGGAGATCGTGTACAGCATCCTGATGATGCAGAACAACTTCGTGGCACCGAACATCAACTTCGAGAATCCCGATGAGTATTCGGAGAAGCTGAACCTGACGGCGAAGACCGTTGACATGGAGGTGAACACCGTGCTGAGCAACAGCTTCGGCTTCGGTGGCACGAACTCGGCACTGGTCATAAAAAAAGTAAAATAATAAATTCAGATGCTTATGAAAAAGTTAATGATGATGACGCTACTCCTGATGATGATGGCAGTAACAGCGAATGCCAAGTCGGCTGTTGCCGTGAAGAGTGGCGATGTGAACGTATTCGTACAGAGTGGCAAGACAGCCACGCTGAAGCTGGATTTCTCAAAGGCTAAGATTGCGAATCTCAGCAAAAATGAGCTGACTGACAAACTGATGCGGACTCATCTGGAAGAGACAGACCCCGTGACAGCCGAGAATTGGGAGTCGAAGCATGTGCCGGAATGCCGGGCGTTCTTCATTGAGCGTTGGAACGAGGGCAAGAACTGTTTAAAGATGGTGGACGGCACTAGTGGTGACTACCAAGTCATCGTGAATATCGATTATATCGACTTTGGTAGTGGTAGCGCAGCAGTATGGGGCTTCGGCAAGAAGGCTGGTGGTGCTATCATACGTGGTACACTTGATGTCAAGGATGCTTCTGGCAAGACTATTTGCACACTCGACATCAATGACCTCCGTGGAATGTCACAGCGGACTATGGACATGAAACTCCCCACCTTTGGTCGTCGTATGGCACTTCTCTTTAAAACGGTGGCCAAAGAAGTTTTAGATTTTGTAAAAGCAGAGACAAAGTGATACTGGCACCAGCCTTACAGAAGGCGTATACTGAAGAACATCTGACAGCCAGAGAAGCACAGCGGCTGGCGGAGTTCATTGCCTGGGGACCCGTGGTGTTCCAGGCGTCGAGACTGATGGTGAAATGGGGCATCCTCGACCTGTTGAGGGATGCTGACAAGGGATTGACACGACAGGAGATTGTGGCTCAGACGGGTCTGTCGGACTATGCCGTGAAGTGTCTCCTGGAAGCCTCGCTCTGTATCGGAACGATATTGGTAGACCCAGAGACGGACCGTTTCTCGCTGTCGAAGACAGGCTGGTTTCTGTTGAACGACCCCGCCACGAGGGTGAATATCGACTTCAACCACGATGTGAACTACGAAGGTTGGTTCCATCTGGAGGAGTCGTTGAAGAACGGCAAACCTGAAGGACTGCGACATTTCGGAGACTGGCCTACGGTGTATGAAGGCCTCTCCAGTCTGCCCCCGCAGGTGCAGAAGAGCTGGTTCGGCTTTGATCATTTCTATAGTGACTCATCGTTTCCTGAGGCCCTGAAGATCATCTTTGATGAACGTCATGTGAAGTCACTCTACGATGTGGGTGGCAATACGGGAAAGTGGGCGCTGCAGTGTGTCGGCTACGATCCTGAGGTGGAGGTGACCATCCTCGACCTGCCGCAGCAGATCGGCATGATGCAGGAGAATGTCAAGGGCAAGCCTGGGGCTGAGCGAATCGGTGGTTATGGCATTAACCTGCTGGATGAGACGGCGATGTTTCCTCAACGCGAGGGTGGACTTGACGCCATCTGGATGAGTCAGTTCCTGGACTGTTTCTCGATGGAACAGATCGTGGGTATCTTGAAGCGGGCAAAGGCCGCCATGACCCCAGAGACAAGGATCTACATCATGGAGACACTCTGGGACCGTCAGCGCTTCGAGCCTGCAGCCTTCTGTCTGACGATGACCAGTCTCTATTTCACCGCCATCGCCAACGGCAACTCGAAGATGTACAACACCGAGGATATGACACAGTGTATCCATGAGTCAGGACTGGAGATCGAGCAGATCTACGACCACCTGGGTCAGGGACACAGTATAATTGTAGTGAAAAGTGAATAGTGAAAAGTGAATAGTGAATAGTGAAAAGTGAAGAGTGAAGAATTTGCTGCCGCTGCAGACGATTAGACAAATAGACAATTAAATAATAAACAATAAAATGGAAAGAAAAGAAATTGAAGAGAAGGTGAGGGCGTTCCTCATCGATGACCTCGAGATTGACGAGGAGAAGATTTTTGACGATGCGAAACTGAAGGACGATATGGGCATTGACAGCCTGGACTTCGTAGACATCGTAGTGATTGTAGAGAAGAACTTCGGCTTTAAGATCAAGCCCGAGGAGATGCAGGGCGTCACGACGCTGAGCCAGTTCTGTGACTATATCGAAGGGAAAGTGAATAGTTAATAGTGAATAGTGAGTGCTGAGAAACAGTGGGACGGCACAACCTATGGTAACGGGCTGATGCACCGTTGGCTGATAGGACTGTTGCGAAGAATAGATGTCAGATTCATCTATGTCTTCGCATACGTGTTTGTTGTGCCACCCTGTCTGCTCCGGCCTGGATACAAGTTTATCTACCGCTATTTCCGTGAACGGTTCGGACTGTCTCCCCTCGCTGCATTCTGGAAGACCTATCTGCAGCATGGGATGTTTGCGCAGGCCATCATCGACAAGTTTGCGATGTATGCCGGCAAGACGTTCGACATCGACATCGAAGGCTATGAGCACTTCCAGACCTTGGCGACGAAACCTGAGGGATTTGTGCAGCTGAGTTCGCATGTGGGCAACTATGAGATTGCGGGCTACTCGCTGGTGGCGAAGGACAAGAAGTTTAATGCCCTCGTCTTCTTCGGCGAAAAGGCCTCAGTGATGGAGAATCGGATGAAGATGTTTGAACATACGAACATCCGGATGATCCCCATCCGTGAGGATATGAGTCACCTCTTCGAACTCGATAGTGCGCTGAGCAACGGTCAGATCGTCAGTATCCCTGGTGACAGAATCTGGGGGTCGTCGAAAGCGGTTACGGTGAAGTTGCTGGGCCATGAGGCGCGGCTGCCGATGGGACCGTTTAAAGTTATCGCTACACGAGGACTGGAGGCCATCGTGGTACATGTGGTGAAGGTGGCTACACGGAGATACAAGATCTTCGTCACCCCACTGAGCTACGACAAAGATGCACCCCGCAATACGCAGGTAGAACAGCTGTCGACGCAGTATGCCGCAGAAGTGGAGCGTATCGTCAGATGCTATCCGACACAATGGTATAACTATTTCCCATTTTGGGGAAAATGAAAAGTGAATAGTGAATAGTGAAGAGTGATTTCAAACAGCCAACAGAAGCATTCCTGAGGGGGATTGACATCCACACGCTACTGCCACAGCAGGAGCCCTTTGTCATGGTGGGCTGTCTGATACAGATCGATGAGAAGAGTTTCGCTACAGAAACCCTGGTCAAGGCGGAGAACATCTTCGTGGACGAAGGTTATCTGAGTGCCTCGGGACTGATAGAGAATATCGCACAGACCTGTGCGGCGAGGATAGGATTCGTGAACAAGTATATCCTGCAGAAGGGTATTCAGATCGGATTTATCGGTGCCGTGAGGAACCTGGAGATCCTGTCGCTGCCGCAAGTGGGACAGACCATCACGACGAAGGTGGAAGTGGTGGAAGAGGTCTTTGGTATGACGCTGGCAAAAGCCACGGTGACCTGTGAGGGTGAGACGCTGGTAACAACGGAAATGAAAATCGCATTGAAATGATGGAATTGAAGGCTTCGAAGGAGATAGAGATACGATTCAGTGAAGTGGATATGATGCAGGTGGTGTGGCACGGCGCCTACGCCCTGTATTTTGAGGATGCCCGTGAGGCCTTCGGGGCGAAGTACGGCCTGAGCTACATGGGTTATTTGGATCACGGCTATTTCGCACCTATCGTCGAACAGACCATCCACTATAAAAAGCCTATCCGTTATGGTATGAAACCCAGGATAGACATCATCTACCGACCTACGGAGGCCGCGAAGATCGTGTTTGACTACGAGATCTACGACACGGAAGATGAGAGCCTGATCGCTACAGGCCATTCCGTACAGGTGTTTATGGATATGAAGTATAACCTCGTGTGGGAGAATCCGGAGTTCTATCTGGAATGGAAGCGCAAATATGATATATAAGATTACAGATAATATCTTGTCGCCGCTTGGTGAGACTACAGCCCAGAACTATGAGGCTGTGAAGGCTGGCCGTAGCGTCAATCTCACAAAAGGGACCGTCCCTATTGTGAGAAGCGAGGGTCTTACCCGATTCGAGGCGATGGCGGTGAAGTCAGCAAAGTGTGCGATACAGGAGGCGGGTATTGATCCTGGCAAAGACAATGTCGTGCTGATCCTGAGTACCACGAAGGCGAACATTGAGGTGTTGTCACAGGGTAACGAGGATCCTGGACCTGCACATGCTGCGAAGAGCATAGCAGAGGAGCTGGGTGTCGTTACGGAACCGATAGTGGTCTGTAATGCCTGTATCTCTGGTGTTGCGGCCATCATCCTGGCACAGCGGTTGTTGGAACATAGGGACTATGACTATGCTATCGTCTGTGGCGCAGACGTGCTGAGTGAGTTTACCGTCTCTGGGTTCCAGTCGTTGAAAGCTGTTTCCGAAGAACCCTGCAGGCCTTTCGATATGGAACGTCTGGGACTGAACCTGGGTGAGGCTGCAGCAACGATGATTTTGACGGTTGACAGTGGACAGTGGGCGATTGAAGCAGGTGCGATCAGGAATGACGCCTTTCATATCAGTTCGCCCTCGAAGGATGGTGAAGGTGCACGATTGGCTCTCGAAGCTATCGGTGCCGAAGCGGTAAAGGACAGTCTGGCGCAGATCAATGCCCACGGTACAGCCACGATGTTTAACGATCAGATGGAGTCGGTGGCCATAGAACGGGCTGGATTGAATACGGTTCCTGTGAACTCGTTGAAAGGCTATTTCGGACATACGTTGGGTGCTGCCGGTATCCTGGAGACCATCATCACGATGGCTGCACTCGATGACCATACGGTATTGGGAACGAAAGGTTTTGAGGAACGGGGAGTTTCTGGGAAGATCCTCCTGTCATCGGAAAATCAAACTACCGATAAAGATCGTTTCGTAAAGATGATCTCCGGCTTCGGAGGTGGTAATGCGGCGATCATGGCTTCCAAAATTAGGAATGAGGAATTAGGAATGAGGAATTGTGATTACCCTGCTGATGGGAACTTTTCACTCTTCACTCCTCTCTCTTCGCTGAAGATTACCTCTGAGAGTGTGACGATAGACGGAAAGCCCTTGGAACTTCAAGAAAAAGGAGGGGCGCTGCTGACGGAGGTCTACAAACGGTATATCGGCGACTATCCCAAATACTATAAGATGGACGTGCTCTGCAGGCTGGGTTTTGTAGCCAGTGAACTGCTCCTGAGGAGGTGTGATGAGCGGGAGGATGAGACGGCTATTATTCTCTTCAACCACTCTTCGTCGATTCAGGCCGACAAGAACTATCAGACCTCTATCGCTGATCCGGACAACTACTTCCCCAGTCCTTCGGCTTTTGTCTATACGTTGCCGAATATTGTGACAGGCGAGATAGCGATCCGACATCATATTCAGGGCGAGACTTCGTTCTATATCCTGCAAGAAAAAGACGAGCAGATGATGGAAAAGATGATCGAGGCCTCGTTTGCTGACCCTGGGACAAGACGGATACTCTGTGGCTGGATTGACGCTGAGGATGACGATCATTTTGAAGCAGAATTGAAGACTATAGAAATTTAGACTATAGATTATAGATATTTAATTTGGACAGATAAAAAGACTGATTATATGGAAGAATTGATTATTGAACTAAAAAAGAAGATTATCGAGGCGTTGAACCTCGAGGAGATGACACCCGAGGAAATAGAAGACGATGCTCCCTTGTTTGGAGAGGGATTAGGTCTTGACTCCATCGATGCACTGGAACTCATTGTGCTTCTGGAGAAGAACTATGGCATCAAACTCGCCAACCCCGCTGAGGGAAAGGCCATCTTCAAGAGTGTGGCTACGATAGCTGATTACGTGAGCAAGAATCGTAAGAAGTGAGGAATGTAGTTATTACAGGTGAGGGTATCGTCTCTGCCATCGGCTGCGACAAGGCTTCGGTGCTGAAGTCGTTGCAGGAGGGCAGAACGGGTATCGGAGAGATGAAGCATCTGCGTTCATCGCATCATGAATTGCCTGTTGGCGAGGTAGACCTCTCAAATGACGAGATGCGCCAGATGCTGGGCATCGGTCCAGAGGTGCTTATGAGTCGTTCATCGCTGATGGGACTGATAGCCATACGGCAGGCGATAGAGGATAGTGGACAGTCTGCTCCCGCTATGCCTAAGTCAGAAAAGGTGATCTTGGTGTCAGGAACGACGGTGGGAGGCATGGATCTGACAGAGGAATACTTCGACAGTTTTGAGGAGAGTGACGACCATCTGGACTGTCTGCGGATACACGACTGTGGTAGTAATACCAAACAGATGGCAGAGATGATGGGTTTTGCGGACTGTGCAACTCTCTCTACGGCCTGTAGCTCTGCTGCCAACGCCCTGATATTGGGTGCAAATCTCATAAAGACAGGACAGGCAGACGTGGTGGTAGCAGGAGGTACGGAGGCACTGACACGGTTCCATCTGAACGGTTTCCACGCGCTGATGATCCTCGATGAGCAACGCTGCAGGCCTTTCGACGAAGGACGTGCAGGACTGAACCTGGGTGAGGGCGCTGCCTTCGTGGTGATGGAATCGGAAGAGCACGCCCGTCAGCGGGGTGCAGAGATCCATGCCTGGCTCTCGGGCTATGGCAATGCCTGTGACGCTTTCCACCAGACGGCTTCTTCAGAAAACGGTGAGGGCGCTTACCTAGCCATGAAGGAAGCACTGGAGATGGCACAACTGTCACCCTCACAGATAGACTATGTGAATGCCCACGGAACGGGAACACCTAATAACGATGCGAGTGAGAGTGCTGCCTTGAAACGTATTTTCGAAGACAGGATGCCTAGGGTATCGAGTACGAAGTCGTTTACAGGTCATACTACCAGTGCCTCAGGAAGTATTGAGTCCGTGATCTGTCTGTTGGCGATGCAGCACCATTTCGTGCCGGCAAATCTGGGCTGGCAGCATCAGATGGCTGAAGGTATTACACCTACGATGGGAGAGACGAACTGCAAGGTGGAGCATGTCATGTGTAATTCCTTCGGCTTCGGAGGAAATGATTCCTCTCTGGTCTTTTCGACGAGTAAGGATACCCCTGCCACAGATTCTGCCTCAGATATTTCTCACTTCCCGATCAAAGAACTCTCTCGTGTGGAGATTACCTCCGAAGACCAACTCTCCGAGATCCGTGAGTTCGTCAAGCCGTTGGAGGCACGACGCATGGGTAAGATCATGAAGAGTTCGTTGCTCTCCTCTTTGAAGGCTTTGAAGCAGGCGGGTATAGAGACTCCTGATGCTATCATCACGGCGACATCGCTGGGATGCCTGGAGTTCAGCGAAAACCTGCTCCGACAACTCTCGGAAAATGGTGAGCAGATGTTGTCGCCTACCTGGTTTATGCAGAGTACGCACAACACGATCGGCAGCAATATCGCCATCCGCACCCATTGTCACGGTTATAATGCGACCTATACTCAAGAGAAGAAATCGTTGGAGTGGGCCCTGCGTGATGCACAGATATTGCTGGCAACAGGAAAAGCCAAGACGGTGCTCGTAGGACTGCACGAAGAACTGACTCCTTTCTGGAATTCGCTCCTGAGCAGGGTAATCAAACCTCTCAATTCTCAGTTCTCAGTTCTCAGTTCTCCTGCGGATTATAATATTCACTCAATAGCAATGGTACTGACATGTGGAAAATAATACCTTATGCCATATTACAGAGCGTTCTGCTCTGTGGAGGACAGGTGTTCCTGAAGCTGGCCCTGATGCGACTGCCCGCCTTCGGATGGAACAGGGAGTTCTGGGGTAGTCTGCTGACGAACTGGCAGTTTGCGGCCTGTGGACTCTTCTTTGCGCTGGCTTCGTTGTTGTGGATGTATATCGTGAAGTACTTCCCTTTCAGTATGGCCTATCCGATGGTCAGTCTGAGTTATGTGTTCGGAATGCTGGCTGCGATCCTCTTCTTCCACGAGGAGGTGTCGATGATCAAGTGGATGGGCGTGGCCTGTATCGTCGTAGGTTGTTTTTTAATTGCAAAATGATGAAGAGAATATACGTTATCCTCGTGTTTTGTATGGCGCTGTTGCCGATGTTTGGACAGACACGTATTAACACGGATGAGATCAAGCAGAAGATTAATCAGACGGCATCGGGAATCAAGACGATGCAGTGTGACTTTGTGCAGACGAAACATCTGAAGATGTTGAATGACAAGTTGGTGTCGAAGGGTAAGATGTACTATCAGAAGAGCGACAAACTGCGTTGGGAGTACGTGAGTCCTTATGCTTATACGTTTATCCTGAACGCTGATAAGGTGCTGTTGAAGAACCAAAAGCGGAATGACGTCATCGACGTGAATCAGAACAAGGTGTTCAAGGAGATTGCACGTATCATGATGAACAGTGTAGTGGGTAACTGTCTTACGGATGATAAGAGCTTTAAGACGTCGTTTACAACGACCTCCACAGAATGGATTGCGACACTGATTCCCCAGCGTAAAGACATGAAAGGGATGTTTCAGAAGATCATTCTCCACTTCAGCAAACAAAAGGGGGTGGTAACCCAAGTGGAACTGATGGAGAAAAACGGTGATAAGACACTTATAGAACTCAAGAATACGAAACAGAATGAGACGCTTGATGCGAAGCTGTTTGCTGTTCATTAGTCTGCTGTTGTCTGTCTTGACCAGTAGGCTATATGCCCAGACCACTTTCCCTGCTGACGGGGAGAGCATCCGTTTTACGGCTTATATCGAGATGGAGAAAGGTTATGTGAGTGGCATCTGCATTCTGCATCGTGATGGCGACACTGTTCATGGGTCTCTGTTTAATGAGTTCGGCATTACAGCTCTCGACTTTACCTACCGTCTGGAGAGAAAGAAGGTGAAACTGCATACGGTGATGCCGATGATGAACAAGTGGTATATCCGGAAGGTTCTGAAGAAGGATCTGCGACAGCTGATGACAGGACTTCAGAACGGAGAGACCACCTGGAAGGATGAACGTTACCACATAGAATATCAACTAACGCCCCTATTATGACACTGAAAGACAGCTTATATCATATTACCCAAAAGACAGAACAACGCTACGAGGTGCTGTTGGATGAAAAGCACTTCATCTATCAGGCCCATTTCCCTGGGGAACCTGTGACGCCAGGTGTGTGTATCATCCAGATCGCTAAAGAGCTGTTGGAAGACCATCTGCAGCATGACTTTGTGATCAGACAGGTGAAGAACGTGAAGTTCCTGTCGGTGATATCCCCCATCAAGACTCCTCGTGTGACCTATACCTTCGATAAACTCTCAGTTGCGGAAGAGACGGGCGAATGTAAGGCGCAGATTATGGTAACGGCGGAGGAAGAGGTGCTGGCAAAGTTGTCGATGACTGTAGAAAGAAGACTGTAGACTATAGATTATAGTGAATCAAGATATTCAGAGGTGAACGAGAAAGAGAAACAGAAGACGTTGCTGCACGACAGAGGAATATGTGTCGTCATTCCCACATACAATAATGCGGGGACGATAGAGGCTGTGGTGAGAGGTGCGTTGGATGAATGTCGGGATGTCATCGTGGTGAACGATGGCTCGACGGATGATACTCGTTCTATCCTAAAAGCTATCGAAGGCATCACTTTGGTAGATTCTACGCGGAACGGAGGCAAGGGCTGTGCGTTGAAACATGGGTTTGAGAAAGCCCTTGAGATGGGCTACTCGTATGCGATCACTCTTGATGGCGACGGCCAGCATTACCCTGAGGATATCCGGAAGTTCCTGCAGGGGAATCTGGACCATCCGGGTGCGCTGATTATCGGTAATCGTAACCTGGAAGGTGTGCAGCGCAGCAAAGGCAGCAGCTTTGCCAATCGGTTCTCTAATTTCTGGTTTTATATCCAGACGGGCAGGAACCTGAAAGATACACAGACCGGTTATCGGTTGTATCCTCTGAAGAAGCTGCGGGGTCTTCGACTGCTTACCTCGCGTTATGAGGCAGAACTGGAGCTGTTGGTATTTGCTTCGTGGCACGGTGTGGAGATTGTTCCTATACCCATTGATGTCTACTATCCGCCACAAGAGCAGCGGGTGAGTCATTTCCGCCCAGGCAAGGACTTCACGAGAATCAGTATTCTTAACACGATACTGTGTTTCCTGGCTGTGGTTTATGGCTTGCCGTTGAGGATAGCACGGTGGCTGATGAAATATATCCGTACTTATTATGCGCTGCTCTTCTTTATTGTCTTCTCGCTACTGATTATTACTCCCGCAGTATGGGTGTATGTGAAGTGGAAGAAACTGAGAGGAAAATGGACTGTGGACTGTGGAAAGAGAATACATACCATCATTTGGAAAGCGTCGAGGTTCGTGATGATCAAACACGGCATCCCAGGAACTTCGTTTACCTATCGCGTAGCTGATGGCGTGGATTTTGATACGCCACATGTGGTCATTTGTAACCATCAGTCACATCTCGATTTGGTTTGTCAACTGATCTTCTCACCGAAGATGATTTTTCTGACCAACGACTGGGTGTGGAACAATCCTTTTTATGGTTTCATGATCCGGCATGCGGAGTATTATCCTGTGGCAGAAGGCATCGATGCGTTGTTGCCGAAACTGAGATCACTGGTGGAACGTGGGTATAGTATTGCCGTCTTCCCAGAGGGTACGCGTTCTAAGGATTGCAGGATTGGACGATTCCATCAGGGGGCTTTTTATCTGTCGGAACAGTTGGGTGTCGACATTCTTCCTATGTGCCTCTACGGCCCAGGAAAGGTACTGCCCAAGAAGACGTATACCCTCCGAAAGAGTCCAATTTATATTCAGGTAGATTCTCCCGTTACACAGGCAGAGTTACGGGCGATGGGTGATACTAAGGCGCAGGCTTCGGCGATGCGTAAGCGGTATCAGGAAGTATATAGTCAAATCACAAATCGTATTGAGCAGGATGTCTAAGGTGGTGATTATAGGTAGTGGGCTCGGTGGTCTCTCCTGCGGAGTGACCCTGGCAAAGAACGGTTACGAGGTAACGGTTCTGGAACAGGGCGCCCAGATTGGTGGTTGTCTGCAGTGCTTCTCACGAAATGGGGCACGCTTTGAAACAGGTATGCATTTCGTAGGCAGTGCCTCTGAGGGTCAGACGCTGGATCGTCTGATGCACTATCTGGAGATCAGGGATCACGTCCGATTGTCGCAGCTTGATCCTGAAGGTTATGAGGTTATCGCACTGAATGGCAAACAGTATCGTTATGTCAATGGCCGTGAGGGCTTTATTGACCAGATGGCCACATATTTCCCTCATCAGCGTGATAATCTAGTCCGGTATTTCGACTTGATAGAGAAGGTGGCTGGCGCTTCTTCACTCCACTCCCTGAAATATGCGGAGAGTGATATCGCCGTAAACACTGAATATCAGTTGCGGAGCATCAACAACGTTCTCGATGAGGTGATTACCGATCCAGAACTGGCGAAGGTGCTGGTGGGTAATCTGCCGCTCTATGCCGCAGAGAAAGACAAGACGCCTTTCTCTACGCATGCCTTTATCATGGACTTCTACAACCAGAGTGCCTATCGGTTTGTGGGAGGTAGTGATACTGTGGCAGAGGCTTTGACGCATACCATCCAGCGTTATGGCGGCCGTGTGCTGGTACGCCATCAGGTAAAGGCCATCGTCTGTGATGATACCCATGCCATCGGCGTCGAGACGACTGATGGCGAATTCTTTCCAGCAGATGTGGTCATCTCAGGGACACACCCCATGAGAACGCTGGAGATGATAGACTCCAAGATGATCCGTCCAGCATTCCGCAATCGTGTTAATGCCATTCCGCAGACGGTAGGCGGTTTCTCTGTCTATATGGAGTTTAAGGAGAATATGGTACCATATATGAATTATAACTTCTACGGTTATAATGGCAACACCCCTTGGAATTGTGAGATTTATGATGAGACCACATGGCCCAAGGGCTATCTGTATATGCATTTCTGTCAGGAGGCGCAACCGAAATATGCTAAGACGGGCGTGATACTGAGCTATATGCAGATGAAGGATGTAGAAAAGTGGAAAGGTACGCATGTGGGCAGAAGAGGCGAAGATTATGAAGCCTTTAAGATGGCGAAGGCCGATCTGCTCTTAGAGACTCTGGAGAAACAGATGCCAGGTATCCGTAACAGCATAAAAAGATTCTATACCTCTACGCCGTTGACTTATCTGGACTATACAGGAACGGAAGGAGGTTCGATGTATGGCATCGCAAAGGATGTCAGAATGGGTGCTGCCTGTCGTGTGCCGCACAGGACAAAGATACCCAATGTCTTCCAGACTGGGCAGAATATCAATTCGCATGGTATGCTGGGTGTCCTTGTGGGGACCATTGTCACATGTAGTGAGTTATTAACCGCAGAGCGAATCTATCGTGGGATCATGAATAGTGGAGGATGAATCAGAAGGTAGTGATTATAGGTGCAGGACTAGGTGGCTTGTTTACGGGAGCTATTCTGGCGAAAGAGGGCCTTCAGGTGACGGTTCTGGAGAAGAACGCCACAATAGGAGGTGGACTTCAGACCTTCAAGCGCTTTGGAGAGGTCTTCGATACAGGTATGCACGTCATTGGTGGTATGCAGCCGGGAGGAAATATCTGGAGGATATGTCGCTATCTGGGTATCGTCGATAAGATCCGGATCAAAGATGTCGATGCTGACTGTACAGACCGTCTTTACTTCGCTGAAGATCAATCTTTCTATACCATCGCGAAAGGTGAAGAGGGATTTGTGGCCTCGTTGGCTGGATATTTCCCACAAGAACGGGAAAACCTGCAATGTTATGTCCGTGCTGTGCTGACGATGACGGATAGTGTAGACCTCTTTAACCTTCGTCCTTCTAACGGCACGTTGAGTCTGTTTGCCAATTCCGAGGAGTTCCTGATGTCAGCAGATGATTTCATCGCCCACTATGTAAGGGATGAACGCCTGCGCAGTATTCTTGCCTATATGAATCCACTTTATGGTGGACGTGCCCATCAGACACCGGCCTATATACATGCCATCATCAGTACTTTGTATATCCATGGGGCAAGTCGTTTTGTAGGAGGCAGCTCTCATTTCGCGGATCTTTTGGTGCAGGTTATTACTGATCATGGAGGAGAGGTTATCGCGAATGATGGAGTGCAGTGGATAGAGGTCAATGATAGGAAGGTAGATTTCGTCAGAACACGTAGTGGAAAGGTGTGGCAAGCGGATTATTATATATCAGACATCCATCCCTGCAGCATGTTCTCGCTGATGGATGAAAAGGCCTTGCCGAAGTCTTACCGTCAACGGTTACAGTCTATTCCGAATGCACACTCCGCCTTCTCATTGTATATCCAGCTGAAGAAGGATTCGTTTGAATATATCAATCACTCGGAATACTATATGACACGCTATGCCGATGTGTGGCATTTTGATGATCCTGAGAAAGCATGGCCGTTGGGGTTCCTCTTCATGACACCTCCAGAGGAGAATCAAGGTCGTTACACCAGGAAAGCCCTTGTGACGGCACCGATGTCCTTTGATATGGTGAAGAGGTGGGAGAACACAACAGTGGGGCATCGGGGAGAAGACTATCTGCAGTGGAAAGCCGAAAAAGCTGAAGCCCTGCTGACACTCATCGAAGAGATGCATCCAGGCTTCAGGTCATGTATTGAGAATATGAACACGGCATCGCCTCTCACCATCCGAGACTTCTACGCTGTCAAAGAGGGTAGTATCTGCGGCTTCAGCAAAGACTGTAATAACATCGCCTTGTCGCAGGTGCCTGTGGTGACGAAGATCAGCAATCTCCTGCTCACGGGACAGAACAATAACCTACATGGCTTCTGTGGTGTGCCGTTGACGGCCATCAACACCTGTGAGGCGATTTTGGGTACAAACGCAATTATTAATAAATTATGAGAATACTGTTGCTACTCATCATACTCCACTTTTCACTTTTCACGGCTTCGGCACAAGTGAATATCTGGGAGGGCACATCCTGTAAGGAGAAGGTAATGCTGACGCCGTATCTCGCACAGGATAGTGGTAATCTAGCGATTATCGTCTGTCCTGGGGGTAGCTATTTCTGGCATGACACGAAGACAGAGGGCGATGGTGTGGCAAGGTGGTTGCAACAGCAAGGTATCTCAGCGTTTGTGCTCGACTATCGTACGGCAGATGTACCTGCTTTTATTTTCCACTACCGCAAGGTTTTCAGAGGTAACAGATACCCGGATGCTCAAGATGATATGTTGCAGGCCATCCGTTATGTGAAGAATCATGCATTGGAATATGGTGTCGATGCTGATAAGATAGGTGTCATGGGTTTCTCGGCAGGAGGTCATCTGGCCATGTCGGCTGCGGAGTTCTTTAGTACAGAAGACCGTCCTCGTTTTGTTGTGCCAGTATATCCTGTAGTGACGATGATGGAGGATTGTGTTCATAAACGGTCGCGCAGAGGACTACTGGGTGATTCGCGTACAGGTAATAAGGTGCTGAGGGAACAGTTGTCTTTGGAGCGTCATGTACCTGCAGATTGTCCACCAGTGTTCCTCGTCAACTGTATTGATGATCCTATCGTAGACTATCGCAATGCGGTCTTATTGGATTCTGCTTTGACGGCGATGAATGTTCCGCATCTGTATTTTCAGTATCAGACCGGTGGCCATGGATTTGGTGTCAGCGAAGATAAAGGCTCCGAAGAGTGCAGACAGTGGAAGGAGAAGTTTTTGGAATGGTTACATACATTATTATAAATAAGAGGAAATGAAAACAGATCCAAGGTTTGACGATATACGTCCGTATGACGAAGAGGAGATTCCTGCAGCTATGCAGCGTATAGCCCATAGCGACGTATTTCCGTTGTTGGCATCATTTGTCTATCCGGGACAACCACTTGAAGAAATACGTCAGAGGGTTGCCTCGTTTACTACTGTTAAGGAGTTCCAGCACGATACGATGCGTCGTGTAAACGAGCAGGTCATCGCTCGTAGCATTACTTCGTTTTCGTGTTCAGGACTGGATCATCTGGACCGAAACAAACAATATCTTTTTGTATCTAACCATCGTGACATCATGCTTGATGCCTGTCTGCTGCAGTATCATTTCGTGGTAAACGGCTTTGAGACGACAGAGATTACCTTTGGCGCTAATTTGATGATGAATCCTGTCGTCATCGATGTGGGCAAGAGTAACAAGATGTTCAAAGTAGAGCGGCCCGGTGGTGACATCAAGGCTTTTTACCGTAGCTCGATGCATCTATCGGAGTATATCCGCTATGTCATCAAGGAGAAGAAACAGTCAGTATGGATTGCCCAACGTAACGGAAGGACTAAGAACGGTATCGACGCTACAGATCAGGGCGTCATCAAGATGTTCTGTATGAGTGAGTCGAAAGATAAGATTAAAGCTTTGGCAGATTTGAATATCGTACCGGTATCCATCTCCTATGAGTGGGAATCGTGTGATATCTTAAAGGCGCTGGAACTATATCAGTCGCAATATGCCCGTTACATCAAGAAACCTGGTGAGGATCTGAACAGTATCCTTACAGGTATCCTGCAACCAAAGGGAAAGGTACATATTGAACTCTGTGAACCAATCTCCGTTGCCGAACTTACGGCATTCGAGAATATGACGAACAACGAGTATCACAAGGCTGTGGCACAACTGATAGACCAACGGATCAATACTGCTTACAGACTCTATCCCAACAACTATATCGCCCATGACTTGCTATACGGTAATACGAAGTACCGCAGTATGTACACTGATGAGCAGTATCAAACTTTTACAACCTACCTGGCGAAGTTGGATAAGTATGACGAAACCTGTGATCTGGAACGTCTGAGGGAGATATTCATTGGTATTTATTCGAACCCCGTAGATCAGAAAAAGAGATAGGAAACAAGAATATGGCAGATCTGATTGTCAGGATATACGAAGCCCTAGGCAGGAACAGAAGATGGACGCTGCTGTCGTTCTTTCTTTTGACCGTGTTGTTCCTGTGTCTTGTGTTCCGTCAGACCTATCAGGAGGATATCTCTGATTTTCTGCCCTTAAACAATAAATACCACCATGCGCTGAAGATATATCAGGAACTGTCAGGTGCCGACAGGATCATTGCCCTCTTTGAGTACCGGGATACGACGCAGACGGATCCCGACAGGATAGTGAAGGCCGTTGAGAGATATGTTGATTTATTGCAGGCTAACGACAAAGAAGGAATGGTGAGGGATCTCACGGCTCAGATAGATATGGAGAAGGTGGCACAGGTGACACAGTCTGCCTATGAACAGATTCCCTATTATCTGACAGCAGATGACTATACCCGTTTCGATAGTTTGCTGAGTGATGAAAACTATATAGCCACACAACTGGCACAGGACAAACAGATGTTGACGTTCCCCATTGCAGGACTGCTTTCGGAAAACTTCCAGCGAGATCCTCTGAACCTCTTTACACCTGTTGTGGAAAAAATGCAGCAGATACGGTCGCGGGCAATGTATGAAGATTATGATGGTTATATCTTCACACCGGATATGAAGACCGCCCTGGTCATGCTGAGGTCTCCTTTCGGATCGAGTGAGACGGAGAATAATACCCGTCTTTTGAAGTTCCTGAAGCATGCTGCTGAGCAGACAACTGCGCAGTATGCAGATATTGACATTCGTCTGACAGGTGGTCCTGTCATTGCTGTGGGCAATTCGAATCAGATTAAGAAAGATAGTCTTGTGTCTGTCCTATTGGCGGTCTTTTTGATTGTTGTGCTGCTTTTTTATGTCTTCCGTCGATTCAGACATCTATTGCTTATTGTCTTGTCGATAGCATGGGGATGGCTCTTTGCTATGGGTGCTTTGGCACTGATACACGACAGCGTGTCAATTATCGTCATTGGTATCTCTTCGGTGATTTTGGGTATCGCCGTGAACTATCCGTTGCACCTGATAGCCCATTTGCAGCATACGCCTGATGTTAAATCTGCACTTAGGGAGATTGTCATGCCTTTGGTGGTAGGTAATATCACTACCGTAGGGGCTTTCCTTGCATTGGTGCCCCTGAAGTCTGTTGCTTTACGTGACTTAGGACTGTTCAGTTCTTTCCTGCTCGTCGGAACGATATTGTTTGTATTACTTTATCTGCCGCATCTGATTCGTGAGCAGAGAAAGGGTCAGAAAACTGTCCCTGTGATTCTCGAGCGTCTGAGTCATCAGACTCCGGAACGTTACCGTTGGGTCGTTATACCTGCTCTCATTCTGACGCTGGTATTCGGCTACTATAGCATGGATACCACATTCGATTCGGACATGAGCCATATTAATTATATGAGCGATGAGCAAAAACGTGATATGTTCAGTCTTCAACAGATGGCACCAGAGACGATGGCGAAGCAGACAGTATATGTGGTATCGCCAGGACGTACGCGACTCGCCCTTTGGGAGTCGTTTGTCTCGAGACATGGTCAGACGTTAGAGCAGAAAGTTATTGAGGCAGCCAGAAATGAGGGTTTTGCAGAGGGAACTTTCGATGAATTCTTCCGTTTGCTTCGTACTCCTCCTACTCCTCGGGAAAGTGTAGTCGATGTGTTGCAGGTGGAACATACGGCACATGTCATAGACTCTATAGAATCCACGGTTTCTGGTGCTTATGCTTTTGATGTGGCTAGTATGAACTCTTCTATTTCCACACGGCTCTCTGATGATTTTAACTATATCGGATGGGCTTGTGGTCTTATCGTGTTTTTCTTCCTATGGTTCTCGCTGGGTAGCATAGAATTGGCATTGCTCTCCTTCCTGCCGATGGCTGTGAGCTGGATATGGATTCTGGGCATCATGGCACTTGTTGGTATACAGTTTAATGTGGTGAATGTGATTTTGGCGACATTTATCTTTGGACAAGGTGATGATTATACCATCTTTATGACCGAAGGATGCCAATATGAGTTTGCCCACAGGCGTAAGATGCTCTCGTCTTATAAGACTAGTATTATCATCTCTGCACTGATTATGTTTATCGGCATTGGAACACTAATTTTTGCGCGTCATCCTGCTCTTCACTCGTTGGCAGAGGTCACGATTGTGGGTATGTTCTCTGTGGTGTTGATGGCTTTTGTTTTTCCACCGCTTATCTTCAGATGGTTGGTGGCAGACAAAAATGGCTGGCGACGAAGACCTCTCACATTGGCCTCGCTTTTGGGACTACGTCGAGAGGACGATTGTGTGAGTCTTGTGCGTGATATTTATCGTTATAAAGGTGTTGAGATATCTTCAGCTGTCAATAAAGCTCTGAAGCAGTACACAAGGACTCCCCCCTCTGTGTACTCCGATTCCGTAATTCTCCAAAACACAGGATGGGGCGAGATATCTTTATTAACGGCCTTGGAGCATCCTGATGTTTCCTTCATCGCCATCGAACCCGATGAGGAACGCCGTCGTGTGGCACAATATGCTGCTGAGGTTGTTGCACCTAATCTCACTTATGTTGAAACAATGAATTAAGAATAGATTATGAAAGAAAAAATCAGAACAATGCTAGAAGATGCGCTGCCGTTGGTGGACTTCGATTCCGACTTCCTGTTCAGTGAGCTCGACTCTCTTGGTGTGACTACAATCCTGATGATGCTGTCCGATGAGTTCGGCATCCGTCTGGAGGCCACTGATGCCACACCAAAGAACCTGAAGACACTTGATAGCATCGTGGCTATGGTTGAACAGAAATTGTCGGAGAAGCAGTAATATGATCCTGGAAGACTATCTTGAGAGGAACGCCCGTTTGTATCCGCAGAAGACGGCTATCGTCTGTGGTGAGTTGAGATGCACATATAAGGAATTGTACGTGCGCGTGTGCGAACGTGCAGAGGATCCGGATATGCAGAGGTGTCAGACCGCCGTGTGCCTTCGTGCCGAGTGCTCCATCGACTATCTTGTCACTTATTTCGCTCTTCATCGTGCAGGCTGCGTTGTGGTTCCGTTAGAGAAGGATATCCCCGAAGACACTTTTCAGGAACTCTCTCAGCATTTTTCTGCCAGTTCTGTCCCCGAGAATATTGCCGATATCCTATATACCACTGGAACGACGGGTAAGTCGAAGGGAGTGATGATCTCCCATCAGACCATCATTGCCGATGCAGAGAACCTCATCAGTGGTCAGGGTTTTACGCATGATTTGGCCTTTATCGTCAACGGACCGCTAAACCATATTGGTAGTCTGTCGAAGATTTATCCTGTTATCATGCTTGGGGCTACACTGATTCTTGTCGACGGCATGAAGGATCTTAATGCTTTCTGGAAGGCTTTCGACTATCCGGCTCTCAAGGTCGCTACTTTCTTGGTACCTGCAAGTATCCGCATTCTTATTCAATTCTGTCCTGAACAGCTGGCTGCTTATGCTGAAAAGATCGATTTCATCGAAACTGGGGCTGCCGCCATCTCACAAGCTGATATGGAAACCCTGTGCCGTCTGCTACCGAAGAGCCGTCTGTATAACACCTATGCCTCTACGGAAACTGGTATTATCAGCACCTATAATTTTAACGATGGAAAATGTGTGGCAGGTTGCTTAGGCCGTCCTATGCCTCATTCACAGGTTTTTATCACTTCTGAAGGGCACATCGCTTGTAAGGGTGATACATTGATGAGTGGCTACGTGGGTGATCCGGAACGAACGGCTACGGTCTTGCGCGATGGTGTGGTTTATACCTCTGATATTGGGCGTATCGACGAGAAAGGTATGCTTCATCTCTCAGGACGTGAAGACGATGTCATCAATGTTGGCGGCTTCAAGGTCGCACCTACAGAGGTGGAAGACGCTGCAATGGCGTTTCCGGATATTCAGGATTGTATCTGTATCTCTGTTGAACATAAGATCATGGGTCGTGCCCTGAAGCTCTTGGTGGTGATGAAGGATGGTAGGGTTCTGAATAAACGTGCTTTGGCACAATTTTTGAAAAACAAACTGGAAACATACAAAATACCAACGCTTTATGAGCAGACGGAGACCGTAAAACGCACATTCAACGGCAAACTCGACCGTAAATTTTATCAGCGCTAAATCAAAACATCTTTGTGTTTCTTGTCAATTTCTTGATAATTTTTAAAAATTTTAAGAAATAAAAAGTTGCGCTTTTGGGATTATTTTGTATCTTTGCAGCCGAATTCGGTTTTCCAAAACGGGAAACTTTTTCAAAACTAAAATCCAAAAAGTTTTCCAAAACGGACAACTTTTACCTTAACAGGGAGAGCCTAAATATCTGAAAAGACAATAATTTAATTAGTAACAATATATATATGGAGATTAAAAACTTTACTATCACGAAGCGAGACGGTTCGAAAGACCAGTTTTCTCTCGACAAGATCATGAATGCCATCGTCAAGGCATTTGAGAGTGTACATGAACCTGCTGATTTGGCCATTGTGTCGAAGATCCTCAATCATCTCGACATGCATGACGATATTACAGTGGAGGATATTCAGAACCAAGTGGAGGAGGCCCTGATGCGCGAGGGATACTACCATGTGGCCAAGTCATTTATCCTTTACCGTCAGTTGCATTCAGAGGACCGTGACACTTTGGAGAAGATGATGTTCCTCTCTGAGTACACTGAGTCGGTAAATGCTGCTACGGGTTCGAAGTACGATGCCAACGCTAATGTCGAGCACAAGAACATCGCTACGCTGATAGGTGAGTTGCCCAAGTCGAACTTCATCCGTCTGAATCGTCGTCTGCTTACAGACCGTATTAAGAAGATGTATGGAAAACCACTTGCCGATGAATATATCGATAAACTTACACACCATTTTATATATAAGAATGATGAAACCTCATTGGCCAACTACTGCGCTTCCATCACCATGTATCCTTGGCTTATCGGTGGCACTGTAGCCATCGGCGGAAACTCTACGGCTCCTACAAACTTGAAGTCGTTTGCCGGCGGTTTCGTCAATATGGTCTTTATGGTGTCTTCGATGCTTAGTGGTGCCTGTGCTACACCAGAGTTCCTGATGTACATGAACTACTTCATCGGTAAGGAGTGGGGTCTTGACTATTGGAAGCGTGCCGACGAACAGGCTGACCTCTCACTGAAGAAACGTACTATCGACAAGGTGATTACTGATTATTTCGAGCAGATCGTTTACACCTTGAACCAGCCTACAGGTGCACGTAACTATCAGGCTGTATTCTGGAACATTGCCTATTACGACAAGTACTACTTCGAGTCAATCTTTGGCGACTTCTACTTCCCTGACGGTTCTAAGCCAGACTGGGAGGGCCTCTCATGGTTGCAGAAGCGCTTCATGAAGTGGTTTAACAATGAGCGTACGAAGACATTGCTGACCTTCCCTGTGGAGACAATGGCACTGCTCACCGACGAGAATGGTGACTGTAAGGATAAGGAGTGGGGTGAGTTTACTGCAGAGATGTATGCTGAGGGTCATTCGTTCTTTACTTATATGAGCCCTAATGCAGATTCACTCTCCAGTTGCTGCCGTCTGCGCAATGAGATTACAGACAATGGTTTCAGCTATACTCTTGGTGCAGGTGGCGTCAGCACAGGTTCGAAGAGTGTGCTCACGATCAACTTAAACCGTTGTATCCAGTATGCCGTGAACCATAAGATGCCTTATTTGCAGTATCTCGGTGAGGTGATAGATCTCTGCCACAAGGTGCAGCTGGCTTACAATGAGAATCTGAAGGAATTGCAGGAGCACGGTATGTTGCCACTGTTCGATGCTGGTTACATCAATATCGGACGTCAGTATCTTACCATCGGTATCAATGGTCTTGTGGAGGCTGCTGAGTTTATGGGTCTGAAGATTACTCCTAACGATGACTATCTGCACTTCGTACAGGGCATCCTTGGTCTTGTGGAGAAGTACAATAAGCAATATCGTACAAAGGACGTGATGTTCAACTGTGAGATGATTCCTGCCGAGAATGTCGGTGTGAAGCATGCAAAGTGGGATCGCGAGGACGGTTATTTCGTGCCGCGTGACTGTTATAACAGTTACTTCTATGTGGTAGAGGATGACTCGTTGACCATTCTTGACAAGTTCAAGTTACATGGTGCACCTTACATCGAGCACCTTACAGGTGGTTCTGCTCTGCACATGAACTTGGAAGAGCACCTCTCTAAGGATCAGTACCTCAAGCTGTTGAAGGTTGCTGCCAAGGAAGGCTGTAATTATTTCACTTTCAACATTCCCAATACGGTTTGTAACGAGTGTGGCCATATCGACAAGCGTTATTTGAAGGAGTGTCCACACTGCCATTCGAAGAACATTGATTATATGACCCGTATTATCGGTTATCTGAAACGTGTTTCGAACTTCTCACAGGCTCGTCAGGAAGAAGCTGCACGCCGTTTCTATGCCGTAGGATGACATGCTGAAGTATGTAAACTCCGATGTCGTGTTTCAAGAGATACCCGACGAAGTGACACTGGCAATTAACATTAGTAATTGCCCGTGTCGCTGTCCCGGGTGTCATAGTCGTTATCTTTGGGAGGATGTTGGCCTGCCGCTCAATACGGAGGCTATTGATGATTTTGTCGAGGAGTATGGTGATGATATCACTTGTCTTGCCTTCATGGGTGGCGACAGTGACCCCAAGGGCGTAAATATCCTCGCACAGTATATCCATGAGGAATACCCCCAGTTTAAAGTCGCTTGGTACAGTGGTAAGACTGTGATTTCTGCAGCTGTTAACAGAGCTGACTTTGATTATATTAAGATAGGTCCCTTTATCCGTCACCTTGGTCCTTTAAAGAGTCCCACCACCAACCAGCGGCTCTATCGTCAGAATGACCAAGGTGAGTTTGAGGATATCACGCATCGTTTCTGGAAGAAATAGTACAGAGTTTCCATTCTTTTTGTGTTGTGTTACATTTTGGATAGGATTTGTAACACGAGAAAAAGTTTGATAGATGGAAACTTTGTATCTTTGCACCCGTTAAACGTGTACAAATGATGAAAAAACTGTTTATAACACCGCTTTTCTTTGCTGGTGCCGTGATGGCTTCGGCACAAAATCCCTTTGTGCAAACATGGTGTACAAGCGATCCTGCACCGATGGTGCACGATGGTACAATGTATGTATATACCGGTCATGACGAAGATGGAGCAGACTTCTTTTGGATGCAGGAGTGGCGCGTCTACTCGACGCAGGACATGGTGAATTGGCAGGATCATGGTTCACCTCTTGCTTTGGAGAGTTTTTCCTGGGCAGACGACCGTGCATGGGCCTCACAAACAATCGAGCGCGACGGAAAGTTCTATTGGTATATCTGTGCCCACTCTAAACTGTCAGGTGGCATGGCCATCGGTGTGGCTGTGAGTGATTCACCCACAGGTCCTTTCAAGGATGCGTTAGGAAAACCTCTTTTTGAAAATGGTTCATGGGACCACATCGACCCCACGGTGATGATAGATGATGATGGTCAGGCATGGTTGATGTGGGGTAACCCCCGTGTGTATTACCTGAAACTGAACCGCGACATGATCTCCTATTCTGGTGAACTCGGTATGCTCGATATGACGGAGGAGGGCTTCGGCTCACCGCTGAGAGATAAGCGTGTGCAGGGCAAGGAATACAAGGACTCGTATGTGGAAGGACCCTGGCTGCGGAAGGTGGACAGCAAGAAATACAATGTGGATGCCTCGAAGGTCTATCAGTTGCTCTATGCCGCTGGTGGCGTGCCTGAACATATTTCCTATAGCACAGCGCCGTCGCCCTTAGGCCCCTGGACCTACGCTGGCGAAATCATGCCGCTCTGCGACACGAAGTCGTTTACGAACCATTGCGGTGTGGCAGACTATAAGGGACATTCCTATTTCTTCTACCATACGGGAAAACTGCCCAATGGCGGTGGTTTCGGACGTAGTGTGGCTGTGGAGGAGTTCAAGTATAATGCCGACGGATCCTTCCCCACGATTATGCCTACCGACGAGGGTGTGAAGCCAGTGGGTAAGTTCGACCCCTACCGCAAGGTGGAGGCAGAGACGATGGCTTTTTCAAAGGGTATTAAGACAGAGCAGAACGACGAGGTGGGGATCTATGTGACCGATATCCATAACGGCGACTGGATCAAACTGCAGAATGTGGCATTCGACAACAAATACCCGCGTGTTTTCAAGGCCCGTGTAGCTTCTGGCTTAAGGGGCGGACAGATTGAGATTCGTCTCGACAGTGTGGGCGGCAGATGTCTCGGTGTAGTGAATGTGCCTGGTACCGGCGGCTGGGAGAAGTGGCAGACCATCACCCTCGATTTGGACTATCCTACGCTGGCAGACGTGAACGGGCCCAAACGTACGCTTGCCAACATCGCTCTGCCTGAGACGGCAGATCTCTATCTGGTGTTTAAGGGTCGTAAGGGTCCGAAACTGTTTAATTTCGACTGGTGGGAGATGCGTGGACTGGAACAGGTGAATATGCCGCTCTTCCAGACGAAATATACCGCCGACCCCTCACCGTTGGTAGTGGGCGACACCCTGTTCCTCTATACCTCGCACGATGCCTCGCCGGAGGACATCCCCGATGAGAACGAGAAGAATTCAGCTGGTTTCTTTATGTACGACTGGCTGTTGTGGAGCACCACCGATATGGTGAACTGGACGGAGCACGGCGCTGTGGCCTCCTTGAAGGAGTTTTCCTGGCGCAGTCGTGAGAACGGTGCCTGGGCCATCCAGACGATAGAGCGCAACGGCAAGTTCTACCTCTATGCCCCGTTGCACGGACATGGCATCGGAGTGTTGGTGGCAGACTCGCCCTACGGACCTTTCAAGGATCCTCTGGGTAAGCCGCTGGTATGGCAGCAGGAGCACTGGGACGACATTGACCCCTCCGTCTGGATCGACGACGACGGACAAGCCTATATGTTCTGGGGCAATCCCCAGACCTATTGCGTCAAGTTGAATGAGGATATGATTTCAACAAAGGGCGATATCTACGTGCTCAATCCCAAGGACGGTATGATGCGTCCCGTGAAGGAGGAGGGTGCGAAGATCAGCCTCCGAGTGCCGTTCAGCGAGAAAGCCACCTGGGCGGTGAAGCACTATCAGGAGGGTCCGTGGTTCTACAAGCGCAACGGACACTACTATATGGGCTTTGCCTCGACCTGTTGTCCTGAGGGTCTGGGTTATGCGATGAGTGATTCGCCGTTGGGCCCCTGGAAGGAACAGAACTATCTGATGGCTCCCACCCAGCGCGACAGAGGCAATCACCCCGGCATCGCCGATTTCAAGGGGCATTCGTATCTCTTCGGACAGGACTACGACCTGATGCATTTGGAGACCTTCATACACCATGAGCGTCGCAGCGTAAACGGGGCGGAGATTTTTTATAATGCCGACGGTACCATCCGGGAGACACCCTACTGGTTGGATCTTGAACCCATGCAGCAGTTGCAGTGGCTCAATCCCTACCAGCGTGTGGAGGCTGAGACGATGGCGTGGGGCTTTGGACTGAAGAGTGCCAAGATGGGCATCGAGAATACGGGTGTCGTGGCAGACATGCCCGCCTCGACAGGTAGGAAAAATATGTATATCTTCGACATCGACGACGGTGAGTATATCCGTCTGCGCGGTGTAGACTTCGGCAAGAGTGCAAAGAGTTTTGCCCTCACTGCCGCTGCCACAGGTACCACTACCGTCACACTGCGTCTGGACAGCAGCAATGGTGCTATCATCGGTACTGTTGTCATCAAGAGCACAGGTTCACTGGAGAAATACAAGGCCTTTAGTAGCAAGGTGACAAATGCTATAGGTGTGCACGATCTGTATATCTGTTTTGATAAGACTCAAGGTGATGTACGTCTAGATTGGTGGCAATTTAAGAACTAACTTATTTAATTTACATAAAGAACAATGAAAAAGACATTATTATCAGCTATTATGCTGGGCCTGGCCACAGTGGTTATGGCACAGCCTCAGGGAGGTTTCGGGGGCTTTGGCGGTTTCCAGAGACCTCAGGTGAAACTCGAGACATCACAGGAGTGGAAGGATGTGAACTATGCCGGCGATGACCAAGCTTATCACACTTGCGACATCTATCTGCCAAAGCAGGAGAAGGCCGCCTACCCTGTAGTTATTCACATCTATGGCAGTGCATGGTTCAGCAACAGTAGTAAAGGTGCTGCCGATTTGGGCACCATCGTAAAGGCATTGCTTGATGCAGGATACGCAGTGGTTTGTCCTAACCACCGTAGTAGTATGGATGCCAAGTGGCCTGCACAGATTCACGACATTCGTGCCGTCATCCGTTTTGTACGTGGTGAGGCCAAGAAGTATAAGTTTGACACATCGTTTGTAGCTACTAGTGGTTTCTCTTCAGGGGGACACCTCTCTTCTACTGCTGCTACCACCAGTGGTTTGAAGCAGACTAAGGTAGGTACGGTGGATATCGACCTTGAGGGTAATGTCGGAAATTACCTTAATGAAAGCAGTGCTGTAAATGCCGCTTGCGACTGGTCTGGTCCTGTAGACCTCACTGCAATGGACTGTGGTGAAGGCATGAAGATGGGTGAGAACAGTCCTGAGGACGTGCTTCTCGATTCGAAACTCGCAAAGGAACCAGATAAATATCGCAGCCTCAGTGCCACTTATTATGTTGATAAGAATGATCCTCCCATCATCATCTTCCATGGTGAGAAGGATAATGTCGTGCCTTGTTGCCAGGGAAAGATGTTCTATGAATTGTTGAAGGCTGCAGGCGTGAAAACAGAGGCAACCTTCGTGCCTGAAGGTGGTCATGGTATGGGTATGTATGACGAGGCTAATCTTCAGAAGATGATAGACTTCCTCAATAACGCCAGATAAACCAACATGTCTATAATAGATGAATCTATGAAGAAACTGTTTTTATTGTTGCCATTCTTGGCATTATTGATGGGCTGCGATTCTAAACAGGATTGTTGTCAAAGTCCTGTTCTCACAGTTGAAGGTGGCCAAATTGCTGGTCTTCAGATCAATATCACCACCAACGCTGGCCCTGTTACTTATTTTGCATATAAAGGTATTCCCTACGCAGCAGCACCTATCGGTGACCTCCGCTGGAAGGAGCCACAACCAGTAATACCCTGGGAAGGTGTCAGACAATGTGTTAAGTATGAACATCCTGGTTATCAAGCTGTTCACTATCCTGGAGGCTATGCCACAGAATGGGGCTACGGTGAGGAGTCACCTTATAGCGAGGACTGTCTCTATTTGAATGTCTTCACTAAGGCAGCTGGTCAGACAGATAAAAAACTCCCTGTTGCCTTATGGATTCATGGTGGTGGCTATCGTGAAGGCTGGGGAACAGAGCCTGAGTTCGATGGTAAAGAGTGGGCTTTGAAGGATGTCGTGCTCGTTACGATCAATTATCGTTTGGGTATCTTCGGCTTTATGCCTTATGGCGAACTATCAGCAGAAAGTCCTCATGGTGTTTCTGGAAACTATGGCATTTTAGACCAGATTCAGTCGCTGAAATGGATTAAGGCCAATATTGCCCAGTTTGGTGGTGATCCTGACAATGTGACCATTTTCGGTCAGAGTGCTGGTGCCGGTAGTGTGCGTACGCTTTGTGAGAGTCCACTTACCAAGGGCTTGTTCCACAAGGCTGTCATCATGAGTGGCGGTGGCCTGAACATTCCTCCAAAGGAGGGCGAAGAGGCTAAACCTGCTACACCGATGAACAAGTTCTTCACTTATAATCCCTCGCTGAAAGAAGCAGAGGCAGAGACTAAAAAGGTGATGGACTGGGCAGGTCTTACTGATTTGCAGAAATTGCGTGCCGCCTCTACGGAAATCCTCTATACCATCACTACGATATATAATATGGTAAATAAGAGTGATGTCTATGTGATGGAGCGTCCTATTATCGATGGCTATGTTTCGTTGAAGAGTTTCGATGAAGCAGCCCGTGCCGGTGAAATAGCTGATGTGCCTTATATGATTGGTTATACGATGAATGATATGGGCAATATGTCACCAGGCATTGTTGAATTCTGTAAGGTTCGTCAGGAGAAGGGCGGAAAAGCCTGGGCCTATGAGTTCGCACGTCCTCTGCCAGATGATGGTAAGCATCCTGAGGTGACACAACGTTTGAAGGGCGCTTTCCACAGCAGTGATCTGTGGTATGTGTTTAAGAGTCTGGAACATTGCTGGCGTCCCTGGACCCAAGGTGACTGGGATCTCTCTGAGAAGATGCTTACTGCTTGGACAAACTTCGCTAAGTTCAGTGATCCTAATGGTGATGGCGATGAGGGTGACGACATCGAATGGGCACCCTGCACAGCAGAGAAACCACAATTTATGCTTTTCAAACTCGACGAAAAGGATGTCGAGAATTCGGAGATGGGTGATCCTATCATTGCTCAATGAGAAAACTCATAACCCTACTGTTGAGCCTCGTCTGTGTGACTATTTCCGCACAGACGAGGCTTGACAGTATTGTCAGGCTGTTGGCAGACGCGCCCATACAAGAAAAGGTGTATCTGCATCTCGACAACACAAGCTATTATAAGGGTGATACCATTTGGTATAAGTCTTATGTAGTCCGTGCGGATAGTCTGACGTATAGCGATATGAGTCATATCCTCTATGTAGAACTTGTCTCGCCAGACGGTTTGGTGGTGGAGCGGCAGAATATCATTGTTTCTCCCAATGGCTATGGAGACGGGAACTTCGCCTTGAAAGATTCTTTGTATTCCGGTTATTACGAGTTGCGGGCCTATACCCGGTGGATGCTGAATTTCTGTGTTACGGAACACGACTTCGGACGTAAGGACAGAGAATACTTCTATAATGCCCAGATGGCTCATGACTTCTTCCGACAGTTTGGTACTGTCTATAGTAGGGTAGTGCCTGTCTATGAGCGTCCGGACTCTGCAGGCGAGTACATGCAGAAGTATATTTTGAGTCGTCCGAAGACCCGGATAGAGAAGGAATTGAAGGACAAACTTCTCGTAGAGTTCTATCCAGAGGGTGGTCATCTGGTGGAAAACACCACTTGTACGGTAGCCTTCGAAGCGCGCAATGAGGAGGGCGAATATGTTGATATTAAAGGACAACTGGATATTGGCGACTCATCGCCACCGATTACCCTAGAAACGGAGTATCAGGGTAGGGGTAGCTTTCGTCTGAAGGTGCCACATGGACAGCCCGAGGTGACGTTTACTTATCTGGGTAAGACCTATCATTTCAATCTACCGAAGACGGAGAAGAAAGGCTGTGCGTTACATCTGGACGATAGCGATGGCACCCTCATGGCAGAGATTGAGGTAGGAGCACCGCAGACTCTCGGGGTTGCGGTATTGTGTCGCGGAGTTTTGAAGAGTTTCCAGACCATTGAGGGTAGCGGACGTGTCACCATCGATACTTCCCTTTTGCCTACGGGTGTGAATGACCTGGTTGTCTTCGATGAAGACGGACAACTGCTAGCAGATCGTCTGTTTTTCGTAAATCATCATGATTACTCCATGCAGCCTATCACTGTAGAGGGTATTCAAAGTGAATATGAACCTTTCGACTCTATCAGTTTGCAATTCTCCGCACCACCAGAGATGCGGCATATCTCCGTGTCTGTCCGCGATGGTGCCTACGAAGACCTCACCTACGACACGGGAAACATCCTCACAGATCTGTTGCTTTCCAGTGAACTGAAAGGTTTTATTGCCTATCCAGACTATTATTTCGAAGCCGATGATGTCCAACACCGTAGGGCTTTGGACTTATTGATGATGGTTCAGGGTTGGCGGCGTTATAACTTCCATGATATGACTTGCAGACAGGCTCTGCGCTATCAGCCAGAACAGACCATGACGGTAGAAGGAAGTGTCTGGCCAGTGGGTGAGGCCGAGGAAATCCGTCCGGAAGAGGTGAGATATTGGCCGATGGCAGTCTTTGGCTATAGTCCCAGCACTGAAGAGGCCAACTCTTCCTCTATAGTGGATTGGGAGAGTGGCAGTGATAAGGTGAAGGGACTGGACCGTTACGAGGCTACGACCCCTGACGACCTTGTGCAGCGTTCTCAGGAAGGCTCCCTGCAGATCGAACAGCAGGGAACAGCCATCTATGTGCAGGATGCCACACAGCCTACGAGTGCCTTCGACCCCTTCTTCGGCATTGAACATAAAGGTCTGCACAAGGATGTCACTTTAGAAGGCGAACTGGTGCTTAACGAAGAAGTGTTCACGGTAAAAATGCAGACTGATGCTCAGGGACACTTTGTTTTCGATGTCCCACCTTATTACGGACAGGGTATACTTTTCCTTAGAGCTTTTCGAAATAATCAAAATGAAGAAAAACAGAAAAGACACCTTTATAAGGGAATGCTTGATGAGACGGCGTGGCCTGATTTTTACGTAAAGCGTGACCTGTTCTTTCCCGTTTTTGCGAAGAAGTACGACTTTTATCAGTGTCATGTCCCTGAGATTGCCTCAGGTACCTCTTTCGATGATTATACCATAGCTGATACGGTCCGCCTTTCGAAGATGGATCAGACACTGAAAGATATTCAAGTGAAAGGTCACCGTCATCGTGGAAGACACTCTATCGACTATTCGAAGCCTGCTTATGTCTATGACACCTATGATCTTTACAATCTCGTAACGGACCGTGGCCTCTCTTTTGGGCGCTATCAGGCGGATAGGTTCCCGATGCAGGTGAGTATGGCTTTATTGGGTAACTATAACAGTGATCGCAGTCTTCAGGTGATGGCCCGTCTGAATGATCAGGATTTGAGGCCTTATGTTTTTTATCGAAATTACGATCCAGGTCCTACTGTGGTGGAACAGTTCCGTAGTGATATCTCTGTATTCAATAATGTTAAGTTAAATCGTCAAGATGAGATTCGCCTGTTTACTGATTTCGAATTGCGCAATGAAGACAAGCACATTGAGATGCAGACTACCGTTGCCGACGTTACGCTTGACTATATGTTGATGCCCGATGATACGAAACGGTATACTTATCGTGACCGCCGTATTATTCTTGACGGTATGTATGAACCCGATGACTTCTATCATCCTGATTATAGCCATCGCCCTCTCCCTGCAGATTTGCAGGACCATCGTCGTACGCTTTATTGGAATCCTAATGCTCGTTTGGATGCGAATGGACGGTTTGTGGCAAGGTTCTTTAATAATGGGAAACGTACGCGAATCAAGGTTAGTGCGGCAGGGATAGGACGGTAGTATCCTGCTTTGTTACATATGGAATAGTTTTTGATACATATAGTGACGGTTAATTAGGCGATTTCTTTGTACCTTTGCAGCGTATTTTCAATAACTCTGCAAAAATGTATAAGACATTTTGGCTCTATATGGCTTTGGTGCTTAGCATTCCTATGAATGCTGAGAGTTTTTCTGTTGGCAAAGGAAAGCTGAAGGTGACGACTGTGGCTAAGAATGCCGTGAGGATACAATACGATCCACAGGTTGTACAAAATAGCGCAAACTTGCCAGACTGGCTTTATGTGAAGCATGAGGTGGTGACTGACGGACAGGTGACGGTAGATATTGATACGGCTCAGCTTAAGGTGACGGTGAAGGATAAGACGGGACGGCCAGTATTTGTTGCTACACGGCATGAACTTGAGGATGACGTGGCTACGATGGCTTGGGAGTCGCCAAAGGATGAGTATCTTTTTGGACTGGGACAATTTCAGGACGGCTATGCTAATGTGCGTGGGCTGTCCAGAAGACTGACTCAGGTGAATACACAAATTTCTGTGCCGATGCTGGTTTCGAGCAAAGGTTATGGGTTGCTGTGGAATCAATATGGTTTGACGGAGTTTAATCCTTCTGAGCAGATGGTGGCGCTGAAGAGGCAGGATCAGGCAGGCAAGCAGGAAATCGTGAATGTGACCACTACGGAAGGTGGACGACGTGAGGTCCGTGAGAGAAATGTCTTTGAAACTGTTTTGAACCTCGATAAAGAAGGCGACTATTCTTTGTTGTTAGATGTAGGACAAAAGATGGCCCGTCGGCACAACCTAGTTATCGATGGTGAGCCTGTCATTGAGATGCAAAATATGTGGTTACCGCCTACGGCTTCAGCCATAGTACATCTTACAGCAGGTCGTCATGAAGTGAAGGCAGAACTCTCACGTGGGGACGAGCCTGTGTTGTACTACCAGATAGTTAAGGACGAGACGGTGATGCGCAGTCCTTCTGCACGATGTGTGGACTATACAGTATTCCTTGGATCACCAGATGAAATCATTGCTTCTTTCCGAGAGTTAACAGGTCAGGTGCCCCTCCTGCCAAAGTGGGCGCTAGGGTATATCCATTGTCGTGAACGTTTCCATAGTTCTCAGGAGATTCTGGAAACGGCTAATCGTTTCAAGAAAGAGCAGATGCCTGTGAGTGTCATGGTCCAAGATTGGCAGTATTGGGGTAAATACGGTTGGAACTCCATGCGCTTCGATGAGGAATTTTATCCAAATCCCAAAGCCCTGACGGATAGCTTGCACAAGATGGATATGCGACTGATGGTGAGCGTCTGGTCGAAAATTGACAAGAATTCAGAGGTAGGCAAGGAAATGCTCGCCAATCAATATTATATCCCCAATACAGACTGGATAGACTTCTTTAATTCAAAGGCAGCTGCTGCGTATTGGAAAGCGTTTAGTAGTCGTCTGGTGCCATTGGGTATTGATGCTTGGTGGCAGGATGCTACGGAGCCGGAGAATGATGATTTGGCTGGACGGCGTGTAAACGGTGGTCTGTGGAGTGGAGAAGAAGTAAGAAACGTGTATCCCTTGCTCGTGAATAAAACAGTTTATGAAGGGTTACGCTCTGACAAACCTGAGGCACGTCCGATGATTCTCACCCGTTGTGGTTTCCCTGGTATTCAGCGTTATGGCTCGGCTTTGTGGTCAGGTGATGTGGGCAATGACTGGGAGACGTTCAGAAGACAGATCGTGGCAGGTCTTGGTCTGCAGGCTGCTGGCCAGCCTTGGTGGACGTATGATGCAGGTGGCTTCTTCCGTCCTGGTAACCAATATACTGATACAGCTTATATCGAGAGGATGCTACGTTGGATTGATACTAGTGTCTATCTGCCATTGATGCGAGTGCATGGTTATATGAGTAATACCGAACCCTGGAATTATGGAGATGAGGCTCAGGCAACTATTGCCAGCTGTCTGAAGGAACGCTACCGTTTGATGCCCTATAGTTATAGTATGGCAGCAGAAGTGACATATCGTAATTCGACCATGATGCGCCCCTTGGTTTTTGATTTCGCGGATGACGAGAAGGCATTACAGCAGAAATATGAATTTATGATGGGCAAGGCGCTACTGATCAGTCCCGTGATAGAACCAGGTGTAAAGACGTGGAAGACATATCTGCCCAAGACTCCAGCAGGATGGTATGACTACCATACGGGCAAACACTTTGATGGTGCTCAAGAAGTAACGACTCAAGTAGACAAGACGTATATTCCTGTGTTTGTGCGTGCAGGTAGTATTCTTCCACTTGATGAGGATGGCGTGCTGACGATCCGAATATATCCTGGGAAAGACGGGACCTTCACATTGTATGAAGATGACGGTGAGAGTAATGACTACGAGAAGGGGCAACGGAGTGAGATCATGTTCTTTTGGAACGATAAGCAAAAAAAACTGACAATAGGAGAACGTAAAGGGGCGTATGACGGTATGCCTGCCCAAAGAATGATAAAGATAGAGATTGTGGGAGGAGACCAGAAGACGGTCACTTACCAGAATCAGGAAATCAGTGTTAATGTAAAATGAAGAAAAAGTATTTGCCGATAATCATATGGGTTATCGCGCTGGTGACGATCGCCGGAGCGATGCTTTTGTTTGAGAATGATTTGCTGTGGAAAGTGCAGCAAATGAACCTCTTTCTGAACTCGATGATGTTCTTTAAGTCACAGATGGTGGTACCGGGTGGACTGCTGACATGGATAGGCACATGGTTCACACAGTTTCTGCACTATCCGTGGTTAGGAGTACTATTGTTATGCTGTTGGTGGCTTGGTTTGTTGTTCTTGATCAAGCAAACTTTTAAGACGCCAGCTCATTGGGCAGTTTTCCTGCTTGTACCTATTGCACTGTTGTTGCTCACGAATATGGACATGGGCTACTGGGTGTATATGTTGAAACTGCGGGGGCATTTTTTTGTGTCTACGATTGGAACGACGATGGTGGTAGCACTGCTGTGGTGCTATCGAGGGATTGTCGTTGTGACACAGCGACATACGAAACGGATGTGGACGATGCCGGGATTGTTCATCCTTGTAGCTAGTGTGGTCGGCTATCCTCTGATGGGAATTTATGGTCTGGCATCAGCACTGCTTATGGGGCTATGGAGCTGGAAGCTGTCGAAGAAGCGCAGTGACGGTATCGGTCTGACCGTTGTGGCCCTGCTGAGTGTCATCGCTGTACCATTGTTCTATTACCGATATGTGTTTTACCAGACGAATCTGGCCAACATCTATTGGGCAGAACTGCCGCTGTACTTCATTACGGAGGAATATCATGCCTATTATATTCCGTTCTATCTGTTGGCCTTGTTCTTTGTGGTGATGGTGTTGACGTATAAGAGCGATCGGAAGACGTCTGACTTACCGAAGAAGCCTAAATTAGCATGGACGGTTCAGGTGTTAACGGCAGTGGTTCTTGTGGCTGGGGTCTGGCATTTCTGGTTTAAGGATGAAAACTACCATCATGAACTGACGATGCAACACCAGATAGATAACCTAGACTGGGAAGGGGTATTAGAAGAGGCTGCTCAGCAGGATTGTGAGCCAACACGAGCCATCGTGGTCATGAGGAATATAGCTTTGTCGCGGCTTGGCCGACAGGGGAACGAGATGTTCCTCTACAAGAATGGCTCCAAGCGTTATGAAGCACCTTTTGGCATGCGACTGATGCTTGTGGTGGGACCATTGATCTACTATCAGTATGGTATGCTAAACTACTGCAACCGGCTATGTATGGAGATGGGTGTGGAGTTTGATTTCCGTCCAGAGTACTATCAATTGATGACGCGTTGTGCGATACTGAACGGGGAGAGGACGCTAGCGTTGAAGTATATCGGTATTCTGAAACAGACGACTTTCTTTAGTGACTGGGCGGAACAGGCGAGGATTGTGTTGGAACTTCCTACGCAGATAGAAAAGGACCCTGCTTACTCTTTTGTGGCACGTATGATGCATTATGATAATGTGTTGAGTGGGGATCAAGGGTATGTTGAGAACTTCTTGATGAAACAATTGTCGAAGAGTACTTACACGGGTGACTCGTTCTTCCAGGAGCAGGCGTTGCTGGCCACTCTGTGGACGAAGAATATCCCGACGTTCTGGAAACGTTTTGGTGACTATGTGCGGCTGCATCCGGATGGACCAATGCCCCGATATTACCAAGAGGCGGCTTATCTTTACGGCAGGATAGAAGAGAGACCAGATTTGGACCGTATGCCTTTTGATGCAGGCATAAAGGATGGTTTTGAACGCTTTGCGACGTCGACATCGAACTATGACGGACAGAACGTAGAAGTGGCCAGGGAGGCGCTTTATCCTTTCTATGGTCAGACCTATTATTATGACTACTATATGATGAGTAAGTTACCAGAGTATTGAACATTGAAGAATGAACATGAAAATGAGAAAAATAATATATATAGGACTTGTCGGAATCGGCATGGTGATGGCGAGCTGCGGGAGGCCATCGGTACCTGAAGTCTATACGGACGTGAAGGAGCTGCCGAGGATCTACCCAGATTATACAAATGTGACAGTGCCAATCAATATAGCCCCACTTACTTTCGAATTGGATGATGTGGCGGATGAGGTCGTGTCACGATATGCCGTAGGTGATGAAGAGCTGACTTTTGAGGGTAAGGTCCAGCCTGATATTGACGAATGGCGCAGGCTAACGGCTAAGGCCAAGGGCAGTGCCATCAAGGTGGACGTCTTTACACGCTATGGTGGTGAGTGGAAACATTATAAGCCTTTTAATATCTATGTATCAGCGGATAGCATTGATCCCTATCTGAGTTACCGACTGATTCCACCTTCGTTTGTGAGCTATGAGGCGCTGACCATCAACCAGCGTTGTCTGGAGAACTATGATGAGGAGGTGATCTATGATAATGCGTTGTGCAGCTTTGAGAAAGACGGACAATGTATCAACTGTCACCACTATCAGCAATATAATCCAGAGCGGATGCAATTTCATGCCCGTCAGAATCATGGAGGCACGGTGATTGCGTATGACGGGAAGATCAAGAAGGTGAACATGAAGAACGACTCTATTCTTGCCGCCGGTGTCTATCCTGCATGGCATCCTTGGCTGAATTTGATTGTGTATTCATCGGATAAGACCCAACAAAGTTTCCATACGACAGACCCCAATAAGATAGAGGTTTATGATACAGAGAGTGACATCATCGCATACGATGTGGAAAAGGATGAGGTGACTAATCTGGAGAATGACTCGACGGAGTTTGAGGTGTTCCCTGCCTGGGCACCAGATGGTAAGACCTTATATTATTGTAGTGCACATTTCGAGAGACAGGACACGACGATGTCAAAAGGAAAGGAAGTGGTGCTGAGGTCGAAAGAACTGAAATATAATATCTACAAGAAGAGTTTTGACCCAGAGACGATGGCTTTCGGGCCTCGTGAGATAGTCTTTCAGGCAGATAGTATGGACATGAGTGCTGTTTTGCCAAGGATATCTCCTGACGGGCGACATCTGCTGTTCACGATGGGAAGTTATGGCTATTTCCATATCTGGCATCATGATGCAGATCTGTGGATGCTGGATCTGAGTACGGACACGGACGGACACGTTGGGGCAGCGCGGCCGATGACGGAATGGAATTCGGATGATACGGAGAGTTATCATAGTTGGTCTTCGAACGGGCGTTGGGTGGTGTTCAGTAGTCGGCGGGACGACGGGACATATACGCGGCCATTCTTTGCTCATATCGACAAGGACGGTAAGGCGACGAAACCTTTCGAGTTGCCCCAGGCTGATCCCGACTATCATCGGCTGTTTATGAAGTGTTACAACATCCCTGAGTTCATGCATGGCCCTGTGACCATTATGCCGCAAAAATTTGCTGATGTGCTGAAGGGTGAGGGGGAAAACGTAAAATATGTAGAACAACTAACCAAATAATATTGAGCTTATGAAAAAGTACTTATTATCAATCGTATTCCTCGGGTGCGCCATTACGACTAGCGCACAAGATGTTCGCTCGACTGTAATCCATGACGATGGAACCGTGACGTTCAATTATAAGGACGACAGGGCCAAGAGTGTCATGGTTGATGTTCAGTTTGCAGGGCGCAAGGAAATGACACGTGGTGCAGACGGTGTCTGGACAGTGACCCTGGGTCCTGCAGCACCGGACATGTATCCTTATTGTTTTGTGGTGGACGGGATCAGCGTCATGGATCCTCAGAACCCGCAATATTTCCCCAATGAGGGTTTCAAGAACAGTCTTTTGGAAATTAAGGGAAAGGAGGGGCTCCCTCACGATATCAAGGACGTGGCGCACGGACGTATCGAGTATATCCATTATTACTCCAAGAGTCTCGGTGGCACTAATACGGCCATCGTCTATCTGCCGCCGAGCTACAACGCTATGTCGATGGGCGGCGGTTTTAACATGGGCGCGGAGCAGAAGAAGTATCCTGTGTTCTATCTTATCAGTGGTACGACAGACACGGAAGAAGTGTATCTGAAGGTGGGAAGGGTGAACTATATCCTGGACAACCTGATCGCCGAGAAGGCTGCGAAAGAGATGATCGTGGTGTTACCCTACGGTAATCCCACGAAATTGCTGGCGGCTCCGAAAGACGGTGGCCCGCAGATGCAGTTCGGCAACGATGTGTTTAGTAAGGACCTGATCAACGACTTAATGCCGTATATCGAGAAAAACTACCGTACGGTGAATAACCGTGATAACAGGGCTATTGGCGGTTTCTCACGAGGTGGTAATCAAGGTTTGCTGAATGGACTGACTAACCTTGATAAGTTCTCTTATCTGTGTAGTTATAGTTCGTTTACCTCAACGGACATACCCAATGTCTATGACAATGCTGACGACACCAATAAGAAGATTCACCTGTTCTGGCTGGGTGTGGGTACGGACGACTTCCTCTATGGCAATGCCCGCGACTATATGGAGTTCCTCGATACCAAGGGTATCAAAAGCGTGAAGGAGTTTACCACCGGTAAGTTCGGACATACTTGGATGAATGCGAAATACTTCCTGACAAAGACTCTGCCACTGCTGTTCAACAAGAAGGCTGCGGAGGAGGCTATGAAGAACGGTCAGCCTGCGCCGGCCAAGACAGGAGAGGAACAGCAGTTTACGCCAGGTGTGATGGCACGCCTCTTCCCGCGGCCAATCATTTCGCCGGAGTATAGCGAGGATGGTATTACCTTCCGAATGAAGGCTCCAGAGGCTGACAGCGTGAAACTGGAGTGTGAGATGCTGCCGGATCTGTTGCCGATGGAACGTGATAGCGACGGTGTCTGGAGTGTGAAGCTGAATGACTATCTCTTTGAGACCTTCAAATACTGCTTTGTCGTGGATGGCACTCAGGTGGCAGACCCCAGCAATATGTATCTGTCGCCTGACAGAGGATTCAAATATAGTATTGCTGATAATCCGAAATCACCTTTCAACTTTGCCTCTCAGGGCGAGATTGAACACGGTCGGCTGGGTTATGATTTGGAGCGTGGTGAAGCATGGTATACATCACCAATGCCCCAAGGTATGAGGACGATGCCTGTGTTTATTCAGCTGGTACCTGGTGAGGGTGATACAATGGAGAGTTGGTTTAAAGTAGGTGGTGCGGATGCTATTGTTGATCGCCTTGTTGCCGACGGAAAGGCCAAACCTTGCATCATTACTACCGGAAATATGGACTTCATGCAGCGTGGTGGAGGCGGTGGTATGCAAATGCCGGGCTTCAGGGTGAACACGCTGAAGGCAGATGATTATCCGACATGGGGTCTGAGAAGAAGGGCTTTGGTAAAACTGCTCTTTGACATTAAGAAACAGCCGGATTCCCAATTCCCAGGAATGGGTGGCAGACCTGGTGGTGGTAGACCAGGCGGCGGCTTCGGCGGCGGTGGTTTCGGCGGCGGTAGACCTGGCGGAGGCGGCTTCGGTGGAGGCTTCCCCGGCGGAGGGTTTTAGACTATAGATAATAAGAAGATTAAGATAAATAGACACATAGACTTATCATGATAAAAAAGAGACTGATGATAGTGGCTGTGACGGCCATGATGGTTATGACGGCAGGAGCCCAGTGGAAATATGAGTGGCAGAACCCGACACTGCCCAGAGCACAGCGTGTAGAGAGTCTGTTGGGGATGCTGACTCCAGAGGAGAAGGTGGGACTGATGATGAACAAGTCGGTATCGATCGACCGTCTCGGCATCCCGTCGTATAACTGGTGGAGTGAGGCTTGTCATGGTGTGCGTCAGGGCGGTTATACCGTCTATCCGCAGCCCATCGGACTGGCAGCAGCTTTCAATGCACAGTTAGTATATGACGTGTTCTCGCAGGTGTCTGACGAGGCCCGTGCCAACTGGAATCGTACGGATCACAATGATCCGAAGCTGTTCAACGTGCCTATGGGTGTGACTTATTACCCAGGCAATCCGGAGCTGACCTTCTGGTGTCCGAACGTCAACATCTTCCGTGACCCGCGTTGGGGTCGTGGTCAGGAGACCTGCGGTGAGGATCCTTATCTGAATGCTGTATTGGGTGTGCAGACTGTTCTTGGCATGCAGGGTAATGACGACCGCTATTTCAAGACCCACGCCTGTGCCAAGCACTATGCCGTGCACAGCGGTCCGGAGCCTCTGCGTCACTCGATGAATGTGGAGCCCACGAACCGTGACCTTTGGGAGACCTATCTGCCGGCCTTCAAGGCATTGGTGAAGAAGGGTAACGTTCGCGAGGTGATGTGTGCCTATCAGCGTTTTGAGGGTAAACCCTGTTGTACGAGCGACCGTCTGCTGATTGATATCCTGCGCAATAAGTGGGGTTACAATGCCATTGTGCTCACCGACTGCGATGCCATCAACAATTTCTTTAACCGTGGTCAGCATGAGACACATAAGGACGGTCTCTCGGCTTCTGTCGATGCTGTGCTGAACGGTACGGACTTGGAGTGTGGTAAGGTATTCATGTCGCTCACCGAGGGTATGAAGCAGAATCTGATCAAGGAGAGCGATCTCGACAGTCATCTTCGCAAGACCCTGATGGGCCGCTTCGAACTGGGTATGTTCGATCCTGCTGACATGTTGCCTTGGGCCAAGCTGGGTCCTGAGGTCATCAGCAGCGAGAAGAACAATGATCTTGCTACGCAGGCCGCCCGCGAGTCGATGGTGCTGTTGGAGAACAAGGGTAATGTGCTGCCGCTCTCGAAGAGCGTCAAGACGCTGGCTGTACTGGGCCCGAATGCCGACGATATCGAACTGCTGAATGGTAACTACGGTGGCACACCTACCGATAATCACAAGCATTCGCTGCTGGAGGGTATCAAGAATGCCGTGCCTGGTGCAAAGATTATCTACGATAAGGCTTGTGAACTGAATGATGAATACACCACCATACATCATCTGCAGGAGTTCAATGGTGGTAAGGGTGTGCTCGTGGAGTTCTGGAACGACAGAGAGACGAACTTCGAGAATCCCGTCAAGAGCGACTACTTCACTGAGTTGAATTTCTCGACCTTCGGTGCCTGGGGCTTTGCTGAGGGCATCACCAACGATAACTTGGCTGTACGTATCAGCGGTAAGTATACGGCTACCTTCACAGGTGAGATGAAATACACGCTCTCTACCGATAATGGCTATGTGCTGAAAGTGAATGGCGAGATCGTTGAAGAGAATAAGGGCGGCGGTCGTCGTGGTTTCGGTGGCTTCGGCTTCGGACGTCGTGGTGCTGAGTATAAGGGCTTCCCCGTGGAGAAAGGCAAGGACTATGACGTGGTGATTGAGTATCGTCGTGGTACAGGTAACTTCGCCATGTTGCGTGGTGACATCTGCGAGCGTCGTTTGGCAGACTTCACCGATCTGGCTAAGGAGTGTAGTGTGGCTGACGCCATCATCATCATCGGTGGTATCTCTGCCCGTATGGAGGGCGAGGGTGGTGACAAGCAGACCATCGAACTGCCTGTGGTACAGCAGCTACTGGTGAAGGCTATGCACAAGACAGGCAAGCCTGTGATCTTCGTGAACTGCTCAGGTTCGGCTATTGCCTTCGGAAGTGTCGAGGGTCAGTATGATGCTCTGTTGCAGGCTTGGTATGCTGGTCAGGGTGGTGCGAAGGCCCTCGCTGATGTGCTCTTCGGCGACTACAACCCTGGTGGCAAGCTGCCTGTGACCTTCTATCGCTCGAACGACGACCTTCCCGACTTCATGGACTATTCAATGAAGAACCGCACCTATCGTTATTTCACGGGTGTGCCTCAATATGCTTTCGGCTATGGTCTTAGCTATACCACCTTCAATGTTGGCCAGGGTAAGATTTCTGCCAAGAAGATGAAGAAGAACGGTAAGGTGACAATTACCGTACCTGTGACGAATACCGGTAAGCGTGAGGGAACTGAGGTCGTTCAGGTGTATGTGAAGGCCCTTGACGATGCTGGTGCACCTATCAAAGCATTGAAGGGCTTCCAGAAGCTGCAGTTGAATGCCGGCGAGACCAAGACGGCCAGCATTACCCTCGACGGTGAGGCCTTTGAGTATTACGATGAGGCGATCGACGAGCTGTCTACGAAGGCTGGACGTTATCAGATACTCTATGGCACATCATCGAGAGATGAGGACTTGAAGGCACTGGACTTTATGGTGAAATGAGGCCGGACATTTAGACAATAGATTATAGATTATTTTGACTATAGATTATAGATTAAAGATTATAGACAGAAAGAAATGATAAAGAAATTTTTTGGGGCGTTGGTGCTGATGTGCGGCGCAGTGATGGGTGTGAAGGCAGAGGTGGATCCTAACTTTTATATCTATATATGCTTCGGACAGTCGAACATGGAGGGTAATGCCCAGCCTGAGGCTCAGGACAAAACGGGCGTAGACCCACGTTTCAAAATGATGGCCTGTGTGGATTTCTCGAATCCAAAGCGCACAATGGGTCAGTGGTACACAGCAACTCCTCCTCTTGTCCGTCAGGGTACAGGTCTGGGTATGGCCGACTATTTTGGACGTACTATGGTTGAGAACCTACCAGAGAATTGTCGCGTTGGTGTTATAGACGTGGCTATTGGCGGTACATCAATCGATGGTTTCTTCTCAGAGAAGGTGGAAGAATATTTGAAAGGTCAGGCGGATTGGTTTTTGAACTATTATAAGGCCTACGATAACGACCCCTATAAACGTATCATAGATATGGCGAAGATTGCCCAAGAATCTGGCGTTATCAAAGGTATCCTGCTGCATCAGGGAGAAACGGATAACGGACAACAGGATTGGCCTAACAAAGTGAAAACCATCTACAAAAGGATGTTGAAGGACCTTGGCTTGAAAGCTGCTGATGTACCCATCTTTGTCGGTGAGACAGAGTATGCTGACCAAGGTGGCGGATGCTCGTTGCATAATACCGTAATAGCAAGGATTCCTGAGGTTATTCCTACTGGTCATGTAGTGTCTGCCGAAGGTATTCCTGGCAACGGCGTTGACCCCTGGCACTTCTCAGCTGCCGGCTATCGTACGTTTGGAAAACGTTATGCCGAGCTCGTATTGGACATAATGAGGAATCCAGAAGCTTACACGAAAAACTGGGGAGTTGGTGAGCGTCTGACAGGCGGTGTGTCGGCCTTGACGGGTAAGCACTTTGCCATTGTGAACGAGACGGAATGGAAAGCTTTTTATGGCTCTGGCGGAGAGGATCTGGGTTACGGTACATTTAAGGAGGCTTTCGACGCATCGAATGAGGGCTATCAATTCAAAATCGTAAAGTTGGGCAAAGGTGGCGGTCTGAAACTCGTTACCCCAGACGGTGAAGAGTATCAGACGGCTGATGGTGCAGGCTATCTGAACTCGCAGGATGTCAGTGGCGATTGTTGCTTTGTTAACAGCCTGAATAAACAGAGGGGTTATGCTATTCCCGATGGCGCTGTTTGGGATCTCCAGTATGTCGAAGGTAAGGGCTGGTCACTGAAGAATATCGGTACGGGCAAGTATCTCAAGGATCCATCTCACCCCGCTATGTTCGACGAACCCACGTATTTCACTTTCTGCACTTTGAAGGAGGTTGCTGCAGGTATTCAGACGATAACGGTTGAAAAACCTCAGTGCGATGCTGTGTATACCTTGGACGGCAGGCGAATTACAAATTCACTAGAACAGAGTCAGAGTCTGAAACCAGGTATATATATAAAAGGTGGAAAGAAGTTTATAGTAAAATGATAAATGATCAATGGTAAAGAATAAAGTGTTGGCAGCGGTACTGCTGTTTGGCTGCATGACGGTGTCGGCGCAGGTGATGTCGCCTAACGGTAAGCTTGCTCTGACGGTTGCGGGTAGCGGAATGACCGTCAGCTATGAGCAGCAGCCAGTATTGACCTTCGAGGTAGGCATGGAGTCGGCGGCCTTGGCTCCGGATCTGACGTTTGTGCAGACGGTGAAGGCAGATTACCAGATGCTGACAGGTAAGCGGCTTCACTGTACGAATGAGGCTAACGAATACCGGATGGGAGCCCTTGTGATGAGACTCTATAATGACGGTCTGGCTTTCCGTTATGAGTTGAAAGGACTTCAGAATGCAACGCTTCCGAAGGAGCTGACGGCCTATCGTATCGCTGAGGGGACAAAGCGTTGGATACAACAGTGGACAGATGCCTACGAGGGATTCTTTCCGCTGACAACTTCATATAAGACGCAGCCGGTACGCTCGTTCAGCGGTACTTTCAAATCGGCTGAGGGATGGAATATTCGTTGGGGATATCCGGCACTGATAGAGCCTCGGGAGGGTGTGTTTGCATTGATCTCGGAGGCTAATATCGAGCGTAGGCAGAGTGCTTCGTGTCTGTATAATGACGGGGAGGTGTATCGTGTGGTGCCAGACCAGAACGACCTTAAGGTAAACGGTGAGTGGCATAGTCCTTGGCGAGTGATTATCATCGGTGGCCTGAAGGACATTGTGGAATCGACGCTGGTGACAGATGTCAGCGAACCTTCGCAGTTGAAGGATACCGATTGGATTCAGCCTGGTGTGGTTTCTTGGGTATATTGGGCCTACAACCACGGTAGCAATGACTATGATATCATCAAGAAGTACACGGATATGGCTGCCCGGCTGAAACTGCCTTATATGTTGATTGATGCAGAATGGGACACGATGAAGGACGGCAAGACTGTAGAGGATGCTGTTGCATACGCCAAGTCGCAAGGTGTGAGACCGATGATCTGGTATAACTCCAGTGTGGGTTGGGTAGACGGTGCGCCGACGCCGAAGTATCGTCTGAATAAGCCTGAGGACCGTGAGAAGGAATTCGCTTGGTGCGAGAAAATCGGTGTGGCAGGCGTGAAGATCGACTTCTTCTCGGGTGACAACCAGATGAATATGGACTACTGTCTGGACTTGCTGGAGAGCGCTGCCCGTCATCATCTGCTGGTGAACTTCCATGGCGCAACAGTGCCCAGAGGCTGGCAGAGAACTTGGCCGAACCTGATGAGTACGGAGGGCGTCTATGGCGCAGAGTGGTATAACAATGTGGCGACATTTACCGATCAGGCCGCCCGGCATAATGCCACGCTGCCCTTTACGCGCAATGTGATAGGGCCGATGGACTATACGCCCTGTGCTTTCAGTGACTCCCAGCATCCGCATATCACATCTAACGCGCATGAACTGGCGTTGACGGTGCTCTATGAGAGTGGACTGCAGCATCTGGCAGACAAGCCGGAGAGCTATTACGCCCAGCCCGAGGAGGTGCAGAAGTTCCTATCGACGTTGCCCAGCGTGTGGGATGAGACCCGACTGATCAGTGGTTATCCGGGAGAGAGTGTGGTTATTGCCCGTCGTAGTGGTAAAGTGTGGTATGTCGCAGGAATCAATGGTACCAACGAAGAAAAGACCGTGCAGACGACTACGGGTATCACAGGTGCCAGGAGCATTCAGGCTTTTCTGGATAGCGGTCGGCAAGACCAGCCTTGGGAAATCCGACAGATGGACACACTGCCAGGGATGCTGACACTACAGCCGAGAGGGGGATTTGTATTGAGAATCGGATTAAACAATTAGATATTTAGATAGACAAAACATGATGAAGAAACTGCTATTCTTAACTTTGGCGCTGATGGCCACAGTGACGGCTAACGCGCAGAACCCTTATCTCCCCTTGTGGGAACATGTGCCTGACGGCGAACCCCGTGTGTTTGAAGATCCTGATAACCCTGGGAAACTACGTGCCTATATTATCGGCTCGCATGACGTGAACTATTCTAATTACTGCGGCCCCGATATCCGCATGTGGTCGGCTCCCGTGGAGGATCTGAACCAATGGCGTGACGAGGGACCAATCTTCACGTGGTTTGTAGACGGGCAGTGGGACACGATGTTTGCCCCAGATCTTGTAGAGGTGAAAGATAGGGCTACGGGTAAGAAGACTTACTATCTTTATCCGCACAGTCGCGGCTGGCGTCGTACGCCGATGGTCTGTAAAGGCGACCGTCCTGACGGGCCCTTTACGCCGATCAATCTGACGGAGGACGGACGTCAGTGTCTGCCCGGCTCTCTGATAGACTTCGACCCCTCGGTGTTTATTGAGAATATTACCGATAAGAAGGACAAGGACTATAATATAGGTTTCCGTGCCTACGTGTTCTATGGCTTCCAGCACTCTACCGCCTGTGAGCTCGACCAGAAAACCATGTACTCCAAGCGCGAGGGTACGGAGCTGATCGACCCGTTTATTCCCGCAGTTAGCGCCGATGGTCGTCTGTTGGATAAGGCTGGCAGTGAGTATAAAGCTCTTTATAAAGGTCAGGATCCAAAGGACTTCAACTTCTTTGAAGCCTCTTCTATTCGTCAGGTTGGTAATAAGTACGTGATGGTGTTCTCTGGCTACTCTGGTAAGGAGTACGGACTGGGCAATACCAACTCTGCCCTGCGCTATGCTTTCGGCGACTCGCCTCTTGGTCCTTGGCGCTCCGGTGGTGTGCTCGTTGACTCGCGCGGTGTGGTGCTCAACGAAGACGGCTCTAAGCTTATCACCACCAATTTCAGTCACAACACCCACGGTTCGCTGCAGGAGATCAACGGTCAGTGGTACGTGTTCTATCACCGTCCGCCACGTGGTTTCGGCAACGCCCGTCAGACGATGGTAGCTCCTGTGAAGATCACTTGGGACAAGAAGCCTGTGGCCAAGGGCGGTGTGGTGAAGATTACCGGTTACGACCCCTTCACGAAGGATAATGTGTGGACGGCGAAGGCTGCCGACGGCAACGAATACACCGGTGCCGAGGTGACGAGTGAGGGTTTCCAGATCTTCGGTCTGCCGCCATACGACTACTATAGCGCTGGTTATGCCTGCTTCGTGTATGGTCCCGGTGCGAACGACTGGATGCAGGACAACCATGATGTGTGGAACAACTCGATGGACCTCGCTGGCATTCAGAATGGCGGCATTGTCGGTTTTAAGTACTTCGGCTTCGGCGGTCTGGCACAGGACACCAAGGGCTGCAAGGCCTTCGAGGGCACGAAGAAGGGTGACAACGCTCGTCTTTACGTGAACCTGACCAGTAGTGGGAAGGGTGCGTTTAAGATTCACGTGAAGCTCGATGACCCTTGGAAGGGTGAGGAGATTGGTGTCATCAACATTGATGATAACTCTCCTGCCGGTCAGGCACGTACGTTTTCCACTTTAGTTCCCGCCGTTGAGGGATTGACTGGCAAGCATGCCATTTACCTCATGACGGAAGGTCCTGAGGTGCAGCAACCTCAGCAGCCTCAGAGTCCGTGGGGCCGTCGTGGGCCTCAAGGTCCGCAGCGTCCGCAAGGTCTCTTCGACCTTCACGGTATCGGCTTCTCGAAGAGTGACGCCTGTCCGGTTCCCGTGGTACCGAAGGTGACGATTACTGCCGATGGTAAGGCTCTGACGATTCCTCAGACACCTATCCGTTTCACGAATCAGAACGGTTATTCTGACCAGATCCGCTACCAGGTGTACGGACCGCTGGAGGCAGGCGTGAAGCTGAAGGCTACGTCGGATGTAAAGGGTGTGAAGTTTGACATCAGTCCTGTGGTAGAGGGCCGGGCTACGGTGAAGGCGAGCTATCAAGGGAAGACAAAGATTTTTTTAATCAATTAATAATTAATAATTAATAATTCATAATGATGTTTACTAAGAGATGTGAAAGGCTGATGACGGGGATAGTGGCTATCATGGCTATAACGATTAGTCAGGCCGTGGGGCAGACAATTCCGGAGAACTATACTACGCTCCATACAGAACCGATCAAGAACCCGATGCTCTGGGCGGATGTGCCTGACCCAGACGTAATCCGTGTGGGCGATACGTTCTATCTGGTTTCGACTACGATGCACCTGATGCCTGGTGCTCCGGTGATGGCCTCGAAGGACCTGAAGAACTGGGAGACGGTGGGCTATATCTTTGATAAGCTGACGGACTCGCCGAAGTATGACCTTCAGGAGGGAACGGCCTACGGCCGCGGCCAGTGGGCGACGTCGCTGAAGTACCACAACGGACGGTTCTATGCCTTGCTGGCTCCCAACGAGCAGGGTAAGATGGGCGATACCTATATTTTTACGGCTGAGAAGGCTGAGGGACCTTGGACGATTGTGTCGAGAATGAGGCACTTCCACGACTGTTCACTGTTCTTCGACGATGACGGCCGGGTATATGTGATTTATGGGACGGGCGAGCTGATGGAGCTGAAGCCCGATCTCTCGGACGTCATCGAAGGCACGTATATGCACATCTTCCAGCGTGAGTCTGACGAGAAGGGCCTTTTGGAGGGTTCGCGTGTCATCAAGCACAACGGCAAGTATTACCTGCTGATGATCTCGCACGCCTATGGACCGGGGATGCATCGCCGCGAGGTATGCTACCGCGCTGACGACATTCACGGGCCCTACGAGAAGCAGGTGATCCTGGAGAGCGACTTCAGCACGTTCGGCTATGAGGCTCAGGGTACGATTGTGGATACTCAGGACGGCGATTGGTATGGTATCATCTTCCAGGACCGTGGCGGCGTAGGTCGTGTGCTGACGGTGATGCCCTGCCGCTGGATCAACGGTTGGCCGATGTTGGGCGATGAGAACGGTAAAGTGCCCCTGACGGTCCGCACGCTGAAGACGGGCGAGACGGCAGGAGCCATCGTGAAGGCCGACGACTTCTCAGCGACGAAACTCGGACTGCACTGGCAGTGGAACCACAACTCTGTGGACAATGCCTGGAGTCTGACGGAGCGTCCTGGGTTCCTTCGTCTGAAGACCAATCGCGTTGTGGAGAATATTTATCTGGCTCCGAACACGCTGACGCAGCGTATGGAAGGACCTACGTGTAGCGGTAGCATTTGCATGGATCTCTCAAAGATGAAAGACGGTGACTGTGCCGGACTGGCTGCCTTCAACAGTGATACGGGTATGCTCATCGTGAAGAAGAAGGGCAAGAAGACCGTTCTGGAGATGCAGGAGACGACTGTGGAACTGTCGGACCGTGAGAAAGCGGTGACGAAGTATGAGGAGAAGACGATCGAGAGCGTGGAGCTGAAGCAGAACAAGATCTGGCTACGCATTGATGGCGACTTCACGCCAGCCCAGCGTGGCGGACGTGATGCGGCCAACTTCTATTATAGCCTCGACGGCAGTGACTGGACGAAGATCGGTACGACAGACTATCGCCTGAGGTTCGACTGGCGCCGCTTCTTCATGGGCTCGAAGTTCGGCATCTTCTGCTATGCCACCAAGAAGGCTGGTGGCTATGTGGATGTCGACGAGTTCAGCTATAGCAAGACCGAGAAGTAATTTTTAATATAACTTATTTATCATGTATTCAAAACTTAAAATCGTGCTTTTTGCGGCTGTGCTGTTTGCTCTGCCAAGCACGTTGGCAGCCCAGAAGAAGGCCGCCACTAAAAAGGCAAAGACTGAGCAGGCTGCTCAGCCCGCTGATCCTAACTTCTACATCTTCCTCTGTTTCGGACAGTCGAACATGGAGGGAAATGCCCGTCCTGAGGCTGCCGACCTGGCCAGCCCTGGACCACGTTTCTTACTTATGCCCGCCGTTGACTTCCCCGACAAGGGTCGCAAGATGGGTGAATGGTGTGAGGCTTCGGCACCCCTGTGTCGTCCTAATACGGGACTGACTCCTGCCGACTGGTTCGGACGTACGTTGGTAGCCTCGCTGCCCGAGAACATCAAGATTGGTGTCATCCATGTGGCTATTGGCGGCATCGACATCAAAGGTTTCCTGCCTGACAGCATCTCCGATTACGTGAACAAGAAGGCTCCGGGTTGGATGAAAGGCATGTTGGCCGCCTACGACAACAACCCCTATGAGCGTCTGGTCACACTGGCCAAGAAGGCTCAGAAGGACGGTGTCATCAAAGGTATCCTGATGCACCAGGGCGAGACCAATACCGGCGACCCCAAGTGGGCAGGTATGGTGAAGCAGGTGTATGAGAATCTCTGTGGCGACCTGCAGTTGAAGCCTGAGGAGGTGAATCTTTATGTAGGTAACATTGTTCAGGCTGATGGTAAGGGCGTCTGCATCGGCTGTAAGAAACAGATTGACGAGCTGCCCCAGACTATCCACACCTCTCAGGTGATTTCATCCGATGGCTGTACCAATGGTCCTGACCGTCTGCACTTCGATGCAGCTGGCTATCGTGAGCTGGGCTGCCGTTACGGTGAGGCAGTGGCCCGTCATCTTGGCTTCGAGCCCAAGCGTCCGGCTGATCTGCCCGTAGCTGTCAAGAAGATCAATGTGCCTGCTGATGCCGTTACGGGTGAGTATACTGTACCTGGCAATGAGTTCCCGAAGGTTGACGCCCAGCGTCGTGCTTATTTCCGCATCCAGGCGCCTCAGGCCAAGAAGATTATCGTAGATATCTGCAGCAAGCAGTATGAGATGCAGCCTCAGGGCAATGGTGTCTTCATGGCTGTGACCGATCCGCTGCCTGTAGGATTCCACTATTACTTTATGAATATCGACGGTGTGAACTTCATCGATCCAGCCTCAGAGACCTTCTTCGGCTGTAACCGCGAATCGGGCGGTCTGGAAGTGCCTGAGGGACCTGAGGGCGACTACTATCGTCCGCAGCAGGGCGTACCCGCAGGCTCTGTACGTAGCATCCACTATTTCAGCAAGGAGCAGAACAAGTGGCGTCATGCGATGGTCTATACCCCTGCTGAGTACGATCAGAAGCAGGGCTTCAAGAAGCGCTATCCCGTGCTCTATCTGCAGCATGGTATGGGCGAGGGCGAGACCAGCTGGACACTTCAGGGAAAGATGCAGCACATCATGGACAACGCCATTGCCAAAGGTGAGGCTGTGCCGATGATCGTGGTGATGGAGAGCGGTGACATCAAGGCTCCCTTCGGCGGTGGCAGCAACCGTCAGGGCATGAGCGATTACGGTGCATCGTTCTATCCCGTCCTGCTCAACGATCTGATCCCTTATATCGACAGCAACTTCCGTACGAAGACCGATCGTGACAACCGCGCTATGGCCGGACTGTCTTGGGGTGGTCATCAGACCTTCGACATCGTGTTCAATAACATGGATAAGTTCGCATGGCTGGGAACCTTCAGCGGTGCTATCTTCGGCCTTGACCTGAAGACGGCTTATAACGGTGTGTTCACCAATGCCGACGAGTTCAATAAGAAGATTCACTACATGTATATGAACTGGGGTTCTGAGGACTTCATCAAGAGTGGTGACATCGTGAAGGGCCTACAGGAAATGGGCATCAAGGTCGAAGGCAAACAGTCTGAAGGCACCGCCCATGAGTTCCTGACTTGGCGTCGCGGTCTCCATGAGTTTATTCCGCATCTTTTTAAATAACAACCCATAAATAACAAAAAATGATTATGACTAAAAAAACGATTGCAATGGCTCTGATGCTCGCCATGAGTAGCATTGGCGCATGGGCGCAGTGGCGTCAGGTAGACCCCCGTGAGAATGTCGGCCTGAAGGATGCCTACAAGGATTATTTCACTATCGGCGTGGCGCTGAACCAGCGTAATGTCAGCGACGATGCCCAGAAGGCCCTCGTCATCAAGCAGTTCAACAGTGTGACTGCTGAGAACGACTGGAAGCCCGGAGAGATTCACCCTAAGGAGGGCGTATGGAACTTTGAGCGTGCTGATAAGATTGCCGACTTCTGTCGTCAGAACGGCATCAAGATGCGTGGTCACTGTCTGTGCTGGCACTCTCAGTTTGCCGACTGGATGTTTACCGATGCCAAGGGTAAGCCTGTAACGAAGGAAGTATTCTATGAGCGTTTGCGCGACCATATCCAGACTATCATGAAGCGTTATAAGGACGTGGTCTATGCTTGGGACGTGGTGAATGAGGCCATGGCCGACGATGGCGGTGGTCCCCGCTGGGGCTTCGGACGTCCTGGTCAGGAGCCAAGTCCTTATCGTCAGAGCCGTCATTTCCAGCTCTGCGGCGATGAGTTCATTGCCAAGGCTTTCCAGTTTGCCCGTGAGGCTGACCCCGATGTGCTGTTGTTCTACAACGACTACAGCTGTGTTGACGAGGGTAAGCGTGAGCGCATCTATAATATGGTGAAGAAGATGAAGGACGCTGGTGTGCCCATCGACGGTATCGGCATGCAGGGTCACTACAACATCTACTTCCCTTCAGAGGAGCAGTTGGAGAAGGCTATCGTGCGTTTCAAGGAGATTGTGAAGCACATCAATATCACTGAGCTCGACCTGCGTATGAACAATGAGAGCGGTGGTCAGCTGATGTTCTCTCGTGGCGAGGCCAAGCCTATGCCCGCTTATATGTCTACTTTGCAGACCGATCAGTATGCCCGTCTGTTCAAGGTGTTCCGTAAGCACGCTGACGTTATCGACAACGTGACCTTCTGGAACCTTGGCGATAAGGACTCTTGGCTGGGTGTAAACAACCACCCGCTGCCCTTCGATGAGAACTATCGTCCGAAGGCTTGTTTCCGTGCTATCCGCGACTTCGATCCTGAGCTCGACAATCGTGTGCCGAAGGAAGACTTCGTCAGCAATCCTCTGAACCAGCCGGGTCAGGAGTGGCCGAAGGTGAACAGCGAGGGTTATGCCCGTTTCCGCATTGAAGCTCCCGATGCTAAGTCTGTTATTGTCAGCTTGGGTCTTGGTGGACGTGGCGGCACTGTGCTGCAGAAGAATAAGGACGGTGTGTGGGAAGGAACTACCGACGGTCCTATGGATCCTGGTTTCCACTACTATCATCTCACTATCGACGGTGCTACTGTCAATGATCCTGGTACAGGCAACTTCTTCGGCTCTTGCCGTTGGGAGAGTGGTATCGAGATTCCTGCTCCTGATCAGGCCTTCTATCAGAACCGCATCGATGTCGAGCATGGTAAGATGGTTCAGGTGTTGTTCCCCTCTCAGAGCACAGGTCTGGTGAAGGTCGCCAACGTCTATCTGCCGCCTTCTTACGACAAGAACAAGAAAGAGAAGTTCCCCGTGCTCTATCTGCAGCATGGCTGGGGTGAGAACGAGACCAGCTGGCCTGTTCAGGGTTGCGCCGGACTCATCATGGACAACCTCCTCGCTGAGGGTAAGTGCAAGCCGTTCATCATCGTGATGACCTACGGTATGACTAACGACTTTAAGTTCGGAACCATCGGTCAGTTCACGGCCAAGGAGTTCGAGACCGTTCTCTGCGACGAGCTGATTCCTTATATAGATGCAAACTTCCGCACCAAGACCGATAAGTGGAACCGTGCTATGGCTGGTTTGTCGATGGGTGGAATGGAGACCAAGCTGATCACGCTGCGTCGTCCTGAGCTGTTTGGCTCATGGGGTCTGCTCAGCGGTGGACAGTATGCTCCTGATGAGATCAAGGACACAAAGCTTGTGAAGTACATCTTCGAGAGCTGTGGTTCTAAGGAGTCTCCCGATGCCATCAAGAAGTCTGTCGAGGCTCTGCAGGCTGCCGGCTACAATGCCGAGGGTCATGTCTCTGAGGGCACAGCCCATGAGTTTCTCACCTGGCGTCGTGCACTCTATACGATGGCTCAGAATCTGTTTAAGTAAGTCGCGATGAAAAAGATTCTTGTATTATCTGTTCTCCTCTGCGGCATGGGCGTGGCTCATGCCCAGAAGGGGAATATCCCTTTGGTGTATGATGTCGAGAATACAGGCAGCAAGTTCGAGGCTCCTGCCATGCCCGGCATCGAGGCTCTCCCTGAGCAGCGCCAGTTGCCCGATCCTTTTGCCTGGAGCAATGGCAAGGGTAAGGTGAAGAAGTTCAAGGACTGGTCGCGCCGTCGCAGCGAGATTGCCCATCAGATCCAGCATTACGGCATCGGCACGAAACCCGTTGTCGACCCTAGTGCTGTGAAGGCCCGTATGAGTGGTGATACTCTGATTGTCGACGTCACGGTCAATGGCGAGACGCTCACTCTCACGTCTGTGATTACCTATCCGAAGACGGGTGAGGCGCCTTATGCCCTGATGATTGGCACGAGTATGCTGGCCCTGCCGCGACAACTCTTCCAGGACCGCCCCATCGCCATCATGAACTTCCGCGAGAAGCAGGTGAACGACTACGGACAGATGGGGCGCCATCACGAGAGGGGAGAGCACAACTTCGACCGTCTCTATCCGTCGCTGAAGGACAATGGTGCCTACAGCGAGTGGGCCTGGGGCCTGAGCCGTCTTATCGACGGCTTGCAACAGCTGGGACCTGAGGTCACGAAGATCGATACCCGTCATATCGGCGTTTCCGGCTGTTCGTATGCGGGAAAGATGGCCCTCTATTGCGGTGCCTTCGACGAACGTGTGGCTCTGGTCATCGCCCAGGAGCCTGGCGGCGGTGGTGCTGCAGCTTGGCGCACCTCGCACGAGTCGACGTTAGCCGGCAAGAATCTGGAGGACATCGACAAGACCGACTACCACTGGTTCCTCGAGAGTCAGAAGGAGAACTTCCACGGCGACAGCGTCTATCGCCTGCCTTACGACCAGCACGAACTCTGTGCTTTGGTTTGCCCTCGTGCACTTTTATTGTTGGGCAATCCCGACTATGAGTGGCTGGCCGACGGTTCGATGCTTGTCTCTGCGAAGGCCGCCAAGGAGGTCTGGAAGTCCTTCGGCATCGGTGACCGTATGGGCTGGAGCATCGTCGCTGGGCATGGCCATTGCCAATTGCCCCAGAGCCAGTTCCCCGAGGTACAGGCGTTCATCGATAAGTTCCTTTTAGGACGCGAAGCGGATACCGCCGACATTCAGGTCGTATCCGGACTTAAATAACAACATAAGGGCGCAATGGTTCCGGAACCATTGCGCCCATTTTTATATCATATCAATACACGGTTCCTTCATATTCGAAATCCACGATGCCATTAATGGTGTAACCCTTTTCGAAAGTCAGATTATTGATTTGGAAGGTTAATACGTCTTTGTCGTCAACCTTTTTCTTATTCACTAGTTTGATGCTCCCTTCCGTGGCTCCAAGTTGCTTCCAGTCTTCGATTGGTTTCAAACTTGCGTTAAACTGGTTCAACTTATATAAAACTTGTTGCTTGTCACAGCGTATTCTTCTGCATCAGCATTTTTACTATTAGTGATTAGAAGTGTGTTCAGCGTCCAATTGTGGTTCAATAGAGACTCATTGTCATCACTGCTGCATCCTGCCAACATCAGCAGAAATACACTCAACCATAATAATCTTTTCTTTTTCATCTTTGCATGTCGGTTTTTGATTTCTTCTACAAAGGTAATGACAAAAAGGGGAAAAACTTGTATGTATTTGTGTTAAATAAAGCAAAAAGAGGGCAATCTCATACAAGATTTTCGTACTTTTGATATTATAAAGGTAGAACGAACAAGAAAACATGGTCGAGAATCTCGTTGAGCGCATACGGCAGAAAGACCAGAGGGCGATGAGCCAGCTCTATCAGATGTACATCCGTGAGCTGTCATCGGTCTGCTACCGCTATGTGCCTTCGGAGACGGATGCGAAGGATGTGTTGCAGAATAGTTTCGTGAAGATTTTCACATCCATCACGACCATCGACTATCGAAGCGACGAGAGCCTAAAAGGCTGGATGAAGAAGATAGTTGTGAACGAGGCCCTCTCCTTTCTGAGAGAACGCAAGCGACTATTGATTGCAGAGCAGGACACAGAAGCGACACAGATATCCGACGATGTGGAGCCGCAGACGAGGGACATATCGGATGACGAGTTGCACAGACTGATCAGTGAACTGCCTGATGGCTACAGAACGGTGGTGAACCTACACGTCTTTGAGGGCTGTCCTCATAAGAAGATAGCAGCCATGCTGGGGATTACTGAGAGCACATCAGCATCACAGCTCTATTTTGCAAAGAGAGTATTGGTAAAGAGAATAAGCGAACTAATTGACGGTAAGCGATGAAAGAGAGTTGGGAAGAACAATTACGTCAAAGGCTGGAGGGGCACGAGATGGCTCCACCGGATGGTCTTTGGGAAGACGTCTGTAAAGAGCTGGGGATGACTCCAGTCCCCGTTCTTACGCCCTCTACGCGCAGCTCCAATAAGCGGTGGTACTATATTGCTGCAGCCGTCCTACTCGCCCTTGCCGGATTCTTTGCCATCTACCAGTTCAATAACGACATCGAAACGAAAGCGCTCGCAGTAGAAAGTAAGAAGAGTCCTCCAGAGCAATCAGACGCTCCCATATCAGAGGTGCCGAAAGAAGACAACCTCACAACGTGTCAGACCCCTTGTGAGCCAAAGAACTGTCAGACACCTTGTGAGCCAGAGTCCCCTTGTGAGCCTGAGCCCCTTGTTGAGCCCGAGAACGTCCTGAGTAAAGAAGATCTTCAGCGGCCTGAGAGCGAAGAGCCTGTTCCTGAATCTCATGTTTCTGAACCTCAGGCGAAGAGGCCTGTGGAGGATCGAGGCATTGATCAACTGCCGCCGTCTGAATCATTACCAAAGCGGAATGAGACACCCGACAGATGGTCTTTAGGTCTGACCGCATCCGGAGGACTGATTGCCGCCAACAACTCGGTCAATACAGATCGTCAGTACGATATCGAGACAAGCTTTTCAGGTAAAGACATTTCTTCCCCTGGTGTGCCATACACGCTGACAGAGTTCGTATGGACGCATCGCCTGCCTGTACGGTTCGGCCTCGGTGTACAGTACCGGTTTAACGAACGCCTCTCTCTGCTAAGCGGAATCAGCTATACCTATCTCTATTCTGAATGCAGCACATCCCTCCAGAGGAATGTCAGTTACAGTCAGAAGCTGCATTACTTAGGTGTTCCTCTTGGCATTGTCTGGCAATTGTGGTCTTCTGGTCATTTTCGCATTAATCTCTCAGGAAGTGCGATGCTCGAAAAGTGTATCAGTGCCTCTTTCGACAATAAGCGTTCTGATGACATCTATGGAAAAAAGCCTTGGCAGTGGTCGCTCAACGCAGCTGCCGGAGTGGAATATTCATTCACTCCTCAGCTTGGAGTTTATCTGGAACCATCTCTTGGCTATTATTTCGACGATGGAACACAGCTCGAGCATTATTACAGGGAGCACCCCCTAGCCCCATCTATCAGCCTCGGATTAAGGTTCAACATTAACAAGTAAGGTGCAATATAAGTTTTTTGGGTAGATCTGGGTTCTTATTCTTTACTTACCAGTAAACTTTCCAACGAAAAGTATGACGCCAGAGGAAGCCTCGCGGATGATATAGACAAAGGGTCGATTGGCGTGGAACGTGGCCTTGGGGTACTCCTTGGGTGCAGAACTCGCATCCTTGTATGTTACACCAGCAACAGTCACAGCGGCGGCCTCAGAGCCCTCTTCGTTGACCTTGATCTTGGCCTTCTGCCGCATCATATCAATATAGACAGGCGCTTCACACATATTGGGAATCTCTGCCAATCCATCATAAAAAGCTCGGTTGATGCCCATCTTCTTCATCAGCCCGACGAGCCCACCTTCTATTTCATTCGTATCTGATGATGTTTCATAGCGAGGCAACTTCAGGTCTACCTCGTAGGGGCTGAAAGTAACTGCTCTCATCGTAGCGATTCCATCCTCTATTTCACAGAAGGTTCCTTCTATACCGTTAATGCCGAATGCCGCCAAATGATTGACGATATCATCTGTGGTCTTGCCTTGTTCAGGCAACAGGACTGTCATGTTCCACATACCATTGCCATAAGGTATGTTGACAGCAGAGAAGATAGCGTTCTTTAAATAGTTGATAAGTACGCTTTGGTGCATTAGGGGTAGGGTGGTGCTGCCTTTCTCTGTGGTGAAGGTCTCTTCCTTCGTATTCTTCTGGTCGAACTTCGAGGCCCAGTCTGCCTTGAAATAGATAGCATTGAGCAGATAGGATACCATCATGGGATCCACTTCGTCAAGGATGGTGGGTA
>JAEEGH010001784.1_pt1 | contig 60590 bp, 36 predicted proteins | sample 9134181 | NCBI WGS metagenome assembly JAEEGH01 (sample SAMN16246544, study PRJNA631951) | gut metagenome | biome: gut microbiome; feature: rumen; material: DP-attached | host: Bos | place: Iran: Karaj | collected 2018-10
CAAGAAGTCTATGATCAAACAGGTTTCCGGCACTTGCAATAGAGCTTAATAAGAATAAGGTAGAAATAAAAGTAATTAGTCTTTTCATAAACTCCTCCTTACTGGAAATTTAATGGCAGTGTTCCGTTAGTTTTAATTCCGACAACAACATTGGTTGCCAGACCTACTTTACTTGGTATATATAAGTTTCCCTGAGGAATATTTATGTTAAGACTTGGCTGTAAAGGATAAGTCTTCATCAAATCTGCAGGATCCAGGCTTATTGTGTCTGAAGAAAGCTTAAAGGAGTCATTCAGAATATAATCACCTGTAAAGTTCCCTGCGTCATCTGTTTGTGGAATTGTAATTGCAAATCTTATAGGACTGTCACTTCCAAAAGGTTTTTTACGCAGATTGTATGTCAAAGAAACATTGTCAATAACACCAAGGAACTTATCTAAAGTTTCATTTGAAGGAGCCTCTGAGCGATTTAATAAATCCCAGTTTGGATCTGTACGATCTAGACCTGAATAAAGGTTTAATGCATCTATAGACAAGTCCTTTGCAACAGTAAAATCAAAAGGAAGAACCAGCATGGCACTTAAACTGATGTTACTGCTTCCGTCTGTTAAGGCGGTATCCGCTGCAGTTACGTCAGGATCACTCTGGTAAGTTGGATTTACAAGTACAATTGGATTCATATCTTCTGCAGAGAAAGCAAGCTCATAATCTACATCAAGAGAAGAACCTGAAGTTGCACCATTAATTAATGAAGCAAAATCTGTAGAGGTAACATCAAAAGAAGCAATATTTGTTATAACTTCGTTAGCTTCATTAAACTCAAGCACAGGTCTTGTTGAAGAAGCAAGTGTACCGTCTTCTGTAGAACTTCCTAAAAGATAAACCGGAGAAGAACCGGTACTTGCACTAATAGTTCCTGTAAACTTTGCACCTGAAAGAACAGATGGTAACTGGCAGAAAATATAAACTGGAAGAGATTTTATTTTAATGTTTCCAGAGAAAGCTTCACCATTGTTTATCTGATCTTCTGTAAATAAAAGTGAGTCTACAGAAGAGAAGATTGATGATAAATCAAAGCCGGTTTCAAGATTTCCGGTCTGTGGTGCTGAAGCCAGGGCAGAAGGATCAATTGCAATTTTGAACCATTCAAAGACCGGCTGAATATTAAGGTCGATAGAATAATCCTGACCACATTCTACGCTTGTAAGGGTAAGTGTTTTGTCTGTATCATCATAACCTGGAAGAAGAAGGTCTGCAGAAAAATCTACCTTGGTTCCGCTTGTAATAACAGATTTATGATAGTCTGTTCCAAGTTCTTCGTCCTTATCTGTACTTAAGTAATCTACTGTTTTATTTAAAACTGATTTAGCAGCAGTATCATCAATACCAAGGAAGCTGGAAACTACATTTTCCATTTTAATGTCGTTACCAGTAGGCAGGTTTGTTGTACAGCTGATGCTTATTCCACTTGGTTTCCAGATGATATAATCAATCATTGTAGTTGCTTCTTCTGGAAGTTCATAATCAAAAGACTGAGAAGCTGAATAAGATTCACCTAAAGAAATTTTTGCTGAGCTGAAAGAATCAATTTTTACAGCAAGCTTAATTTCAGGATTTCCATCTGTAAAGGTGATTGTTGCATTATTAAAGGAAACAGAGAAACTTCCTGCAAGGCTAATATCTTCAGGCTCTAAAACCTTACCAGCAAGAGAATTACTTCCGTTTGTAAAGCTTAAGTCAAGACCACCGGTAATATTTCCGCTTATACTTGCACTTACACCAGACCAGCCATCTGGTGTTTCAACCTGTGAAGTAAGGGTTCCGCTGCCAATTGTACATGAAACGAGTGCATCTGAAGCAGGAATAGAGAAAGTTGTATTTATATTTTTAGAAATTGTATTGCTTAAAGTAAGACCGCTTGTTTGTTTAACCTGACTTGATGAGTCAATTATTGCATAATAATCAATTCCATCTGAATCTGAGAAAGAAATAGTCATTCCACTTTTGTGCAGTTTTGTTCCGCCAGGAATTGTAATCTTTGTTGTACCATTATTAAAGGTACCTTTCAGTTCTGTACCATCCTTTAAGGTAAGGGTAACTGTTGTACCATTCTGGAAGGCGCCGGAAACAGTAAGAGAACCGCTTGAGTATTCAATATAATTAAAATCACAGCCGTCTTCCATAAGGAAGGAAAGACTTCCTTCTCCTGACTGTCCCTGGAAACTAACAAGGGCATTAATCATAGAGTTAATATCTGATAATGATATTTCCTGAGAAAACTCTTCATTTACTTCCGGAATTGTTACAGAAGTTCCAATACTCATGTTTGAAAGAGAAGAAGAAAGGTCTATAGACTCAAGATAGGAACTGAAATCAAGAGGGATTTCCTGTAACTGCATATCCATAAGAAGCTCAAACTTATCTGCGGCTCCGTTAGGATTGTAGTTATAAATTGACATTCCTTCGGCACCGGAAGAAAGGTTTGAAGAAAGCTGCTCGGCAGAAAAATACTGGCTCAAATCTAAATCTATATCTGCAATAGTAAATTTGTAATCTGCCTCAGTTTTAACTTCGACTCCAGAAGGAACTGCAAAATTATCACAAGAAAATAGTATAAATGAACTTAATAAAACGGCTAATAAAGTATATTTTTTCATTTTGCCCTCCGTATAATCATTACTATAAATAATTTATACTCCATTTCGTTACGGTTAATTCAAATGGAGTATAAATCTTAATTACTATTTGTCAACTTATATTTTATTACTTTTTTAACAATGCTGCAAAAGGATTATAACTCATTCCGTCATCATCATTTCTTGAGTAAGACCTGTTTTGACGCTGTGAGTCATTTCTTGGAGCTGAGCCCTTTTTAACAACTACAACGCGCTTTCCGCCGTTTGAAGAAGAGCCTGCAGCTGGTCTTGAAGATGACTTCTGGCCTGTTCCTGCACGTCCTGCAGCATCACTCTTAAGGGAAAGACTGATACGTCTTCTGTCTGTATCAAGCTCAAGAATTGTAAATTCGTGAATATCACCTACTTTTACAACTTCCATTGGATCGCTTACAAAAGTATCGGATAATTCTGAAACATGGATTAAACCTGTTTCATGTAAACCAATATCAACAAATGCGCCAAAATCTACTACGTTCTTAATTTTTCCAGTTACTTTCATACCCGGTTTTAAATCTTCGAACTGAACGACACCCTTCTGCATAATTGGAGCAGGATAACCTTCACGAGGGTCGCGGTTTGGTTTCTGTAATTCGTCTACAATATCTTTTACAGTTGATTCGCTGAGGCTGTATTTTTCTGCTACCTGTTTAATTAATTCTGCAGGAACCTTCTGTCCATTCTGAATTAATGGAAGAATTTCTCTGGCAGCATCGTAGTTTTCAGGATGAACCCAGGTATTATCGAGAGGATCATCACTTTCTGCAATCTTTAAGAAACCTGCACACTGTTCAAAGGCTTTTGGACCAAGACCAGGAACCTTTTTAAGTTCTTCGCGGCTCTTGATTTTTCCGTTTGCATCGCGGTAGGCAACAATCTTCTTTGCAGTTGTTGTATTAATTCCAGATACATATTTTAAGAGCATGTATGAGGCGGTGTTGAGATTTACACCAACATTATTTACAACCGAACCAACAACTTCATCAAGCTGTTCTGCAAGTTTTTTCTGATTTACATCGTGCTGGTAAAGGCCAACACCAATTGCCTTAGGGTCAATTTTTACAAGTTCTGCAAGAGGATCCTGCAAACGTCTTCCCATAGAAATTGCACCACGAACCATAACATCCAGGTCAGGGAATTCTTCTGTTGCAACAGGAGAAGCTGAATATACAGAAGCTCCAGATTCATCTACAACTGTGTATTTTACATCTGAAGAAGCGTAATTTTCGCTGATTACCTTTGCTACAATTTCCTGAACTTCGTGAGAACCGGTTCCGTTTCCTACGGCAACCACCTGAATATCATACTTGTCAATTGCATCGTTAATTAAATCATAAGCTTCTTTAGGATTAATTTCCTGATAGATTTTAAAGAAGCCAAGATATTTTCCGGTTTCATCAAGGGCGGCACATTTTGTACCGTTACGGTAACCAGGGTCAACTCCAAGAACGCGGCTTCCCTTAATTGGCTGAGTCATTAAAAGATTCTTAAGGTTTTCGCTGAAGATTCCAATTCCGTGTTCATCTGCTTGGTCTGCTTCATCGCTGCGGATTTCGCGTACAACAGCAGGGCTTAAAAGTCTTACAACGCCGTCTTCAATAGCATCTTTGTGATAGTGATTGTTGATTACAACCTTTTTCTGTAAAAGTGCAACAGCTGAATCTACATCTACATCAATGCTGACTGTAAGGGCTTCTTCGCGTTCTGCACGGTTAATGGCAAGAATTCTGTGTGGTTTTACCTGATTCAATGGTTCTGAATAGTCCCAGTACATCTGGTAGGTAGAAACCTTCTGTGCCTGTTCTTCTGTCTGTCCTTCCGGAACAATACCCTTTGTTACAATGTTTCCAGTCTTTAAGTATAAATCGTGAATTGCTTCGCGGTTAGAAATTTCCTGGCTTACGCGCTCTGCAATAATATCTTTTGCACCATTGAGGGCATCCTGTGCGCTTTCTACATTTAAGGCAGGGTCTTCGTTATCTGTTTTGATGTATTTTTCTGCTTCTTTTTCAATTTTAGCATCATCCATCTGAAGCATGGCGTCTGCAAGTGGTTCAAGGCCCTTTTCTGCGGCAAGCATACCGCGGGTCTTCTTCTTCTTTTTGAAGGGAGCCCATAAGTCTTCGAGAGCAGTCAAAGTTGTGGCATCCATAATTGCCTGATAGAGAGTTTCTGTAAGTTTACCCTGAGCAAAAACACCCTTTACAATTTCGAGTCTGCGCTCTTCCAGATTGTGATAAGATTTATAAAGATGATCGCATTCGCGAACCTGAACTTCATCCAGATTATCAGTTTTATCTTTTCTATAACGGCTGATAAATGCAACAGTACAACCCTCTTCAAAAAGAGTTATTACTGCGTTTACCTGTGAAATGCGGATATTAAGTTCATCCGCAATCTTTTTCATGATGTCAACTTCGTTGACTTTTAAAGCTTCAATTGATTCTTGTGTAAATTCCATAGTCTTATTATTTTACGAAAAAAACGTGATTTAGTCATCAGGATTAAGGCCAACAAACTCTTCGCCGTCTTCGCTATCAGAAAGAGGGCTTCCTTCGGTCATCTGCTTCATAATTGAGTTAAAATTGTAGTTCATAAGATTGTAAATAGCAGAAGTTAAGAGTTGTTTTATTCTTGGCTCAAGGCCTGAACCACCCATTGCGGAAACAAAGGCAAAAATATAGAGGGTACCGGCTTCAGTTTTTCGGGAAAGCACCATAATTGCGTCCGAAGTAAAGAGGAAACCCTTTAAATTTATATGAAGATTTGACAATTTTTCGTAAGCCTGTAAATGCAAATCATCATCGTCTGCAGTTACAATAGAAAAATGTGAGCTGCTTATATCCTGTAAAGTTCCGCTGTAAGGAACTCCGTTGTGGGTAACTGAATAGGTACAGGCTTTTGTACAGATTGCACGTATGTTCTTTCGCCTTCCCTGGGCCTGATTTGCCGCAAGAATATGACCTATAATGTTAAAGTTTATTTTTTTCTGATATTCCAGTTGTATGCAGCCACACTGAACTCCAAGATCAAAAAGATACTTTCGTTCAATTCTCTTTTTTTCTTCAAGTGTAGGACGTTTTGTATAAAAAACACCAATAAGAACTCTTTCGCCATAATCAATACGAATTCTTCTTATAATTTCGTACCAGTCAAATTCTTCGGGAACAAAGTCAATGTTAAAAAATAAAATTGTATCCTTAAAGAGAGAGAGAATAACTTCTAATTTTTTTTCGATTGTTACGCGCTTATCGTATTCAATAAAATAGCCTTCATAGCCAAGCGCAAAATAGTCTTCAAGGAAGGTCCTTGGAAACAGAGATGTATCTGGCGTTATAAAAAAAGTTTTCCTTCCAGTTACAATTTCGTTAATCGAAATACCCAAACTCAACCTCACAAAAAAAGATTCACAGATAAGAAACTCAATCCAAAAACTTATTAACGAATCAAAAAACTTTTACTATAACTGTTTAAGTATAATATATATTTTAAATAAATGCCAATAACAAAAGATAGAGGAAAGTCTTTATTATTTAAACAATACGTCGAGTCAAGGCACGCTCACGCTTAAATAAAATGCTGTATTCTGTGGTGCTCAATCATCTTTGTTTTTACTGCAACAATGTAAGTTCCAAACATTGCTGTTATGGTGTCAAAAACTGTTGCAAAGGAACAGATGATAAGGGCAGCCGGTTTAAGCAGAAGGAAGCTTGTCTCAAAACCTCTTGCATATTTTGTGCAGAGTATTGTGAGCAGGATGAAGGCTCCGCCGGAAGGGATGCCGCCGAGGAGGAAGGAGAGTCCAAAAGAAACGGCAAAAATCCAGAGAATATCAACAAATGGTATGCTTAAACTGGAATAAGAACGCCAGATAAGGATAAAGCCGATTGTAGTTACCAGGGCTGAACCACCACGGGCAAAAATAGAAAAGAGCGGGAAGGAGAAGCCACCGCAGCGTCGTCTGATTCCAAGACTTTCTTTTCCGTGGCGGATTGTTAATGGTAAAACAAGATTTGCATCTCCGCTTATTAAAGAAAGGAAAGCTGGTGCAATACTTGCGTATAAAACTCTATATGGATGAGGGTCGTGGCAAAGGTAACGGATGATTAAAGGATAAATTACCCCCACAACTAAAATAAGATCTACAAGGAACATAATAATCATTGGGGTATAAATACCGGTCATGATGATTGACTTAAAAGATAGGGTCCAGTTGCACATAATTGCAATACATAAAACGGACATTACTTCGGTAAAGAATACTGCAATGTTATAAAAAAGCTTTGACAGTGAGTCTGCAAGGGAGAATACTGGCTTAAAAAGTGTTGTTTCTACGTTTACTGCACTTTCCCAGCCAATAAGGGCTCCAAAAAGGAAGGTTACCAGAAGGAAAGATCCTTCTTTTAATGCATCAAAGGCAGAAAATGGGAATAATGACAAAATCATATTCTTAATACCAAGATCAAAGGAATCTGTGGCCATATCAACGGTAATTGGAATACGTGGAAGCTTTACAATAAGAATTGAAAGAATTCCAATTAAAGTTAATAAGAGAGATGAAAGAATTATAATTGAAAAAGTCCACAAAGATGTTCTTAAGATTAACTTTGAAGAACGTAATTTGTTAAAGGCTACAATTGTTGTAAAAAATAAAAGAGGAACAACAACATATCTTCCAATATGTACAACTAAGTCATTTAAGAATGCTAAAACAGAGGCCATTGAAGGACTGTCTAAAGGAAGGATTAAGGCAACTACTAAACCTATTGCAATTCCAATTAAATATTTTACCCAAACTTTCATATATAAGGCATTATATCATAAGGTAGATTGCCTTTCTAGACTATGTTATAATGTTAGTATGTATAATATTTTACTTATAGGAAAAGAACTTCCTGACTCCCTTAGCTTTTGTGAATCATTAAAAGAAAACAATAATCAGATTTTTACCTCTGCAAAAACAGATGCTGAAGCAATTCAATTTGAAGCAGAAAATATTTATGCTACTACCTGGAATAAGGCCTCTGCCGTTTCTGCCAGGACTTTTTTAATTAAAGCAGAAAATAAACTTGAAAAAATAGATCATGTAATTTTTTATTTTGATGCAGCCTTCCTTACTACAAAATTCGACACTGACCGGAGCGAAGAATTAAGTTCAACAATTGACCAGCTTATTAATTCCTATCTCTTTACCAGCAGTGAATTGTTAAAAAGACTGGAACAGAAACAGGAAGCCGTTACTGTTACTTTTCTTGTAAGGGAATATCCTTCAAAATATGAGCTTTCTACCTCTTCCAGTAAGGGTGCAGGCCTGGTTCCCGCAAGTTCAATTGTAAGCATTGCCCAGGCTGCCTTTATGGCCATGGCAGAACATTTTTCTACCTGCGTTAATGATCATGATTACCTTTCTGTAATTCTTGCAAAATGTCCATTTAACAACGAACTCTTTAAATCAGACAAAGCCCTGGCTCAATGGCTTTTAGAATGCTTTGCAAGTCTTTCTCAGTCAAAACACAGACAGACAGTAAAGCAGGCCGGCAGCTGGAACAAGGCCGGTTCAAAGCTTGCTTCAGGTTTTTCATTATTTAAATAGTAAATTGTTTTACGGGCCGGAGGGAGTTATATGCAGAACCTTGCTTTATTTTTTTCAGAACATCAGTTTTTTGAGTATTGTTTCAGAATTATTTTAAGCCTTATATTCGGCAGTCTCTTAGGCTACGAAAGAAAAGTAAGAAAGCAGATTGTAGGTTTAAGGACTCTTGTAATAATCTGTGTTTCCTGCTCTTTAATGGCCATTCTTTCTGCTGAAATGGCCCGCGATTCTATTTCGGCCGGAGACCCAACCCGAATTGCAGCCGGCGTTATTACAGGCATAGGTTTTATTGGTGGTGGAGTAATTATGAAGCAGGGCCTGAATATAAAGGGACTTACCACCGCCGCCATTATTTTTGGAACAGCTGGAATCGGTCTTACCTGTGGAGCAGGTCTTTATTACATAAGCATCTTCACCTTTGTAATCATCATTCTTTCACTTATCATAATGCAGAAATTTGAGCACAGAATCTTCCCTACCGAAAGAACCAAGCTGCTTAGAATTAAATTTTCAGGTTCCGCCATTGATAAGGATGAAATAGAAAGAATCCTGGATTCAAACAAATTTTTTGTAAGCGATTTAGACATTCAGTACGAAGTAGAATTAAACCAGATTTTATTAACCTACACAGTAAGAGTTCCCCATGGTTCAAATCCGGTTGAATTAACAAAGGATTTTACTAAACTTCCAAATTTAATTTCTGTTGATTTAGGTCAGGAATAAAAAAAGGCCGCCCCAAAAGCCAAGAACATCTTCCGGGACGGCCAAAAAAATTAAGTATGGAGCATTTTTACTCTTTAACACCACCAGCAGTTGCACCAGAGATTATATAGCGGGAAAGGAAGAGATAAGCAATAATCAAAGGAAGAATTGCTACCGTCATAAGCATATAGTTAATACCCTGGTCCCAGTTCATATAGTCTGCATTTCTTGCATTAGCAATTACAATAGGTACAGTCCATAATTTCTTATCGTTGATTACTAAGTTTGGAACAAAGTAGTTATTCCATGAACTTACGAAAGAGAAAATTGCCTGTACTGCAATAGCAGGCTTCATCATAGGAATTACAATTCTATTAAAGGTCTTGAATTCATTACAGCCGTCTACACGGGCAGCTTCTACAATTGAGTAAGGAAGGGTTGATTCCATTGACTGGTACATATAGAAGAAAACAATAGGAGCTGCAATACCAGGAACGATTAAAGAAATATAATTGTTCATAAGGTGCATTTTGTTGAGCAGCTTTAAGAAACCCAAAGTAGAAACCTGAGTTGGAACCATCATAACTGCAAGAATGAACTTAAAGGCAAAACTCTTGAACTTAAAGTTGTACATATAAATACCATAAGAAGTCATGGTAGAAAAATATGTAGTTAAAACTGCAGAAAAGGTACCAATTAAAACACTGTTTATCATACCACTGATGATAGGATAGTTCTTTCCTTTACCGGTAGTAAGGTTTACAAAGTTCTTAAAAAGACTGAGTCCAGGAAGAGCAGAAAAGCCCCGCTGAATCTGTTCATGTGAACGGCTGGCATTAATAATCATTGTATAAAATGGGAACAAAGAAATAAAAGCCAGGAGAATTAATACGATATAGCAGAGGGTTCTTTTTACTGCAAGATTTTTTGACTGACTCTGAATTTTTTCCATAATATTTTTCCTCCTTCCTAGCGTTTATTCTGATATTTCTGCATTGTTGTTTTATAAACAATACCACTAAGAATACCAGTAATAGCAAAGATGATGATTGAAGTAGCACCTGCAGGACCATAGTTCTTGTTCTGAAGATGTCTGTTCAACTTCATAATAATTGTCATAGTTGTTCGGTTTGGAGAACCTGTACCATTACTTAAAATCTGTGGTACATCGAACATCTGAATACCACCAATTAAAGATGTAATAAGTACATAAACAAAAATAGGAAGCAGCAATGGAATGGTTACCTTAAAGAATATCTGTAATGGATTAGCACCATCAATTCGGGCAGCTTCAAAGAGGCTGTTATCAATTCCCATTACACCTGCCATAAGAAGAATAGTTGTATTACCGTACCACATTAAGAAGTTCATTAATGCAACCAGAGTTCTTGTCCATCCGGTAGAAGTAAAGAATCTTACAGGTTCATAAGCAACTGCATTTGAGCTGAGGTTTTGTGTAAGAATGTAAGGAACATTTAAGGTATCAAGACCATTATAATTTGCCTTGAATAATTCCAGACTTGAAGCTTCAATCTTTCCAAGTAAAGTATTTGCTTCTGTAAGGGTATATTTATCAGGCAGATTATTAAGAGATTCTGTTATTGAATTAACTATAAGACTGATTGTATTTACAAGACTTGAATCAGAAGATTTTTCAAGAGCATAACCTTTTAAGCTTGAAATTACATTTGTTAATACAATAGAAAGATTTGGTGTATTATTCTTTTCGTACAGGCTTCTCATAATGGAATTGATTGGACCTGTTGGTGCAAAAAGATTAAAGAAGAGCATGGCAAAGGTTGCAGCCATTATAAGGTTTGGCATGTAGATTACAGTCTTAAAGAACTGCTGTCCTTTAAGGCGAAGTTCTGTATTTGTAAACCATACCGCAAGGAGTAAAGAAACAAGGATCTGTGGAACGAATCCCATAATCCACATGATGATTGTATTAAGGAAGTATCTTCCCATGTTATCTTTTTTATCAAAAAGAGTTCTGAAGTTCTTCTTGATTGCAGATTCCTTAGAAAGAACTAAATCTTCTACTTCATCAATATATTTAACGGCATTTAAATCTATTTTATTCTGCAGCTTTTTATCTAAAGCGGCAGTGTACTTTTCCTGATCAAGATTATAAGCAGTTGTAGAAAGAATCTGATTTACAGAATCTTTTACATCCTGAGTAAGGGCATCATTTTTTGAATACTGGTCTTTTAATGCGTCTAATTTACTTTCTACAGATTCCATCTGACTTGCCCAGTCCTTTTTAACACCAGTAAAATATTTTGGAATTCTATAGTGAGGACCTTCCTCATAAAGACCATTCATATAATCCTCTGCGAAACTGTTAGTAAAAGTTGTAACAAGAGGAATAAAAGAGAAAATTATGTAAACTAGGAAAAATGGAGCAATAAAAAAATAACCCCACTTATCATACTGTACCGACTTGTGTTTTTTTGCTTTTTCCATGATTAATGTCCTTGGTTCAATACTTAAATCGCGAAAAAAAAGGGACACTATAATTAAATAGCATCCCTTTTTATCTCAGTCAGCTATAAGCTTTACTGTCTTATTTTGAAAGATTTGGATAAAGTTCTAATACTGATGTATAGAAGTTATCCCAAGCTTCTTCTTCAGTTACCTGACCGTTGAAGTAATCTTTCATAGCTCCCTGGATTTTTTCGTTCATACCCTGGTCGTAAGCAGAGATGAAGCTCTTATCGATAGAAGCAGCAGAATCGATGAAGAATGCCATGTGGTTCTGTCCACCAAGGAAGTCATTCTTATAGTCAGAAGCTGCAACTTCTTTCATAGCTGGTTCATTGTTTGTGAAGTCACCTGCTTCTTTAGCAATGCGAACCATTGTGTCTTTGTTACATGTAAGAGTTAACATGATGTCTTTGATAAGTGATACGTTGTCAGATCCGGCAGCACCACAAATCCATGTTCCACCCCAAGAGTATCCCTGTGGTCCTTTACAGAATGCCCAGTCACCGAAAGCAGAACCTTCGTCATGTGGCATACAGAAGTCGATGAACCATGCTGGTCCGAAGTATCCGAATACGTTTCCATCTTTCATCATACCTTTTGACCATTCAGCATCCCAGAGAGATGTCTTGTTGTTATATCCTTTGTCTGTATATTCTTTAGTCTGTTCAATCCAGCGTTTGATCATTGGATCAATAGTGATTTTGTTTCCGTTTACCCATTTTGTTGTTACGTTGTCAGAGAATACACGGAATGCATCATCATAACCAGAAACCATGAAGTATCCGGCAGCTTTCATTTTAGCAGCAACATCATCAAATTTGTTCCAGTCAGAAAGTAATTTCTGTACTTCTGCAGGATCATCTGTTCCAAGAACCTGTTTAGCATAAGAACGGCGATATGCGAATCCTGCTGGACAAGCCTGCCATGTTACACCTTTAAGGATTCCTTTAGAATCTGTCATGATGTCTTTTGTATATTTGAACTGATTAGCTAAATCTGCATCTGTAAGACCAATGTCTTTCTTTACATCTAATGTGTAAGGTGTATCAACATATTTAAGAGCATAGTCAGCTTCTACTAAGAAGATATCAACTTTGTCATCAGCTTTTGCTTTACTCTGGTTCATAAGAACTTCGTCAAGCTTATTCTGATAAGCATTATCCTGGTTAGCAGTCTGAATAAAATTAACAGTTACGTCAGCTGGTAATTTAGAAGCATAATAATCTTCGAAGCGTGATTTAAATTCATCATTCCATACGTAAATGTTAAGAACTTTGCCTTCTTCTTTAGCTTTTCCAGCTTTTGAACAAGACATCAAAGTAACTAATGAAGCTACAGCAAGAGCTGCTGCTACAACTTTTTTCATACAATTTCCTCCTGTTTTAACTATGTATGAATTACCTTTTTTAAATAAAAGGATAATTTTTTGCCACGGCTGTAGTATTATTACTACAACGTTGTAGTTTAATTATAAAATCGTTTTGGTATTTGTCAATAAAAAAATAAGAAAAAATGTCTAAAAATTAAAGATTTTTAGTTTTTTTGCCCCGGTTTTTGAAAATAAGTCGTATATGCTTAATTTCTTCCTGATATTTCTTACTTTTTAAGGTTGGGAATTTATTTACCAGGCCTTCAATTCCATTATGAAGATGACTTATAGAATCAATCTTGTTAAGAATAGAATCTGTAAACTTATCTTTTTCAATTTCTGCATGTTCTTTTATAGAAGCAAGCATTTCTTCAATTGACTTTGAACGGAACCAGGCTTCCTTTCCATAAGATTCCTTTAAGCTGTCTGCAAAGGTATGAAGTTTTTCCATTGTAGTATTGAAGTCGACAAGGCGGCGGATTGTAAACATAATATCTGTTGAAAGAAGAGTGAGCAGAATTGCAGTGAGGATTTTGCTTACACTTTCTCCCATCCAGTTTATAAAGGAAAGAACCGGCGGGATTGCAAAATGAATTGCCAGAAGGCCCATAAGTCCAAAAAGAAAGGAGTTTAAAAGGCAGATTCTTCCGTTCAGGTTGATTTTATAGTGAGAATAGTCCCACCAGAGGGTGTGGAAGACTTTTTCAAGAATCCAGCTGGCAAAATATTCAACTGCACTGCATAAAATGGCAGAAGCAAAGAATAAAGGAAGCCAGGTGTCATAAAGAGCTGACGGCAGAAGTAGAATTACAAGACCTCCAAAGCCGTAAATAGGACAAATTGGACCAAAAAGAAAGCCGCGGTTTACAAATTTATGCTCGCTGATGATTCCCACGTAGATTACTTCGCTAATCCATCCAACAAAGCTGAAAATAATAAACATTAAAAAAACTGTCGTAAAAGGCATTTCATAAACTGGTACTAATTGCATATATAAAAATATAATAAAAAGATTTACAATTCGCCAATAGCAACTTAAGATATTATGCATGGATGCAAAGATAATTAACACATTTCTTACAGAGGGTATAGAAGCTTTCCAGACTATGTTTGGAATTGCTCCTGAAGCAAAAGAACCTCATCTTCTGGATGTAAATGCGGGTCACCCATGGGAAATTTCCGGACTTTTGGGAATTACCGGTGACGTTCGGGGAGTTGTAGCATTCCGACTGCACAAAATACTGGCAAACAAGATGCTTGAACTTTCTGGCATAAAATGCAAGCCGGAAGAATACGAGGATACAGCTATTGGACTTGTAAGTGAATTTACAAATATCATTTCGGGCCGGGCTGTATCGAACATTAAAGATTACAGTATTGATATTTCGCCGCCATTCTGTGTAATGGGACACAATCATATGATTGCCTGGCCAAAGAATTATCCAATTATTGTAATTCCATTTGTAACAAAATTCGGACCATTTGAAGTAGATGTCTGCTTCAAATAAAAAAAGGGGCTCTTCCAGTTTTTCTGAAAGAGCCCCTTATCTTTTTAACAATCTTTTTTTGTCTGCTTTTAGTAGAGCATCACTTATTCATTTCTAAGGAAGTCTACGGCAAGTTCTGTTGAATTAAAGCCAATAGCGAATCTGTTCTTTTTACCTTCCAGATCCAGAGCCTCAGTTACAAGACTAAGTTTCTGGTCTGAAGCTTCCAGAAGAGCAGGATCTGTCATAGATTCCCAGTAACCGCTTGCATCAATATAAGCAATCTTAACTGCAGAAGTTGTATTAAGTCTTGAAGCATCCTGATATGTAATTACAGGTTTTGCATCTATACCAGATTCAGCAGGAGCTTCAAGTTTAATATCAGTCCATCTTCCTACTGAGCTTGTTGCATCAACAACTTTCCAGCCATCATCAGGTGAAGCTTTCACTGATGAGAAATATCCATAATAAAGAATACCCTTTCCAGCATCCTGAGCAACAACATGGAAACTTCCATTATTATCCATTTCCATAGAAACATAACGGCCAAAGTCTGCTGCACCTTCCGGATTATTTACCGGAGTTATAGTCCAGTCTGCATTACCAGGAGTTGCCTTTGTTGTTGAAGCAAACTTCATGCACTTATTTGCCTTATCGTAATAAACAATGACAGGTTTTCCAGATGAAGTAATCTTAATATCAGACCACATTCCTACATCCCAATCACCATTAGAATCTGAACCATCTACAACAATATCATCTCCATTATTAGCTGTAAATCTTGAAATCAAATCCGTTGCATTTTGTCTATCGATAGTTTCTGCATACTCAATCATTGCATATTTCAGACAACGAGTTACAGAATCATAGTAACTTACATACATATGATATGATTTTCCACTTCCACTGGAAGCTGTTCCATACCATCCTGCAACTTTAGGATTCTTAAACTGATCACGAGTCTTATCTCCTGCAATTTTTTCTACTGTATACTTATAATCACCTGTATCTTTTGCAATAGTATGACCATCTCTTACAAGAACCAGCCCCTGCCCGAAAGTACCAGAATTTACAAAGGTATCATCCAGAACTGTATAGAATGGAACTCCATTCACAAGACAAACATCAACTTCTGCTGGAGCAGAACCAAAATATCCGTCAGCAGAGCCAGAAATATTCTTTGTTCGATTCTTGCCAAGCATTTCATCCCACATCATATTTTCCTGTGCTGCCCAAACTCCAAATATAGTTCCATCAGTAATACCAGTGTTTCCGCCTTTACCATACAATTCACCTTCAAGATATTTTGTACTTGTATTTGAAAGTCGTTCTATTGTTCCCTTAATAGGGTTAGGACTATTAGTAAATGTTGTTCCAGAATTCCATACGCTCAGATATCTGTCGTCGGTCCAGAAGTTGCTGCCGGCAGTATTTGCGGCAATGCGGCCATAGGTATTTTCGTCCTCTACTTTTTCGTCTGCAATATAACCTTTTTCAATGTTATAGCCCAGAGTGTTGTCATTGCTGTTATTTACAGCCTTAAGGTTTTCTTCTCCGTTATCAATCTGCAGCTGAATATAACCAGAGTAGTCTGGTACTGTTATGCTGATTGTGTTTGCATCTACGCGAGTTGCGTCAGCAATTGTTTCTACGCCAGCTGTCGCAGCTGCCATAGTGCCATCTGCAGCTGTCTTTCTACGAGTAACAGAAATTTCACCTTCACCAAAGTTGAAACCTTTAATGTAGATTGTGTCTCCTGCTCTTACAGGATAACGGCCTAAACGGGAACGTTTAGCAGGATTATTTCCTGCGGCGTCTGTTGAAATTCCGCTGATGTATGGAAGAACATCCATTGTGTATGATGGAAGGTTGTATACATCATCAGAGCTTCCGTTTGCTTCATCACTTGCATCTTCGCTTGAGCTGTGGGCAGTTTCATCAATTGCACGAAGGTAAACTTTTTTGTTTTCGCCCATTGCACCTTCAATTGCAGAAGTATCAATATCAAGCTGCCAGTTTACTTTGTGTCCTGTCTGACCAAGGTAATCTGGAGTTACAGTGAACTTCCACTTGTTTCCGTCTACTGAAGCAGGATTTGCATAAGATACCCAGGCTTTGCCTGTTTCGTTACCTTCTTCGTCGGTCTGCATTACATAAGCGGCAACTTTGTAGTATCCGTCGGAATCGGCAGAACCATTGTAGAGGCCAGTTGCAGGGGTAAAGCCATCATACTTAACCCAGATAGAAGCAAGAGTATGATCATCAAATGCAGTACCACGGATAGAAATCTTCCCTGAAACTGCGGCATCTTCCTCTGTACTTTCTTCAAGTTCAATATGACCATTTTCATAAGAATTCTGATATAAGCTGTTATCTTCTGCACTGTTCCAGAAGAATGGTTTTACAACCACATTAGGTTTCTTCTGGTCTGTTACATTTACTACAAAGTCGCTTATGCGCAAGTAACACCAGTTACTGTTTACACCGCTGATTGTATCTTCTGTAGAATCCCAGAAAGTAAAACTCATGGCACGGTCTCTTTCACTTCCTGTAGCTGCTACATAACTTGCCTGGCCTACAGAATCATTATCAATTATATAAGCCCACTTGCTGTCGCCGGTACGGGCAAGAGCAAAGCCTGCAAGTTCTGGAACAGCACTTGTCTGACTTGTATAAAGAGCGGCAAGAGCTTCTGCCTTTGTTTCAAAGCCTGCAGGATCCAGGTCATCTTCGGCAGCATTATTTAAGGCCATATAAATCTGACCGTTTCCATTTGTAAATTCCGGAATTACTGCAAGTTTATTCTTAATAATAAAGCGTTCACCCTTATAATCAGCTGTCTTCATATCCTTGTAGTTAGTCTGTTCACCAGTTTTTCCAAGAACGTTGTATTCAATAATTTCTGTAAGTCCGCTTTCTGCATCATCTGCAAAAGTGCCGCTTGAGTTCAAATCTGTAGAAAGCCAGAGTTTTGTAAGACGAGGTGCCTTATTCTGAACACTTACAGCATATTTTTTAGCAGAAAGGTTTCCTGCTTTGTCGTAAACAAAGGTTACAAGAATACCAGGTCCGTCCGGGATATAGTTACTGAAGAAGGAAGCATCGTAGTTCCAGGTTGTCTGACTCTTAATTATAGATTCAGGCATTGTATCACCATCATCTCCGCTTGAAACTCCGCCAAGACCATCTGATTTTTCTGTACCTGTGTTATCAATTGAATTAAGGTAAGCAAAGAATACATTTACCCTTCCGCTTGCAGTTGTAGCATTTGCAAGTTCAATTCTGCTTCCGCTTATAGAAGAAATCTTATGCCAGCTTGAACCAATCTGTAAGTAGCCGCCTTCGTGTACATGAGAATCTTCTGTGTAACCGCTAATGGCAACTCCACCATCTTCAACCAGCAGATTATTCTGGTATTTACCGTAAATTGAATAATAGTCCGGATTAAGTTCGCTTCCAAGATTAAGAACGATTTCATCTGTATCGGCAATAGAAATATAATTTGGCTGGTCTACAGATGAGTCGATTCCTTCGTCAGGGGCAATCATAAGATCATAAATACGGCTTTCTGTAATTGTAGTTCCGGCATTTCTCATAAAGTAGAAACTCATTCTTTCAAAGCCGGCACCATCATCACTTGCCTGACCGCCAATTGTAAAGTAACCGTTAGAGTTTACAATCTTCTTATCTGAATCTTCATAAGTAATGCCGTTCAAAGCAAGCTTATCGATTGCAGGAGCTGTGTTATCAAAATGCAGCTGATAGCGTTCGTAAGAAGTTGTTTCTGTATCACTGTTCTTTGTTGCTACAACCTTGAGGGCCAGATCATTTGAATTAAGGTGACTTGAATCTGCAAGTTCAGAAACAGGGATTCTTACTTTATAAGTGTATGGTCCGCTTCCACTCATTACTGCATCAAGTTCTGTCTTAGTAATTTCGCCGCTTTTTTCTGCAGAGTTAATTAAATCCAGTTTTGTTGTATAAGTATACTTAACATTTTTAAGACCAATTTCATCTTTTATTTCTACAATCAGATATTTTGTTCCGCTCAGGAACATGTCGCTTTCGTAAGCCTGAGCAATTTCATCTTCATCATCAGCGTCTGTTTTTACAGAAGATGAAACAAAAGAAGGAGCATTTACATCGATTACAAAATATGAGATTTCTGACCACTCACCATATACGCCGGTTCCATCCATTGCTACGGCGCGGAAACCAATTTTGTAAGTTCCTTCAGAAATGCTGGTGTTTGAAATCTGAAGTTCGTTCCTTTTGTTTATAGTGAAGTTCCAGCTGTTAGTTCCATTTGCCCTGATACCCCAGACTTCTTCGCCCTCAATAGCGGAAGAATCACTTACTTTAGTAATGTCTTCCTGTCCGCTTACTTTGGTGATATCTTCAATTATTGTATAAACCGGAGTATGCTCCTCGTCTGCCTCCCGCATTCCTTCAAGTAAGAGCTTATCGGCACTGGTAATCTGACCGTCATTATTTACATCCAGCTGAATATAAACTGCACCAGAAGTCATGGAAACATTATCTTCTGCAGCACCGGTTACACGAATAGAACCGCTTACATTTGAAAGCGCTTCTTTTTCGTCATCGAATGAACCAATAGGATAAGTAACTGATGCTGTCGGACGATCCCCGTAAGGATTAAACATAATTGACTCTTCTTTTATGCCTTCGTTTCCAAGTTTATCTTTTGTATAGATATAAAGTGGAAGCTGGTAAATTGCCTTACCTTCCACTTTGTAGTCTGAATAAGCTTCGAGGTCCTGAGCTCTGGCAGGGAGTTTTGCACTACCGTCAAGTTCAAACTGCCATGCGGTTTCTGAACCTGCATTTTCACAAATGTAAGTGGCTTTCTTTGCTTCTGTAAGGGCTTTTGCAGCATCAGAAATTGTATTTGTTCCTATAACATATTTTACAAGTTCTACATCTGAATCGTCCATTGCAGAACCAATAAGGGTTATTTCGCCGGTAACAAGGTCATTATTTGCAGGACTGATAAGTTTTGCAGAAGGTGCAGAATTATCTACCGTAATGTTCTTTGAAGTTTCGCTCTTAATTCCTGCCTCATCTGTTACTGTAAAGGTAAATGAATAAGTTCCAGAGCTGAAGCCATTTGCAAGAGATAAATCAATAACCTGTGAATAGTAAATGTCTGAAGAGCCAGCCTTTGTAAAGCTTACGGTTTTTTCTTCAAGGCCAACCTTTGCAGAAGCAGAAACTTCTTTTACAGAACTTCCGTTATCGCTTGCAGCCACTTTAAATACCAGGTAGCGTTTCACCTCTCCGCCGGCAACATTGCTTGTAACCAGATCAGTGTAATCAGCAGCAGCAATTTCCTCTGCATCCGGCTCAGATGCAAATACCGCATACTGAGGATTTTCCATTACAGGTGCGGTAGAGTCAGTTACAAAGCTTACTGCAGCATCATTGTCTTCTGTACTGCCTGCTGTGCTGTCTGTGTAAACTAATTTTGGCTGGTAAATCTGACCCTGACGGCTGGCAGAAAGGTTTCCGCCTGTAACGAATAGGCCGCCGGCAGAATCTGTAATTCTGAATTCAAGAACTTTTTCTCCATCATCGCCAAGATTAATAGAGAAGGCTCCGGAATTTACAGGAACTTCTTCAAAAGCCTGGTCGCCTATTTTAACTTCGAATAAAGCAATTCCATCATCATCATTAATTGAACCGGTTAATGTGCTTGTATATTTTAAGTAAGCACTTGCCTTTGCAAGATTACTGAACTTTATTACAGGTCTGTCTGAATCTAAATCTACATAGAATTTTGTATATCCTTCGCCTAAAGATGTTTTCTCTACAATTGCATCTGTATCAATATTACAGTTACCGGCTTCGTCATAAGCAAGTGGAAGAATATAAAGATGTCCGGAAGTTTCGCTTCCAAGGAAGTCATTTACATTGATGTCTTCGAATTTCCAGCCTGAAACATCAGAGATTGTAACGTCATTTTCTCCAACTACTTTTTTGAGTGAAGCATCTTCCTTATGCTGCCAGCTGCTTAAAGCTTTTAACTGGGCCGCAGTTTTTTCTATCTTACTAAAGATATAGTAAAGTTCAACAGATTTTGGATTGTTTGCTTCAATCAGTTTTCCGCTGAAAGTATTATTTCCGTTCAGGCTCACGGCATTTCCAGGAGACTCAATCTTAACTGCAGGCCATACGGTATCTACCTTAAAGTAACAGCTGGTAGAAGAATCTGAATTGCCGGCCTGGTCTGTAATTTTTACATATGCCTGGTAAGAACCGTCATTTCCAAGTTCAGAAGTGTCTACACGGGCAGACCAGCTTCCGCTTGTATTTTCTGAATCGTAAGTTATGTCTGCAGCGAATTCCTTGTTGTTTACAAGAACAAGAATTGAACCAGCTTCATCACTAATGCCTGAAGTTTTTACTCCAGCTTTTTCGTCCTTAAACTTACCGCTTAAAATAACTACCTTTTCTTTGTTTGTAAGGATGGCGTTTTCGTAGGCTTTTTCGTCTGCGGCGTCTTCACCTTCGTAGCGGTATTTTAAATCTAAGCTGACAGGTGCGGTTAAGTCCACCTTGACGTCCGGAATTGTGTCTAAAACAAATGTGTTACCGGCCTTATCGCTGGCTGTTAAGGTGATTGTATTTTCGTCGCCTTCCACAAATGCCCCAGAAGTTCCGCTGAAGGTGTAATATTTCTTTCCGCCGGCACTTGCCTGTGAAGTATAGAATTCTCCTTCTGTAGTGTTGATTGTATAGCTGATTTTTTCAACACCGCTTCCGTTGTCTAAAACAGAACCTTTGACTGGTAAGGTTGTTGAATCATTCCATTTGTCTGAAGTTGTTAAGTTCCCGTTTATTCTTAAGCCCAGGATTGTTTCGTTTACATCTGCAAGATTAAATTTTGGAGCAGTAATATCTGTCTTAAATTTTACGCTTGCCTGGCTGCTTCTTCCGTAAACATTTTTTGCAGTATAGACTCTTGTAACAGCAAGGTTTTCGTAATCTTTATAGGCTTTTGTTAAAGTTCCCGAAGCAGAGCTTAAGGCTGTTGAGGCAGGGTCCAGCTGGCAGGTAAAGCTTCCGTCTGCCGCAATTTCAACTTCTGCAGAGTTTAAGATACTTTCATCTTCTGTTATATCCTGCCATACAAGAGTTCCAGTAAGATTTGAACCATCATTTTCGTTTATTTTTACACTTCCGGAAATGTCAAAGGCCTGATTTTCTAATACATATTCTCCGTCTTTATTTCTGCTGTTAGCGTTTGTAATGGCAAGGCCGCTTATTACTGGTGCATTATTATTAATTACCAGTTCAGGAGACAGGGCTGAGTTTCCGGCCTTGTCGGTAACGGTAACTGTAAAGATATTTGCACCGCTCATAAGTTCTGCCAGGCTGTTTTTAATTGTGAAAGTAAACTTGCTGTAGCCTGCATTTACTCCTTCTTCAATTTCCTGAGAAGTCTGAGTCAGGGCTCCTGCTGCTTCAGGCTGGTAAAGACTGCCTGCAAGCTTTAATTCCCTTAAGTCAATTCCGCTTTCTGCATCCTTTGCAATTAAAACAATTTCCGTATTTTCTGAAGTAATATTCAGACTGATATCTTTTATAAGAGGTTTTGTTCCGTCTATCTGAATCTTAATTTTATTTGAAGGATTTTCTGCAATTAAAGAAACATTGTCTGCCTTATCTTTTGCCGCAAAATAAATATAACAGGTATCTCCTTCTGCAAATGAAGCAAGACTGATTGGAGCTTCCCATACATAACCGCTGTCTGTATAACTGATTGGGGCTGTATTCCAGTCATCAATTACATAAGCTGTTCCTGAAGTATTTTTCTCTGGATTTGTACCTTCTTTTAATACTTTATAATAGAGATAACTTGTTAATCCGCTTGAAGTTCCGCTTGTTCCTGTGTCATCGCTTACACTACCTTTAAGTGTAAAGTAGCCGGTAGTTTTACCATATCTTACAATCTGTTCAGAATCTTTATTAAGACTTGTCTGAGTTTCTGAAGTATCACCTTCTACATTTGTAATAAGGAAGACTGGAGCATCCGGATCTACACTGAAGGTATAGCTTGCAATTACATACTGACCATAGCGATCGGTAGCCTTGTAATAATAGGTCTTTGTTTCTGCTTCGCTGCCCGCAATAATTGTATCGGTCCAGAAGTACATACCTTCGCTGCTGTCGTAAGTTCCAAGAGCAACGTCACTTTCATTTTCTGTACAGGCCGCATTTGTATAACGCTTAAGAAGGGCAGTCTTGTCGTTTAAGTTTCCGCTTACACTTACGTTTCCGCCCTTAGCCTTGTAAACAGATTTTCCGCCGGCACTTGTAATTTCAAGAACAGGAGCTCCGTTATCTACGGCTACCAGATATGGCCCGATTACATTTGTACCGCAGCCTGTATTTTCTTCATCATTCTTTGAATCTTTTACTATGATTTTTATTAAGTAACTTCCTTCGTGTTCAGGAAGCTTTGTCTTTAAATTATAAGTTGCCAGATCAGGACTTACATTTAATAAAGTTTTTATTGTTGCGCTTCCAGAGTCAGCAGGCCACTCTTCTCCTTCTGCGTACATAATTGTAATCTGACTGATTTTATCATCATCAGAAATTGTACCAAGAAGCTGATTATTACTTGTAAGACCAAAAATATTTCTTTGAGTAGAAGCAATTTCTTCGGCTTCTGTAATTGAAGAATCTGAGTTAGTTAATTCTACCACAGGAGTATCTGTTGACTGGTCAATATCAAGAAGAAGAATTGCGTCAGACTTATCGGCTTTAGAAGGATTAATGGTTACGTTGCCGGCCTTATCCTGAGCTTTTAAGTAAACAACTTTTTTACCCTTACCCTGCTCATCATCGTAAAGGGTTGTGTCTACCTCAAAGTTCATTGCACTGGTCTGCCCAATTTCTATCCAGCTTTCGCCTTCATCAAGAGAATACCAGGTATTAGAAACAATGTTGTTATCATCAACTGACTGTTTAATTGAAACAATTCCGTTTACTTTTGCAGAAGAAATACTATCACCAACATAAGGAGAAAGGGTGTATTCACCAAATACAGGAGCTTCAGTATCGTTGGTAACTTCAATCTTGTTAGTTCCAACTTCGTTATTATCATCTACGGCAACAATAATAACGTTGAAATTTGTTGAAGCATCCAGACCTTCCGGTACTGTAAAACTATATGGAATTGAATAGGTTTTTCCGTTTAACTCTGTATGACCATCAGCAATCTGAGTATCAAGAGTAATCTCTGCAAATTTTGCATTTGAAGCATTGGCAAGAATTTCTGAAGCTACCGAAGAAGCAAAATAGTCCCCGGCATCATCTTCGTCTTCATAAGAGTTTGAATCTATATAAGCCCTTACCTTTATAACAGAAGGTGACTGGGCTGTTTTGATTTTTCCGCTTACTGTAAAGGCGGCAGAAGAAGCAATTGATTTTGAAGTTCCTGGTTCAGCAATTTCTACTACAGGAGCAGAAGCTGTTGTTATAAACTTAAAGGCATAAGTATCTGTATTGTGGCAGATTACGTTATTGTAGTCATAGGCAAGAACATCAACAATGTAGTATTTGTTTAATTCAAGGCCTTCAAGACCGCCTTCATTCTGAGACCTAAGGATGCAGCTGAAAGAAACGCTGTCCTTGTTTATTTTTATTCCCTTATCGTGCTCAGCTTTTGTTATAAGAGCATTTCCAAAAGCGTCTGTGTACACTTCTCCATTTTCGTCACAGTAAGGCTGTAAAACTGTTACAGAAGGAATAGGCTTTCCGTTTGAATCCACATTTATAATCTGACCGTCTGCATTACATTCATATAAATAAACGCCGACAGTATCAGATTTGATTTTTTTATTATCAAGTCCCTGCTTGATTGTGATGTTAATTGTACTTCCGGTTGTGAATCTGTATTCATCAAATTCAAAGGAAGAAGTACCGGCTACAAAAGGCTCATAGTTTTGAACTTCGAAAGTAGGATTATTTACAGGATTTAATGAAATTGTTACGCGGCCTTCTTTCTGGCTGTCGAGGGCTGCTGTAATTTCTTCAACTTTTGCTTCCTGCATGGAAGAAGTCTGTCCGCTTAAAACTCTGTAGGCTTCTGAGGCCTTGTAATTAAAGGTATCTGAAAGATAAAATTCTGTTGATTCATTACCAAAATCTTCTTCGCCTTCCTCTAAAGAAAGTTTCCTTGCATCATCATAGGCTTTTACCCCAATATAATAAGCCTTGGTTCCATCTTCTTTGTTTATTCCATAAATAAGATTGTAGATATCATCCTGCCAGGTTGCAGCGGTTACATCAATCTGTCGTGAAACATCCTCAAAAACTGCAATTCCTTCCTGTCCGTCTTTTTCAATAAAATCTCCGTTCTCATCATAGAAAAGAATTTCAAGACGGGTGATGTCGTTATCGTCGGCAGCAGAAGCCACAAAGTCAAAAACCTGACCATAACTGGTGTTTGAATCGATATCGATGGTGGTTGGGCTGGTTACAATTAAAACAGGTGGTGTATTGTCTATTGTAATTGTTCTGCTGGTAACCGTGCTGTGCTTGTAAGTATCGAAGGCAGTAACGGTAATGGTATAAGTTCCATCTGTAATCAGATGCTCTGTGACCTTGCCGGCAGAGTCTTTTTCTACGGCCTTAATGTCGCAGGACCAGTTGCCTTCTTCGTTACTAAAAGTGGCTGAAAAATTGCTGTAAACTAACAAAGGGTCATTTGTGTTTGTAAGGGAGACCTCTATTTCGCTTACGCCACGGTCGTCGGACAGATTTCCCTTTATTGTAAAATTATCCCTTACAATAAAAGAATCTGTAGGTTCTGTAATTGAGATAACAGGCGGCTGAGTATCAACTGCAGAGCCAAGACCAATTTGACATGATAAAAGACATGCGATAACAAAAACAGTTAAAAAACTGCCAGACAGTTTGAGGAGAGAACTTTTCATTTTTACTTCCTTTTTTAATTATCTACTTTCTAATCTAATTATCTAAGTTTTTTATGCAAATTATTACAGCTAATTTAATATATTATAACAAGATGTTTTATTTTGCAAATTTAAGAAAAAAAGGGGGCTGCCCCGGAAGTTTTTTTACTTCAAACAGGACAGCCCCTTATAATTATTAATGACTGTTTTCTTTTTTATTGATTTCTATCTTCCCACTTGGTTCTGGAACCTTTTATTTCAAGAAGAACCGGTATCTGGTCAAAACCAAGATCTTCCCGTATGCGGTTTTTAAGATAGGTAATATAAGATTCAGGCACAACCTCCGGTCTGGTTGCAAAAATAATAAAGGAAACCGGATTCGAACTTGCCTGGGTCATATAGCGGATTTTGAAATGCGCTGTTTTGCTGGCTGGTGGCGGATAACGGTCAAGCCAGTCCTGAAGGGCATTATTCAAGGAAGCAGTTCCAATTTTCTTTGTGAGCTGGTCATAGAGTTTTATTGTTGTATTTAATAAATCTTTTATACCTTCGCCATTTAAAGCACTCAAAGGAAGAATTGGAGCAAAATCCATATGGGCAAACATAATGTTCATCCATTCGCGGGCAGCTTTTACCGCCTTAGTATTCTGCTCTTCTTTTAAGTCCCATTTGTTCAGAACAAAAATAATTGCACGGCCTTTTTCGTATGCAAGACTGCAGATTTTTTTATCCTGTTCGGCAAGGCCTTCGACAGCATCAATCATTAAAAAGACAACATCACATTCATCAAGAGTTTTTATTGCACGGTTTACAGAATAATACTCAACATCATCCTTTACCCGAGCCTTTCGCCTTATTCCCGCAGTATCCAGAACTTTGAAATTTTTTCCGCCGTAGGTAAAGCCGCCTTCCACAACATCTCTGGTAGTACCGGCATAATCGCAGACAATTGAGTTTTCAGAATGGGTCAGCCTGTTTGAAAGAGTAGATTTACCGGTGTTAGGTTTACCTAAGATTGCAATTTTTATAGGCCTTTCTTCGCTTACAACCTTTACCTTAGAAAAATCACAGCGGGCAGTTACTAAATCTGTTAATTCAGAAATTCTGTCTCCGTGTTCAGCACTAATAAAAATCAGTTTGCTGAAGCCGTATTTTGCATAGTTCCAGGCTTCGGCTTCGTTTTTGCCACCTTCAGTCTTATTTACAGCAGCAATAACCTTATTCCAGTAAGGCCGCATTTTTATGATAAACTCTTCGTCTTCGCCGGTAATTACTCCAGCCTCTAAAAGAAGAATTACAACATCTGCTTTATCAATCATTTCTAAGGAACGTTCAACTACATAGTCATCCAGTTCAGCTTCCTTACTGCCAATATCTCTTGTAAGCTTGTATCCGCCGGTATCTACCAGGTGAACAGGCTTATCATTTAAAATTGCAGTTGCCTCTACAGGGTCGCGTGTTACGCCCGGCTGGTCATTTGTAATTGCAACCCTTTTGCGTAAAAAGCGGTTGAATAAGGTTGATTTTCCTACATTTGGACGCCCTGCAATAACGACCAGGGGCAGCCCTTCATATTCTTTATCTTCAGGAGCAACATCATCCTTATATGTTATATCTGTAATAAAATCAGGCTCTTCTTCTTTTTCCAGAATATTTGTTTTATCTGCCTGCTGCAGACTTTCTTTTGGTTTAGAGAAGTCTGGTTTTGATTTTTTCTTTGCCATTATTATTTCCTAAAAGTTTTCTGAAGTTCCCACATATCATTAATGTGTTTTGACGAGATAGCTTCCAGTTCCTGAATTGTAAAACGCGAAAGCAATTCCTTAGTATCGCAGATTAATTTTGGGCTCATACTTAAATCTCTAATACCCATACCACCAAGAACTATAATACTATCCTGCCGGCCTGCCATTTCGCCGCATACAGAGAGTGGAATATTTGCTTCGCTTGCGGCATGGGCAGTTGTCTGAATCAATCTTAAAACTGCAAGATTAAATTCATTATAAAGGCTGGCAACATGCTGATTTTCTCTGTCTACGCCAAGAGTATACTGAGTAAGATCGTTTGTTCCCAGACTAAAAAAGTCGCTGACCTTTGCAAGGCAATCTGAAATAACTGCAGCGGCCGCGGTTTCTATCATTATTCCGACAGGAACATCTTCCTTAAATGGAATGCCGGAATATTTTAATTCATCTTTTACTTCTTTTATAATTTCCAGACACTTTAATACCTGATCAACACTGGTAATTAAAGGAAACATAATTCTTAAATTACCATAAAGCCCTGCCCGGTAAAGAGCCTTAAGCTGGGTTTTTAAAACATTTGGACTCGCAAGACTTAATCTTACAGCCCGCAAACCCATTAAAGGATTTTTTTCATCCAGCAAAGGAATATCTACCGAGTTGATTAACTTGTCTCCACCGGCATCCAGTGTTCTGATTGTTACAGGCTTTTCGCCCATTATTTCGAGTACATATTTATAGGCTTCAAACTGGGTCTGCTCGCTAAAGGAACGGGCAGCCGCATTAAAGGAAGCTCCGTTTTGTGCCATGTACAGGAATTCAGTTCTAAAAAGACCAATTCCATCTGCACCTTCGCTGGCAGCAATTTCCGCTTCTTCCGGAGTACCAATATTTGCATAAAGCTTAAAGAGAGTTCCGTCTTTTGTAACGGCAGGCTTATTAAGAAAAGATTTTAAAGTCTGACGGCGTTTATATTCATCGCGGATTTTTGTTTTATATTCTTCTATAGTTTCCCTGTCCGGACTGATAAGGATTTCTGCATTTTTACCGTCAACAATTACAGTTTCTCCGGTCCTGACTTTTTTGCTTATTTCGGTAAGGCCTGTAACCGTAGGAATTCCATAGTTTCTTGCAAGAATAACTACGTGACTTGAAACGCCCCCCTCTTCCAGACCAAGAGCAGCAATTTTTCTTTTGGAAAGGATGATTGTATCGGCAGAACTTAGAGAAGTTGCAAAAATTACAGAACCATCCGGAACAGAGTTTATATCAAAGGGATGAATATCAAGCATTTCATCAAGAACTAAATCAAAAACATCAGTAATGTCTTTTGCCCTTTCAGAAAGATAGTAGTTTCCTGCCTGCTGCAGTTTTGTTGCGTATTCCTGTGCCTTAAATTGAATGGTATATTCTATATTAAAGAGTTCTTTTTCGTAAAAATCCTTAACTTCTTTATTAAAAACCGGGTCTTCAAGCATGAGTACATAAGTTTCAAAAATTTCCCTTTGTGCCAGGTCCTTAGGATTTGTTTTAGAAAGAGAATCTAACTTTTCGTTCAGGTTAAGAATTACAGTCTGACTTGCCGCTTCAAAGCGGGTCCAGCCCTTATTAATCTGATCAATATTAATATGATGCTGAGGAATAGCCCGTTTTACTTTATCTGGAATTACAAATGCAGTTCCAATGCCAATTCCGTCTGCCGCAGGTATACCAAGAAAAACTTCCATAGAGAAAATTGTAGCATAAAAGTAAGAAAAAATATACTTTAAAGTCCTTCCTGCACTCTGGACCGTATGTAATCGGCAAGGATTCTTCTGGCATCTGAAGAAGGCAGAGTCCCGCAAAGAGGAATTGAAGGACCATTAGAAGCCGCAAGCCAGTAACGCACATCATCAGCCTGATGGTCTGCAACAGAGCAGTTTTTCTGAACCGGAGCAAGCCCCGTTTTTGTACTTAATTCAGTCTGTTTATTTATGGAAAGATTTGTAATTATGCGGTCTATATCTTTACCACCAGACATCTTTGCAAGAACATAAACCGGGGCCAGAAAGCTTCTGTCATAATTTTCTTCAAAGGATGGCATATAAATTGATTTATAAGAAAGAATATTTTTACTGTTAATTTTTCTGTGCTCACTTAGTTTTAGAAAAGCTGCCGCAGAATAGTTGTTGTTAAGGTAAAGAATCACAGACTGGGTATCCAGATTAAATACTTCTTTGTTTATAAGATTTTTTGAATAAAGAGTCTGAAGTTTTTTTAGGGATGCTTCAAAGGCTCCACTTTCAAGGGCAAGTTTATTTATATAATCAGTAAAAAGCTGATTAAAATGATTGTCCTTAAAGTTTTCTTCGTAAAAATTATAAATATCAGAAGAAAAGCGTTTATAGGCTTCTGTTCCATAAGAAGCTTCCACAAACATTCCAAACACATTGATTAATTCCCTGTCATCTTTTCCGGCAAAAAGTAAGGGTGATTTTGGACTGGCTGCAAGACCTGCAAAAGTTTCAAGGTCATTGAAGAAATTAATATTCCCGCATTTGCTTTGTAAATAATAAGGATAATTAATATCAAGCTGATAAAAATCACAAAGAAGAGGAAGATATTTGATTTTTCCCTCTTCCATCTGAAGGGAGTCTGCAAGGCTGGCTGGCATTCCGGTAAGCAGGCTGGAGCTTAGAGGCTGTGCAGATTTTATAAAAAAATCCCGTGAAGAATAATTCAGGTCAGTAAAAATTAAAGAGGCATGCTTAAAAAGCTTTTTGTTTTTTAGGGCATCAGCTTTTATATTCTGTCCTTGCAGGCTTATGAAGTTATATTTTTTTTCGGCAGAAGAATTAATCTGCTTTTGAATTTCCAAAGAAATATTCTGGTCCAGATTGTAGAAAATAATGGAAGGTCTATAATTTTTTATACCAATAATTGAAATTAATAAAACAAATACAAGAAGAAGCGCCGCTACGCTGCACAAAAAAAATCTGAATACTTTATTAGATGAATGCATGCTTTTATTTTAATTCATATTACATTTTCTGTCATTGAATTAACTGTCTTAAAATTTACATTCTGGCGATTTCTTCCAGTAGTTTTGATGGGGTAAGAGAATAATCTTCGGCGCCGAAAGTGAGGGCGGCAAGAGCATGAGCTTCAACTCCTGTAATGGCTGCATCTAAGGCAGAATACCCCTGAGAAAGGAGGGCTGCTATCATGCCGGCAAGTACATCTCCACTGCCCCCCTTAGAAAGGGACTGCACCCCATCTGAGCAGAAATAAACGCCCTTATTTGTAAAAATTTTTGTGTTGGCACTTTTTACAACAAGAACTATATTCTTAAACTGATCTATGAAGTCGCTTATTGTATCCATTCCAAGATTTGAAAGAAGATTCTTACATTCCTGCAGATGAGGAGTAAGAACAATTCTGGCTCCTTCCACAGCGTTAATTTGGGCCAGAAGGGAGCCGATATTTTCGTATGAAAACATGTCTGCATCCAATACACAGGAAGGATTTTTTGCAGAAGAGAACCAGGCCGTAAAGTCGTTGTATAAAGTCTGGTCAAAAAGTCCAAGTCCCGGTCCTATAACAAGGCTTGTAGTTTTTGCAGGATATTTTTGAGTTATCATCAGTTCGGGACTAATCTTAAACTGATCAAGATTTGACTGACTTGTTTTTAGTATGGAGGTAAGGCCTGAGCCAAAATTCATGGCAGCAGAGGCCGCCATAATTGCAGCCCCGCTTTTTTCTCCGCTGATTACCAGCGTGTGACCAAAACTTCCTTTGTGGGTTGAGCGCTTTTTGCGGAGGGGAAGTTTTATATCACTCTTTTCTATTAAATAAAAATCGGCAGGGCCACACTTTTCAAAATCTTTTGCAGAAATACCAAGATTTGCTACAGAAATTTTTCCGACATAATCTTTAGCGGCATCTGTAAATAATGCAGACTTAAGGGCTCCCATAGTAACCGTATAATCAGCCTTAAAATTTACATCTGAACAATGACCATTTTTGTCTATACCGCTTGGCACATCGCAGGCAATTCTTATAGCAGAGGATGCATTCAAAAGCTTTAGCAGTTTTTCTACATTCTCGTCCATGGGACCATGAAAGCCTGTTCCATAAATACAATCGACAATAAGGTTTGCACCAGAAACAATCATGTCACTTAAACGGATTAATGATGAATTCAGAATACTTGTAACTTCTATTCCTAGGGCTTGAACCATTCTTATCTGCTGCATGGCTTCAAAGGCTCTTGGTTCAGCAACACTTATCACAGAAACTTTATACAGGCCGTGTAGTCTTCTGGCAAGAGCGTAGCCATCACCACCATTATTTCCACTCCCGCACACAATAAGAATCTTTGCATCGCCAAAAAGCCCCATCTGCGCGGTAATTTCGTCTATAAGATTGTGCATTGCAGCAGCGGCATTTTCCATCATGATATATTCCGGAATGGAATACTTTAATTTTGCTTCCCGCTCAACGATAGTTGAATCTTTATAAATTGCCTTCATAGCCGCCCGCCTGTTCTGATTTTTTAATCACTTTTATAATAAAATTAAACCTGCAATTCCAAGAGGAATAAGATATGCGCTGAACCAGACAATCTTACCCCGGTAGATGAGCTTCATTAAAACTGACAGAGAAAAATACCCTACAATAAAGGCTGCAAGACATCCTGCAAAAACAGGCCAGAAGCCAACAGAAGAAGAAACCTCTGCCAGATCCTTAAGCTCCAGAATAAAGGCACCAAGAATTGCCGGAATAGAAACTATAAAAGAATAATCCCCTGCAGATTTTGCATCCAGCTTTGAAAAAAGGGCGCCGGCAATTGTAGAACCGCTTCGGCTTATTCCAGGCAGAGTTCCAAAACCCTGCATAAAACCAATGATAACAGATTGAATTACAGATATACCTTTTTCAGAAGGAAGAGATTCGCTCCCTTTTTCTCTTTTCTTAGTAATTACAAAACTAATGATAAGTAAAAAGGCTGTCACAAGAAAACCTGCACAAACATACTTTATAGACAAATCCGGAATAAGTTTACTGGTCACAATTCCAATAGCACCTGTTATAGCAGTTGTAATTATAATTGCTATGATGGTCCTTCTTCCTGCTTCGTCGCTGCCACAAAGAAGATCCTCTTCGTCTACAGCTTCACTTCTTTCTTTTTTAGAAATCCACCTTCCAAAAATTTTAAGAAGCTTCCATATTCTCTGTCTGAAATAAATGCAAACTGCAAACAAGGTTGCAAGATGTAAGAAGACGTCATACAAAAGCGGAACTTCCTCGAGTCCAAAAAGAGTCTGAATTAACTGTAAATGTCCAGACGAAGATATGGGTAAAAATTCTGCAATACCCTGCACCACCCCTAAAATAATTCCCTGCAATACTGTCATTTTTTTACCTGACTATTCTGATTTTTTTGATTCTTTTTTCTTATTTATGATTATAAAAATTACGCTTCCAATTATTGAACCGGCTATCATTAAAAAGCACAAAATCTGTCCGGTTGAAAAATTCAATAAAGATGTATTTGTGTAAATTGGAGCACTTGTATCTGCACCAATTCTATAGCCTAAATCTGCATCCGGCTCGCGGAAATATTCGATTACAAATCTAAAGAGACCATAGAAGAAGGTATACATCATACCCATCTGACCATCAAACTTTTTATGCTTGCGTGAGAACCACAAAATAAGGAAGATAACCAGACCTTCAAAAAAGGCTTCGTAAAGCTGACTTGGGTGACGTGGAAGATTTACAAGATTTTTTGAAGATATATCCATTCCAATTTTCTGGGCAAAATCCTGAACCCACTGAAGACCTGACGAAAATCTTTCTGCGGCAGGAAATACAATTCCCCATGGCATTGTAGTAATTCTTCCATATAATTCACCATTAAAGAAATTTCCCAGACGGCCAAAAGTATAACCTAAAGGAATAGCAACAACCATTGCATCTATCCACTTCCATAAAGGCTTTTTATGAGTAAGACACCAGACAATCATGCCTAAGAAGCCGCCGATAAAACCTCCATGGTAAGACATACCTGCAAGCCCCGTAAAATGTCCGTTTGTAAATGGCCAGAATATAAGCCATGGCTTTTTCCAGTAAAGTCCGCTTGTATCATAAACCAGTGTAGAAAAGATTCTTGCACCAATCAAAAGAAAAACAATTCCTGTAGCAATAAAGCTGAACACATCATCTTCTGTTGCCTTGTAGTCAGGAGTATCCAGCGCCCCTTCTTTACTTTCTTTTTTTAAAATTAAGTAGGCAAAGCCAAACGCAAAAACATACATAAGGCCATACCATCTGAGAAGCCCTAAAAATTTGATGTTTGGAAAAATTTCAGGATGAATCCAGGACGGATAATTTATATATAGAAAATTCATATTTCCCCCTAAAAGTTTCAGCCAGCCTTACACTTTAAAACCCTGTTCACTTGCTTTTAAGAGTTTTGATCTTAATAACTGATTTTCCTTTTTTATTTGAGTTAATTCATATGCCTGGGCTTTAATCATTTCTGCCATTTCGCCCTGAGTTAAAGAACCACCCGAAACTAAATCATCAATTCCAGAGAGCTTAAAGTTATAATCTTCATTTGCATCTTCTGCTGCATCCTGGAAATTATCTGCATTTATGCTTTCTGAATTAAAGGCTTCATCAAAGGCGCGTGGAAGGGCGGCGGCAATCTTATCTGCAATTCTGTAGATTCCCTGTCCCAGAACTGACTGAGGCTTGTAAACAACAACAGGAAGCTGAGAAGCCAGAGCTTTATCCTGCAGCATATCGCGGTACATAAGTCCCAGGTATTCAATTTCCAGTCCTAAATACTGATTGCAGGAAGTTTTAATTCTTGTAGCCCTGTCTGCATCTTTAGGATCTTCTATCATATTCATAACAAGGCGGGGTCTGAACTGCTGCATGCGGTTAACAAAAATCTGTGTTAGCTGAGGATCCACCTGCCTGAGCTGCTGAACAAGCTGAGGAATGTAAAGCTTCTGCATAACGGCAGGGTCCTTTTTTATCTGGTCTATATAAGCACGACCCGGTGTTCCCCTTTTAAATGTTGTATACAAAAGGCGGAAGCAGACATTTTTAAGGAAGATATAACCATTTAAGGTTGCTGTAACTGCAGGTGCCGAAACAAGAATTCCCTGAGGAGAAAGAAGGAACATATCAAGAATAAACTGATGGGTACCTGCTCCAAGATCAAGAATTACATAATCTGCATTAATATTTTTAAAATTCCGCATCAATTTTACTTTCTGCGAGTATTTTAAGGATGTTAAATCTGGAATCTGATTGTCGCCGGCTATAAAACTAACATTTTGATAATCTGTTGGCTGAATGATGTCTTTAAACTCCGATTTTTCCGTAAGCCAACTGCCAAGTCCTGCATTTCCCGGTTTTTGACCAATTACAAGATGAAGGTTAGAAGCTCCAAGGTCTAAATCAACAAGGACAACCTTTTTTCCCATCTGACCGAGAGAAATTGCTAAATTTGCAGAAAGAAGACTTTTTCCTACGCCTCCCTTTCCACTTGCTACTGGTATTATTTGTGACATATAAAAATTATAACATAACAAAAAGCACCCTTACTAGTAGATTTTTTAACTTTTGTGGCTTATTATCAAATTCATGATGAAAAATAAATTCAACGCTAAAACAATTGTAAGCTGCATTTCTGCCATTCTAATCATCTTTTTTGCATCTCAGTGTTTTGCCCAGTCTTCAAATTCTGGAGATAAAAAGATTTCCAGTTTCCAATACATGAAGAACTTTAATCAGGTTTTTGACTATGTACTTCAAAATTACGTAGATGAACTTGAACCAAAACTGCTTTACGAAGGAGCCTTAAAAGGCATGCTTGATGCCATTGGCGATCCTTATACCTTATATCTTGATCCTGACTATATGAGGGATTTGAACGACACAACCTCCGGAGCCTTTGGCGGTGTTGGTCTTTACATTTCCAAGCCAACAGAAAATAAGCCTGACAAACCTGCCTATGTAGAAGTTTCTACTCCTATTGAAGACACACCTGGCTCAAGAGCCGGCATTCAGGCTGGCGACCAGATTATTGCCATTGACGGAAAACCTACCAGCGAAATGACCATGAATGAGGTGCTTTCACTGCTGCGCGGCGAGGTGGGCTCTGCGGTCGTGCTGACTATTATGCGCGGAAAGAACATGAAGTTCGACGTTAAACTGATTCGGGCTTTAATTGAAGTTCCTACCGTAAAGTACGAAATGCTTTCTGGAAGCAAAACCGGCTACGTAAGGTTGATTCAGTTTACTCCTGAAACTCCAAAAAGAGTCAGCGAAGCCCTTGCTGAATTTGCCGCTAAAAACTATGACAGTCTTATAATTGACTTACGCGATAATCCTGGCGGACTTTTAGACAGTGCAGTTGATATTGCCGATATGTTCATAGATAACGGTCCTATCGTTTCTACCAAGAGCCGCCTGCTTTTTGAAAACCAGGAATTCAAGGCTTCTAAAGCTAAAACAACTGTAAAAAATATTCCAATTGTAGTTTTGATTAATCGCGGCTCTGCCTCTGCTTCTGAAATTTTAAGCGGTGCCTTAAAAGACAATCATCTTGCCTACCTGGTTGGAGAACGTTCTTACGGAAAAGGTTCTGTTCAGCAGGTTATTCCTTTAAGCAATATTGACGGCATAAAACTTACAATGGCCCGCTACTACACTCCAAGTGACACAAACATCGACAAAATTGGTATTCCTCCTGATTTAGAAATTTCAAACTTCAAAAAGCTTAGCGAAGAAGAAGAAAAGACTTATCTTTCTATGCTTGAGTCTAAAGTTATCGACAAATTAGTAGAAGAAAATCCTTCTATGAACGAAGAGCAGATAGCTCAGGCTGCCCAGAACATTTCCAAAACCTATCCTCTGGAATTAAGAATCTTACGCCGCCTTATTCGTATTCAGGTTCAGAAAGCTTCTACCGCTCCTATAAATGATATGGATTACGATTTACAGCTTAAAAAAGCTATGGAAATTGTTGTATCGCCAGATTATGCTGAACTGGTAAAAAACACAAAAACTCTTAAAGAACTGCAGACTGAAGTTGAAGCAGAAATGACTAAAGAGGAAAGTAAATAAATCATGCGCCAGTTAATTCTTGAAAATCCCAGAATAGACAGGGGCCTTATTACTCTTAGTGCAAAGGATTACAAATATCTGAGACAGGTACTGAGAGTAAAGACCGGCGATATGCTTAACGTCAGAATTAACGGAGAAGAACTTAAACAATGTACCGTAGCTTCTATTGATGATAAGGCCAGAAAAATCCTTCTTCAGATTTGTGCAGATACAATCAATCATAAAAGCGTAACCCGTGGGGTTCAGGCAGATGAAACAAATGATGCCAGAAACTTAAACGACCACGAATATTATCTTTTTCAGTTTATTCCCAAGGCTACAAAATTCGAGCAGATTGTAAGGCAGGCAACTGAATGCGGCATTTCTGTCATTGTTCCGGTTATTGGTGAATATACAGAAAAAAACAGCCTTTTTGCCCTGCAGGGAAATAAAAAAGAAAGGCTTGAAAAAATCATCAGAGAAGCAAGACAGCAGAGCGGGTCTCCTGTACAGACAAAAGTTCTTGACCCCCTTTCTCTTGCCGAAGCCCTTATTTTCTGGAAAAATCAAAACGGCGATTTAGGTCTTGTTCTTTCTGAACGTAACGAAAAAAGCGAATGTCTTAAAGACATTCTTTCTGATAATGAAAACAAAAAAATAGCAATTGCAGTAGGAAGCGAAGGCGGAATTAGTCCTTCAGAAATAGATCTTTTATTAGAAAAAGGTCTTTTCCATGCTGTTCATTTTGCCGTAAATATACTTAGATGCGAAACCGCAGCCCTTTACGGTATTGCTGCCGTTCAGTCTGCACTGGAGTAAATAAATGAGTATTCAAAGAATTAATTTACTTGGCGTTCCGGTAGATTTGTGTGCCCCGGAAAATCTGGAATCTGAATTATTAGAAATACTGGCAAAACCAGGTACCAAACAAATAATCTTCCTTTCTGTATGGGATTTACTCAAGGCTCATGGAAAAAATGATTTAGCAGAATGCGTAAAAAATGCTGATTTAGTTATCCCAACTTCAAAAAGCATTCTTCGTTCTGCAAAATTCCTTAAAAAACCGGTTCCGGTCCGCTACAACCCTTTTACTGCAATTATTCAGATTCTTTCTATTATGGAATCTCATTATAAATCTCTCTATCTTTTAGGTTCTCATAATAAAACCTTATTTAAAGCAGAAAGAAATCTTCACGCAACCTTCCCTAATTTAAAAATTATAGGACGCTGCGTCGGTTATTATCCAAAAAATATGGAAGCAGATATTATTCAGGCTATTTTTAAAGCTCAGCCTTCTCTTGTATTACTCAGCGACGGAATAAAAGAAAAAAACTGCTGGCCATATAAAAGACGCAACAGTTTTTCTTCAAGTATTTTTGTTTACTACAAAGATGCCTTTGGCATTTTCTCTGAACGCACAAAAAGAATTAAGGAGTCCACCTTCAATAAAGGACATGAAGTTTTTATAGAAATCCTGCACAACCCGTTTAAAATATTTTTGATTTTCCCTTTTATCGGTTTTATAATTTTAAACATCTGGTACAGGTTATTCAGAAACAAATAGCCGGTTCCTTAAGTGGAGGTGTTTTTCATCTATGCCTCGGCTTCAGAGTTTATCAAATGTTACGGTCTTTTCCTGGCGGCAGGATATTATATATTTTTGCAAAAAGCATTTAGCGTCAAAGTTCAACCTTTCTTATGAGGAAAACTTTGCGGAAATCCAGCTTTCCTCCCTGGCAATAATTGTCGATTCAGATTTTGTAGCCGGATTTCCAGACTTCTTTGCCCCGGAAAACAAAAGCCTTTTAAAAAAAACGGTCTGTCTGATTTTGCCCTGCACAAATTCCAGCGTAGTTTCTCGAATAGAAAACTGTTTTAACTATACTCTTGCCTTTCCCATCACAAACAGAGTTCTCATATCTGCCATAGACCTTATAAAACGAAACAACTGTCCGCTTATAAATTACAATCCGTTTATAGATTACACAAAAGTTCCCTCTACTATTTTTGACTACTTTAAGGGCAACTCCTCCTGTATGCAAAAAATCAGAAAACAGATTAAAAATGCATCAGAAAATGACCTGCCCCTGCTCCTTTTAGGCGAAACCGGAGTTGGCAAAACTACCGCCGCAAAATGCGTGCACAACCTTTCTAAAAGAAAAGACAAACCTTTCGTAGAACTAAACCTTGCAAATATAGTTGAATCCCTTTCTGACAGTTTATTTTTTGGACACACAAAAGGAACCTTTACCGATGCCACAAAAGATACCTCCGGTTACTTTTCGCAGGCAAACGGCGGCACCCTTCACCTGGACGAAATAGGCCTTGCCACTCTTCCTGTTCAGTCAAAACTTCTTAAGGTTCTGGAATGCGGTTATATACAGAAAATTGGAAGTGACTCTAAAGAAAAAATCGATGTCCGAATAATCAGTACGACAAACTGCAACATGTACGATATGCTTCCTGCCGGCACCTTTAAAAAAGACTTATTTTTCAGGATATCTCCCCAAATGATTCAGATTCCGCCCTTAAGAGAACATAAGGAAGATTTGGACATTCTGATTAAGGATTATTTTAAGAATCAGGATATTCTGATTTCTGAGCTTGCCATGGAAAAACTGCTGCACTATAACTGGCCCGGAAACATAAGGGAACTGCACCACTGCCTTTTCAGGGCAAAGGAAAACTGCCCTAACAGGATTATTGGCCCCGAGAATATAGATTTCGGTTTGTTTAATTAACTTTGTTTAAGCCTGACTGCAGATGTCACAGCAGCAATTTTCTTCATCATTTCCACCTTCCCAGGCTTCTCCAAAGTAGGAAAGAAGTTTTTCCCGTCGGCAGCTGCGGCTTTTTGCATAATCTACCATTGCATTCAAATGCTCTGCAGCCCCCTTAGGATTATAAGAATCTTCTATAAAGAAGCGGTTTTTCTGTACATCCTTGTAAGAAAAAAGCAAAAGAGCTTCCGAAGCCTTTCCGTCTCTTCCAGCCCTTCCTATTTCCTGATAATACTCTTCAATAGATTTTGGCAAATCACAGTTTATTACAAAACGGACATCACTCTTGTCTATGCCCATACCAAAGGCAATGGTTGCAACAACAATCTGAACCCGACCCTTTAAAAACAGCTCCTGATTTCTGGCCCGGCATTCATCGCTAAGCCCCGCATGATAATTCAAAACCGAAAAACGTTTTTTATGCAGGCTTTCTGCAAGTCTGTCCACCTGATGCCTTGAGTTACAATAAATAATTCCAGACTGTCCCTTATGCTTCTTTAAAAAATCTATAATCTGCGTAAGTTCATTAGTCTTTGTCTGAACCTGCAGATAAATATTGGGCCTGTTAAAGCTCGAAGAAAAGACGGTTGGCTTCTTTAAGGCCAGATCTTTTATGATATCCTTCTGAACCGTCTTTGTTGCAGTTGCGGTAAGGGCAATCATAACCGCCTCCGGAAAAATCCTTCTTATAAAAGCAATTTCAAGATAATCAGGTCTAAAATCATGACCCCATTCAGAAATACAGTGCGCTTCATCTACCGCAATGCAGGAAACATTCAGAGTACTGTCGTTCAAAATCCCCCTCACCTTTTCTGAAGCCAGGCCTTCCGGCGAAAGATAGACTATTTTTACCAGCCCCGCTTTAATTTCCCTTACAGCCTTTTTATAACTTTCCCAGTCCAGAGAACTGTTTAAAAAAACAGAGTGAATGCCTCCCTTTTCCAGCGAAGCAACCTGATTCTGCATAAGAGAAATAAGGGGCGTTACAACAATTGTCATACCCTCAAAAATCAGGGCCGGAATCTGATAACAAAGAGATTTTCCTCCCCCGGTTGGCATTATTGCCAGAGTATCTTTTTTATTTAAGAGATTTGTAATGATTTCTTTTTGATTTTGCCTGAATTTTTTATAGCCAAAGACTGTTTTAAGTACAAATTCCGCCTCTGTCCCCACAAAGGCATTCGATTTTATCTTCACGTAGTTATTATAGCATTCCACTTGAAAAACCCCAATTATTTTGATATAGTTAGCCTAATTTTGCCGGAGTGGTGGAATGGTAGACACGACAGACTCAAAATCTGTTGTCGCAAGGCGTAAGAGTTCAAGTCTCTTCTCCGGTATACACTTAAATAACGCTTCCTTTTTCAGGAAGCGTTTTCTTTTTTAAAACTCCGGTACCATTCCATTACACAGTTTTCTATATTCTATTGCTTCATTAAGCTGTTCTATTCCGATATTTTCAAAACCGTCTACATCGGCAATAGTCCTTGCAATTTTAAGGCAGCTGGCAATTGCCCTTGCAGAAAAACCATAGCGGTTCACAGCCTTTTCAAGTATTTTTTCTCCTTCTTCCGAAAGGCTGCAGAATTCTGCAATATCCTGTGGCATAAGTCTTGAGTTTTTTATTCCCTGCCTTTTTCTCTGAACATTTATTGCCCTGGCAATTCCCTTCCTCATCTGCGCCGTAGTCACCAGTGCTTCCTTTTCCTCATCACGTTTGTCCACCTCATTGTCTACGAAGATGCGGATATCGATTCTGTCCAGCAAAGGGGCCGAAAACTTTTTCCAGTACTGCTCAACTGATTTGAGGCTGCAAAGACAGACCTTTGTTTTTGAACCATACACCCCGCAGGGACAGGGATTTACCGCCATTAAAAGCTGGAAATTTGCCGGGTAAACGGTTGTTCTGCCTGCCCTGCTTAAAGTTATTCCGCCCCTTTCGAGGGGAACCCTGAGCATTTGCAGGACCGAAGTTCTAAATTCCGCTGCTTCATCCAGAAAGAGTACGCCATTGTGGGCTAAAGAAATCTCTCCGGGCCTGCAATTAGGTCCTCCGCCGCAAATTCCTTCCACAGTTGCCGTCTGATGGGGAATTCTGAAGGGCGGAATCCTGATTAAAGGCTCATTCGGCTTTATAAGGCCGGCCAGAGACCAGATTCTTGTTACCGACTGAGCTTCATCTATAGTTAAAAGTGGATTTATGGCCGGAAATTTCTGAATAGCCATTGTTTTTCCGCAGCCCGGAGAGCCCACTGCAATCAGGTTATGTCCGCCGGCAGCAGACAAGAGCAATGCCCGTTTAAGTTTACTTTGCCCCTTAATTTCTCCAAACTCGTAGCCCGGACTTAACTGTGGAAAATAAACCCCGTCAACATTGTCGCAACCTTCCGGCAGAGAATCAGAATCTTCGGACAAGTCTCTTTCTTTTGCTTCAAAACAGGCAGAATCAGTCAGGGCCGCAAAAGCATTGCCAAGACAATCCGCACCATAAACCTTGACACCTTTTACTTCCATGGCTTCCTGCGCATTCTGCAAAGGAACAATGCAGTGCATAATTCCACACGCAGCCGCGGTCGAAACCGCTGCATGGACGCCTTTTATAGGCCGAATATTTCCCGATAATTCTAATTCTCCCATTACCAGGACTGCTTCGTCCATAAAATTATAGCGGCCTGCAGCTTCTTCTCCCGCATTGGCAAACAAGACTCCTAACGCGATAGGCAAATCAAAACCCGCACCTTCTTTTTTCAAATCCGCCGGCGAAAGACTAATAAGTACTCTCTCCGCAGGAAAATCAAAACCTGAATTTCTTATTGCCGCCTGCATTCTCTCCCTGGACTCCTTTACGGCCCCGTCTGCAAGTCCAACAATATCTATCGCAGGAATACCACGCCGTAAATCCACCTCTATACTGACCAGTGCCCCTTCGTAACCGAAAGGGGAAAAAGAATATAATTTCATACAAAAACCTCATTAATATTGTTAAGAAAAAAATTCAGTTTTGACGCAAATTCAGATAAAAAAACGTAAAATTTTCATTTTTTTTTTACTAAAGTGCCCTATTTTCAAAAAAATGTGATATATTATAAGAACGGTCTTTACATTTACTGCAAAATAAAAATTTTTTTCACCGTATGTAGGAGTCTCTTGTGAGTAAACACGATTTCCCCAAAATCCATTTTTATGATCAGGATTTTGTAGACATTTATAATAAGACTTGGTCCTGGCTTTCTCCTTATTGGATTAATCCTGAAAACGGTTCTCAGGATTCAGATGGTCTATTCCTTTATCCAGAAGATGGAAACTTAATTTTAAATCAATTCGAATCTATAATGTCTTCTTTCTTTTTAGTTTACTCTAACAGGAACTATGACCCATGTCAGAATATTGATTATTTTTACAAACAGCAGGAAGAAAACGGAGCTATCCGCTGGAAGTATGATTTAAAAACAAATCAGCCGGTATTAGATAAAGAAAATCCCGACGGAGTAGGACTTCCACTTTTTGCCTTTGCAGAATATAACCTTTATCACAAATCTGCTAACAAACGCCGTATTAAGGATGTTATGCCAAACCTGCAGAAATACATGGACTGGCTTGATAAGACTTTCAAACAGGAGAACGGCCTTTACGCAGTACCAGTTGCCGCTTCAACCATGACCAATTCTCCACGCAAGAAGGTTGTATATCCAATCGACTTCAATGCCTGCATGGCAATTAATGCAAACTATATGTCTGCCTTAGGAGATATTCTTAACGATAAAGATTTGATTTTCCAGTACAGAAAAATGTACTTTGCCATTAAAACAAAAATCAACAATCTTATGTGGGATGAAGAAAGCAAATTCTACTACGACCTTGATAAGGATTCTAACCGCCTTGCAGTAAAATCAATTGCCGCATACTGGACAATGCTTGCAGAAATTCCAAATGCAGACAAAGCCCAGCACCTTGTTGATCATTTGAATGACCCTAACTCTTTTGGAACCGAACACCCATTCCCAAGTCTTGCTGTAGAAGATTCAAAATTCAGCGAAAAAGGTGATGGTTATAACGGTTCAGTTTTCCCTGCCTTTAACTTTATGGTAATTAAAGGTCTTGAAAAATACGGACAGTACGAACTTGCCCGCGAATGTGCAATCCGTCACCTGTATTTTGTACTCGAAACCTTAATGCCAAATGATGATAAGACCGTAGGAGACCTTTTTGAAGCTTATCTTCCTAACAAGGAAGGAAAAGCCCTTATGAAAGGTGACCCTAATTTTGCCCGCCCTCGTTATGTACACACTGTAGGTCTTTCTACCATCGCCCTTATGATAGAAAATGTAATAGGCCTTTCTATAAGTCTGCCAAGAAAAACCGTAGACTGGATTATTCCTAACCTTGAAATTATGGGTATTGAAAATCTTTCTCTTAAACGCAACCTTATTACAATTCTTTCTAATAAGAGTACCCGTGGCTGGGAAATTCAGATGGAAAGCGAAAAACTCTATTACTTTACCATCAACATTCTTGACCAGAAAAAGAAGACACTTCCTATTCCAAGCGGCAAGTGTTCTATGCTCATAGATAAATTATAATAGTTTACCAAGGAGATTTTATGACAACCCCTGAATCAGTCATAGAAATCGGTTCAACAGGGGTTAGACTCCTGGTAGCTGAAACAAGGCCAGATAATAAGCAAAACATCCTCGACCGTTCAGAACTTCCTGTTCATTTGGGAAGGGATGTTTTTACAAGCGGCATAATCAGTCAGGACACACAAAATCAACTGGTTCAGATTTTTCTCCGTTACAAAGAACAGCTTATTTCCTGGGGTTTAACTCCAGAAGACACTTATTGTTTTGCCACCACAGCCTTCCGCGATGCAAAAAACTGCGACCCGGTTATGGACCGTATTCTGGTTCAGACCGGTTTTAGAATCCACATTGCAGACGGAATTGAAGAAAACAAACTTACCTACCTTGGCGTAAGCAGCTGTATTCAGGATCAGAACGTTGCCTTTAAAAATGAAGATACAGTAATTCTTGTAGTTGGCGGAAGTACAACAGAAATCATGCTTATGAATGATGGTAAAATGGCCGGCGTTCATTCCCTCCGCTTTGGAACAATCAGAATTGAACAGCATATGAAGTCTCTGGCTTCATCTTACGATAATATCCGCCGCTTCGTAGAAGAATCAATTAACTCTACAAAAGGTTCTTTAGACAGCGAACTAAACATTTCGAATGTAAAGCAGTTTATTGCAGTTGGTCCGGATGTTACCCTGGCAGCCCTGCAGTGCGGTCAGCCAATTTCTACCTTCCTGTGGAAAATAGAAAAAGAAAAGTTCCAGCTTTTTGTTCAGGACCTTCAGCATTATACAGTAAATGAAATTGTAGCAAGATTTAAGATTTCTTATACCGAAGCAGAAACCCTGCAGGTTAGTCTTTTAATTTATAATCTCTTTTTGCAGCTTACAAAGGCCAATACAATCATTGTTCCGGAAACTGATGTTTTGCAGGGCTATCTTCTTAGTAAAACTTCAACTCAGAATGAATTTCTGATGAGCGAATTTACGGACCAGGTTGTTGCTTCTGCAAAAAATCTTCTTAGAAAATATCATGGTGATGAAGCCCATGCAGAATGTGTAAGGATGATTTCCTGCCGAATCTACGATGTTATGAAATCTGAAGTTGCCCTGGACAACCAGGCCAGACTTTTACTGGAAACTGCAGCCATCCTCCATGATATCGGGGTTTTTATTAGAAACGATAATCACAATCTGCACAGCTGGTACATTATTAAAAACTCAGAAATTTTTGGTCTTAACAGAAAAGACAATACTATTGTTGCAGAAATTGCAAAATATCATAAGGGAGCTTTGAGCCCACAGGATGATGAAAACTTTTTGATGATGCCCCGCTCCGACCGTATGACCATCTTAAAGCTTACAGCCATTCTTAGAATTGCTGATGCCCTGGACCGTGGTCACATTCAGCAGTTCAGTGATTTTTCAATCAGGCTTACTTCTACAAGTCTTGAACTCCACACCAAAAAATCACATAACCCGGTTCTTGAAAGACTGGCCCTGAGCGAAAAATCTGAAATGTTTGAATCTGTTTTTGGATATAAGGTTGTTTTAATTTAAGTAAAATTTTAAGGATAGAGATATATGGAAAATCGTTTTTTTAACAGAGAGTTATCCTGGCTGGAATTTAATAACAGAGTTCTGGACCAGGCTTTAAACAAAGATATTCCTCTTTTAGAGAGACTTCAGTTTCTTTCTATTGTTTCTTCGAACTTTGATGAATTCTTTCAGGTTCGCCTTGCCTCTGTAAAAAGAAGCCTTTTTGAAAATCCTGATTACACAGATCCTTCCGGCCTTACTCCCCGAATGCTGCTCTCTGCAATTTCTGCCCGGGCTCATCAGATTTTATTCACTCAGCAGGAATGCCTTACAAACGAAATTCTTCCCAGCCTCAAAAAGAAGGGCTTTATTTATGTTCCTCAAAATCAATACAGTCCAACACAAAAAGAATTTCTTCAAAATATTTTCCGCTCTAACATCTATCCTTTATTAACTCCCCAGCGGGCAAACAATACTGAATTTCCAAACATAAAAAATCTGAGCTTATATGCAGGCTTCCTGCTTGAACCTATGGCGGGAATCAGAAATCAAAACATTCCGGACCAGCTTTCGGGTAAAAACGAAGAATCAAAAATTGCCTTCGTAGAAATTCCAACTTCACTTCCGGGCCTTTACTGGCTGCCATCTGCTTCTTCAAAAGATAAAGAATTCACCTTAATAACAGATATTATTAAAGAATGTGGAACCCGTCTTTTCCCGGGCTTAAACGTAAAAGAAAGTCTGATTTTTAAGGTTACCCGCGATGCCGACTTTGCCGTTGATGAAGATGCAGGAACAAATTTTATTCATGCCATGGAAGATGTTCTGATTCAAAGAAAAACTTCCTTCCCGGTTCAAATTACCTGCGATTCAGGAAGTGACTTTATTCAGAAATTCCTTACAGAAAAACTTGAACTCAAGGAAGAAGATATTTACAAGGTTCAGTCAATAGTTGATTTAAGTAAACTTATGGAACTTCGTAACAGCGAAGACACCAGTGACCTGCAGTTTGATGCCTGGGAGCATTTTTATCCTTCTGACCTGCCCCAGGATGAACCTTTATGGGAATCAATAAAATTACATGACAGAATTCTTCACGTTCCATACCAGTCATACGACCCTGTTGTTAAGATGATTTCTGATGCAGCCGTAGACCCAAATGTTCTTGCCATAAAAATGACTCTTTACAGAACCGGCTTTAACTCTCCAATTATTAAGGCCCTGGAAAATGCCGCCCAAAACGGCAAGCAGGTTATTGCCCTTGTAGAATTAAAGGCCCGCTTTGACGAAGAAAGAAACATTGCCTGGGCCAACGAACTGGAACAGGCCGGAGTAACAGTTATTTACGGCTTAAAGGATTTAAAGGTTCACGCAAAAATCTTAATGGTTATAAGAAAAGAATCAGATTCCATAAGAAGATACATCCACCTTTCAACCGGCAATTACAACACCAAGACCGCGAAACTCTACTCAGATATTTCCCTCTTTACGGCGAACCCCCTTATTGCCCAGGATGCAACTTCCTTCTTTAACCTTGTTACCGGCTATTCATCCCTCCAAAAAATGGACTACCTGGGAATGGCACCGGTTACAATAAAATCGCGTCTGCTCACAATGATAGAAAGGGAAATTGACCGTTCTACTCCCGAAAACCCCGGTCTGATTATTGCAAAAATGAATTCCCTTACTCACGAAGAAATTATTCAGGCCCTTTATAAGGCAAGCTGTACCGGAGTCAGGGTTTTTCTGAATATCCGTGGTATTTGTATGCTGGTTCCCGGCGTAAAAGACATGAGCGAAAACATCACCGTTCTTTCAATCGTTGACCGCTACCTGGAACATTCAAGAATCTTTTACTTTCAAAATGGCGGAGCTTCAGAATTATACTGTTCAAGTGCCGACTGGATGAGCCGTAACCTGGACCGCAGAATTGAACTTATGTTCCCAATTCTGGATCCTGACTGCTTTAACGATGTAAAGTCTATTCTTGAATCATATTTTAATGATAACACTAATGCAAAAATCCTCCTTCCAAACGGAAAATGGGAAAGTGTTAAGCGCAAAAAATCTGAAGATTTGTTTAATGCCCAGCAGGCTCTTTACAAAAAATATAAAAAATTGGATGATGAAAAACCAAAAAACACAAATGTTCAGTTTGTTGTAAGAAGAAAATAAAACAATTGAAAAGCTAAAGGCAGGAAAATTTTTATGATTCACGAAAAATACTTTCAGATGAAAAAGGAACAGGAAAAATTCCTTTCCAGAAAGAACAAGGTATCTAAAAAATTCTATAACGGAATTTACGAAAGATACGAAAACCCTATTCTTACCAGAGACAGCATTCCTTTAACCTGGAAGTATGATCTTTGTAAAGAAAGCAATCCATTTTTTATGGAACGTCTTGGCATAAATGCAGTAATGAACAGCGGTGCCATTTATCTTAATGGAAAATTCTGCCTTGTTTGCCGTGTTGAAGGTAACGACAGAAAATCCTTTTTTGCAGTTGCAGAAAGTCCTAATGGTATAGATAACTTCCGCTTTAGAGACTATCCGGTTCAGCTGCCGGACACCTGTGCTGAAGAAACAAATGTTTACGATATGCGCATTACACAGCACGAAGACGGCTGGATTTACGGAGTTTTCTGTTCAGAAAGCAAAGATACTTCGAATCCAGATTTAAGTGCCGCAGTTGCAGCCGCAGGAATTGTCCGCACAAAAGACCTTGAAACCTGGGAAAGACTTCCAAACCTTATAACTAAAAATTCTCCACAGCAGAGAAACGTTTGTCTGCATCCCGAATTTGTAAATGGAAAATACGCTTTTTACACAAGACCTATGGACGACTTTATTAACACTGGAAGCGGCGGTGGAATTGGTTTTGGTCTTTGCGATGACATTACTCATGCTGTAATTGATGAAGAAAAAATCATAAGTAAGAGAATTTACCACACAATAACCGAAGCTAAAAACGGGGCAGGGGCTACACCTATAAAAACTGACCGCGGCTGGATCCATATTTCTCACGGGGTTCGCAACACAGCTGACGGCTTACGTTATGTTCTTTATGTTTATGCAACCGCCCTGGACGATCCTAGTCGTGTAATTGCAGAGCCAAGCGGAGTTTTCCTTGTTCCTCTTGGAGCAGAGCGCACTGGTGATGTAAGTAATGTTGTATTTACAAACGGAGCAATTGCCCTTCCGGACGGAAGAGTCTTTATTTACTATGCAAGCAGCGATACAAGAATGCATGTTGCCACAACAACTATTGATCGTCTTATTGACTACACCTTTAATACTCCTGCAGATCCACACCGTAGTCCAGACTGTGTAAAACAGCGCTGCGAACTTATTAAGAAAAATCTTGAATTATTAAAATAGAACTTGACCTAAATTACAACTGCGCCCTGTCTTAATACTTTTACATTTCCGTCCTGAATGGAAATGAGGGTTGAAGGCAGGGCTCCTTTTTTTTCGCCGTCATCTACAATTAAAGCGGCTTCTTTTTCGAACTCATCAATAATCTGGCGGGGACTTTCAAGAACAGGCTGACCGCTTCGATTCACACTGGTTGAATAAAGGGGTGCTCCAAGCTTTGCTATTATTTTTCGGAGCCACTCGTCGCCCGGGCAGCGGAAGGCCACGGTTGGAAGGCCTGCTTTATTTACCAGAGGGCAGTCCTCCTTTAAGTTTACAATTACCGTTAATGGACCCGGCCATTTTTCCATAACTGAAGAAGGAATATCATCCTTTGTGTACAAAAAGATATCTTCCGGTTTTGCAATCAGCTGAATAAGGGGTTTTGTTTCTGAGCGGCCCTTTATCTTTCGAATCTGATCATCTGTATCAAAAGTATTGGTAAGGGCCTTTGTATCTACAATTCCGCTGAAGCCGTAAACTGTATCGGTAGGAAGAATTGCAATTCCGCCATTACTTAAAATATCAGAAGCTATTTGAATTGAGTTTTTATCGTCTTTTTTGATTATCATTTTCTACCTTCCAGAATCCTGAAGTTTTTCAAATACTAAAAGCGCATTCTTTTTATATGAGAAATCTTACTTACAAGAATTGTTATATTTTCTTTATCCGGTTCAACCTCAAAGCGCAGAATTGCTTCTCCGGTCTGCTTTGAAAGAAGCTTTGGATAGCCTACCATAGTAAAAAGTTTTCCGCTTCCGTCTGCCTGAGGCATTACAATTTCAACCATATCTTCTTCTTTTATGCTGCTTTCAAGGAGTCTTACTTTTCCCGGAAAATTCATACCATCTGCTTCAATTATTTCTGACCGTATGCTTGCATTTAACAGCTGCTCCTTAGACAAAATCATTCTGCTCTTAATTCTGTGACTAAGATTTTCCTTTTTGTTTTCGTCCATGTCGCTTTCGTTCAAAAGTAAAAGTAATTCATCAATCTTCTTTTGTCCCTCCTGGCCGGAAACTTCTTCGTAAGAGGCCTTTTGCTTAAGCATGGAAATTTCCTGACTTTTTCTTAAAAGCGGAAAAGACAGATTCATGGAAGGCCTTTCGCTCTGCCTGAGGTTTCCTAAAAAGTCAAAGCCGCATTCGTCAATAAAAGAAGAGATATTTGCATCGAGCGGAATATTTAAAAGATAAATTCCTTCTGCCAGCTTTTCTTTTAAATAAGGTTTTATTTTTGGATTATTTTCTGCAAGGGTAATGTTATTGTCTTTTACTTTTAAGATATAGCCCTTGTAAATTGCTGCGCTGGAATAAGAAGCATACCATTCTGCTATGTTGATTTTTAAGTTTTGGGGAAGTTCGTAGTAAGAATATTTTTCCATTTGGGCGCAGATTTTTTCCGGTGTCCAGGAATAATCAAAACTGTAACATACCGACTGCCTTACAATTTCGTATTCTGTTACCAGCTCGCATTTTTTTATTAAAAGAAAATCTGTAAGAGGCAAAAGTTTTTTGAGCCTGAGGCCCGGCATAATTGAAACTGTAAAAGTTGAATCTATATTTAAAACTTTTATGTCTTCGTTTGTTGTTTCTAAAAAAGTTCCTGCGGCATAAACTTCTTCGCCATCTCCAGTAAGTCCCTTTTTCTGTAAAACTCCAAAAGCCATTGCTGCAGAAATCATTCTGTCTAAAAGGTCCGCATTCTGAACGGCTTCTGCTCCGTCCTCGCTTCTGGCTGCTGCTAAAATCTGAGAAAATCTGCCCCGTTGGGAAACTGCACTGCCGTCTTCGCTATAGCTTCCAACGAGGAAGGCCAACCTTAAAATTGAAGTTTTTGTAAAACCCGACTGAGGAATTGAAGCAATGCAATCAAGAAGTAACTGGGCCTCTTTTTGTAAACCGGCCTTACTAAAACGGGAAACAGCTGCCGCACACAAAAGGGCATACTGCATTGAATCTTCCAGTTCTGCAAATTTTTCAAGCCTGAGAGAATCAAGCTCAAAGCCTTTTTCGCCTTCCTTTACAAGAGAAAGATTTATAAAAGAAGTCATTAAAAGCTGTATGCATTTTTCTTTTTGAAGAAAAATCATTTCCAGGCGGTTCAAATCATTTTTTTTAATTGTGCCGTCCGCCTTGCAGGAAATCTTTTTAATTTTTAAATAAGAAATAAAGGCCGCAAGGAAGTTTGGCGAAATGGTAAAGGAATCTTCAGAGACCTGACTTTCTGTCTGTGGATTTTCTAAAACCAGGCGATAACTCAAATATGGCTTTAAGGCTTCCTTTAAAAAAGGATTGATATAAAGATATTCTTTAGAGGAGTAGAGATCCTTTTTTGAATAAATAATAAGTCTTTCGTTAAGATTGATGATTTTTGAATAAAGCTGACCAAGAGAATAAGTATCCTTAAAAAATTCTACAAGAGTATCTTTTGTTACTTTAGAAATGATGGAAATTGCACTAAGGACTTTTACATCATCTTCATCTAGAAAATCGAGAATGGCCTTTGTGTTTTTTTCGTTCTTAATAAAACTTGCAAGCTGACTGATTAAGCGCTGTTTGTTGTAGGGAGTTTTAATATCTCCCAGATAGAGGCGCATAATATTAAAAAATGTATTATCGTTTAAAGATGAAACAGCTTCCTGCCAGCTTTCAATTTCGTTATCAATCATCAGCTTCAAGTTCTCCGCTATAACGTAGAATTTTATATTCGTATCCCTGTTCTGCTAAAAACTTCTGGCGGTTTGAACCAAATTCTTCTTCAACAGTATTACGGGTAATTAAGGTAAAGAATCTTGATTTTCTCTCTTTTGGTCTTAGGATTCGTCCAAGCCGCTGGGCTTCTTCCTGCCTGCTTCCAAAAGTTCCGCTTACCTGAATTGCGAGGCTTGCATCAGGTAAATCTATGGCAAAATTTGCAACCTTAGAAACTATCAGCACCCTGATTTTTCCCGCCCTAAAGTCTGCATAAATTTCGTCTCTTTGAGAATTGGGAGTTTTACCGGTAATAATAGGGCAGTTTAAAATCTCTTTAAGTTTACTAAGCTGCTCCAGATACTGACCAATTATCAAAATCTTATCTTCTGTATATTTATTAATAATCTTCTGAACGACTTCAATTTTGCTTTCGTTCATACTGGCAATTTTATGTTTTTCTCTTGCATTGGCTACGGCATATTCTATTTCTTTATGCACAGGTAAATCTATTCTTACTTCTACACATTCTGCCGATGCAATCCAGTGTTCTTTTTCAAGTTCCTTCCAGGGAACATCATATCTTTTTGGTCCAACAAGACTGAATACATAACCTTCGCAGCCGTCTTCCCTTACCAAGGTTGCGGTAAGGCCAACCCGTCTTACAGCCTGCAATTCTGCAACAACTCTAAAAACCGGAGCCGGCAGCATATGAACTTCATCATAAATAATTAATCCCCATGGCCGCTGATGAAAAATTGAAAAATGAGGATATGGACCTTCTTTATTTGGCCTCCAGGTTAAAACCTGGTAAGTTGCAACAGTAACCTGTTTAATTTCTTTATTCTCGCCGGAATATTCTGCAATCTGATCTGCGGTAAGGTTAGTTTTATCTAACAGTTCATCTATCCACTGGTGAACGGCACTTATGTTCGTTGTAATAATGAGGGTTGAAGTTTTAAGCATATCCATAATTGTCATTCCAACTATGGTTTTTCCTGCCCCACAGGGAAGAACAATAGTTCCAAAGCCTGTTCCGGGACCTCTGTCGCCTACAAGTGCTTTTGCAGAATTTCTTTGATAATCGCGGATTTGTAAAGGCGCCCCCGATGAAGTTTTTTCTTTAAGACATACATCGAGTGGTTCGCCGTCACCAAGAGGAACATTATCTTTTATAGGCCAGCCTGCCTGAAGCAGAAGCTGTTTTATGGTTCCCCTGTCTGTAAGCTTAAGAAGATAAGCATATTTTGGCTCATCTTCTTTTATGGCGCTCAATAATTGTTTTACGGAGCGGTTAGCACCGATTTCTTTATAAACCGGAAGGCTGTCGGCTACAAGATAGAGAAATTTTTCGCCTTCCACTTCGGGCCCTTCCTGCAGACTTATTTTTCCAAAACGGGAAGAAATTTCTTTAATCCACATTACAATCGATTGCGGAACATCGTAGCGGGCATATTTTTGCAGAACATTGATGGCATCCTCTGCAACAAAACCGGCACTTGCAGCGTTCCACAATGAAAGAGGAGATAATTTATAAGTATGCAGATGTTCAGGAGATTTTTCCAGCTCCGCAAAGGGAATCAAATCGTTACGGCACTCTTCTGCCAGAGGCGCATGCACATCCAGCAAAAGAGTACGGTCACCCTGAACAATTAAAGGGTTTTCGTAGTTCAAATTATTCTTTGTCCTCTACTTCAGAATTCTGATTTTCTTCTTCAACCTTCTTTGCAGAAACACCTGCTGCAGGTTCAAGACTTAAATCACCTTCTTTAATCCAGCCAATCTTTCTAAAAAGAAGACCGAATGCCCAGCTCAAAAGACCTGGAAGAACAAAACAAATCATTACTAAACCAAACCAGTCTAAAAAGCCTGGAGTAATTGCACTTGCTCCATGAACAAGAGCTGCTTCACTTGGTTCGAACCATCCGGTAATTACACCAATCTGTCCGACAAGTCCGCAGGTTCCCATTCCGGAACTTACTGCAGCACCATTCATTTCCATTTTGAAAAGGCAGGTTGCAAGAGGGCCTGTAATAGCGGAAGCTAAAATTGGAGGCAGCCAGATTTTTGGATTTTTTACGATATTTGGCATCTGCAGCATTGAAGTTCCAAGTCCCTGAGAAAGAAGTCCGCTCCAGCGGTTTTCCTTAAAACTCATAATTGCAAAACCAACCATCTGGGCACAACAACCGGCAACGGCTGCACCACCAGCAAGACCAGTTAATCCAAAGGCAGCACAAATAGCAGCAGAGCTGATAGGAAGAGTAAGAACAATACCTACAACTACACTTACTAAAATACCCATTACAAATGGATGAAGCTTTGTTGTCCATACAAGGAATTTACCCACAGAGCTTGCGGCAACTCCAATATATTTTGCAGTTAATACTGTAAGTAAGGCACCAACAAGAATTGTAACTAAAGGAGTTACAATAATATCAACCTTTGTTTTTTTACTTACAAGACGACCTGCTTCTGCAGCAATAATAGCAATAATTAAAACTGCAAGAGGACCACCGGCACCGCCGGTAACATTTGCGGCGGCACCTACAGCTGCTAAACTGAATAAAACTAAAGGATGAACCTGCATTGCAAATCCAATTCCAATTGCCATTGCAGCACCAACTACATGACCTTCTGTTGCAAAATTACCGGCATCTACAAAGAATTGAAAAACAGGATTTACGTTTAGACGTAAAAGCTGCTGTCCCAAAGTTTTTATGATAGTTCCAATTAAAAGCGACGCAAAAAGGCCCTGAGCCATACCAGACATTGCATCTAAACAATAACGCTTAATATATTTGTTCATAATTTTACCTGCAAAACCGTTTATTTCTTTTCAGTTTCGTAGTCTCCTTCTTCTATAATTACAGTCTTTTTAGTAACCTGAACTTTTTCATCGTAACAAGAGAAAATTTCGTCAGTAAATTCTTTTTTAAGTTTTGGTGTGATGATTGAAATTAATGGAACAACTACTAATCCGCCCAGCATTGCAACAGCGCCGCAATTGATTGGATTTAAGAACTTTAAGAAGATGTTCAATACTGTAATTCCTACACCAAAAACAAAGCAGGCCCAAACAGAAGCCTTGCTTGTATTTTTCCAGAACAAGCCGTAAAGGAATGGAGCAAGGAAAGCCCCTGCCAGAGCACCCCATGAGATTCCCATAAGCTGTGCAATAAAGGTTGGTGGATTAAGAGCTATGATTACCGAAATTAAAATGAAGAATACAACAAGGATTCTCATTGTAAGAACGGTTTTCTTTTCATCAAGATTTTTTGCAAAGGTTTCTTTAATTACATCAAGTGTAAGAGTTGAACTTGAAGTAAGTACTAAAGAAGAAAGGGTAGACATAGAGGCTGAAAGTACCAGAACTACTACAATTCCAATTAAAAGATCTGGAAGGGTAGAAAGCATCTGAGGAACAATTGAGTCAAACATAATTTTTCCGTTTGCTGCGTAGATTTCAGGAACATTGAACAATCTTCCAAAACCACCAAGGAAGTAACAGCCGCCGGCAATTACAACTGCAAAGAAGGTAGAAACAATAGTTCCAGTCTTTACTGCTTTTTCATTTTTGATGGCATAGAATTTTCCAACCATCTGAGGTAAGCCCCAGGTTCCTAAAGATGTAAGAATTACAACTCCAAGAAGGTTTAATGGATCCGGGCCAAAGAAAGAAACAAAAGGTCCCTTCATATTCTGTAAGGCCGGAACTGTGTTTGCTGGATCTACAGGAATTTCAGAAAGCTGCTGAACGGCAGAAAGGAAGCCTCCCTTACCATTAAGAACCGCAACTATTACAGCGCAGATTCCCACCAGCATGATAATTCCCTGAATAAAGTCGTTGATTGCAGTTGCCATGTAACCACCAAGGATTACGTAAAGGGCTGTAAGCAGAGCCATTACAATTACACAAACTCTGTAGTCAATGTTGAAGGCTAAACCAAAAAGGGTAGAAAGTCCCTTGTAAACTGAAGCTGTATAAGGAATTAAGAAAACGAAGGCAATGCTTGAGGCAATAATTCTAAGAGCCTTACTGTCATAACGCTTTCCAAAAAATTCCGGCATAGTTTTTGCATCCAGGTGATGAGTCATAACGCGGGTACGTCTTCCCATCAGAACCCAAGCAAGAAGAGAACCAATAAAGGCATTTCCAAGTCCTACCCAGGTTGAAGAAAGTCCGTATTTCCATCCGAACTGTCCTGCATAACCAATAAATACTACGGCAGAAAAATAAGATGTTCCGTAAGCAAAAGCAGTAAGCCATGGACCTACTGAACGACCACCAAGAACAAATCCATTTACATTTGTTGCAGTTTTTCTGGAATAAAGACCAACTCCAATCATAACTGCAAAGAAAACTATTAGTAATAAAATTTTTAAAATCATAAAAAATCCTGTCTTTTACAGACCTGTTTAGGCCTGTTCAGATTCCTCATCCTTTTCTTTAGAAAGCATAAGATTTGTAAGAATACCAAGAATAAGAGCACAAGCTACAGTTCTGATTTCTACAGCACCAAAGTTAATAACCATTCCGCCTACACCTGTGATGAAGATTACAGATGCAACAAAGAGGTTCTTGTTTTTATTCAAATCAACCTTCTGGAACATCTTAAAGCCTGAAACTGCAATAAATCCGTAAAGGGCAATACAAACTCCACCCATTACACAAGAAGGAATTGTCTCTAAGAAAGAAACAAGAGGATTAATAAGAGAGAAGAGAATACAGATAATAGAACAGCACCAGATTGTTATAGTTGAAGCATTACGGGTAATGGCAACACAACCAATAGATTCGCCGTAAGTGGTGTTTGGACAGCCGCCAAAAGCAGTAGAAACGATAGTTCCAACTCCGTCTCCTAAAAGGGTTCTTGTAAGGCCAGGTTCTTCAAGAAGGTTTGTACCAATGATTGAAGAAAGGTTTTTGTGGTCAGCAAGATGTTCTGCAAATACAACAAATGCTACAGGAACATAGGCTGTAAAAATAGTAAGAATATATTTTCCGGTGATTGCCTTTAAACCTGCAGTTCCACCTAAAAGGAAGGTAAATTTAGGTAATGAAAGGTATGCACCTAAGGAATTGAATTTTAAAGAAGTTAAAGCTGAGTAATTGATTACGATTAAAGATGGACAATCAGCAGCGTATCCTATGATTGCAAAGATAGAAGCAAGAACATATCCTGCAAGAATACCAAGGATAAAAGGAATTAATCTTCCAATTTTTTTACTGTAAGTTGAACAGAGCATTGTTACTGCAAGTGTTACAAGACCACAGATTAAGCAGATGTAAACGCTTCCGCCTTCAACGCTTGATTTCATTAAATCGCCGACAGCGTTTCCAGATAAAGAAAGACCAATGATAGAAACTGTTGGTCCAATAATTACTGGAGGCATTAATTTTTCAATCCAGTTTACACCGCAGAATTTTACAATTACGGCTATGATTACGTAAACAAGACCTGCCATCAAAGCACCAATTATTAAACCCCAGTAGCCAGCCTGCTCAGCTAAACCTAAAGTTGCAGCACCGCCAAATGCACTGAACATTGAGCCGATAAAGGCAAAAGAGCTTCCTAAGAATACCGGGCTGGAACTTTTTGTAAAAAGCAGATAAACGATAGTTCCAACGCCTGCTCCAAAAAGTGCAGCAGAGGCAGAAAGACCGTTACCTACAATTGCAGGAACAGCAATTGTAGCAGCCATAATGGCAAGCAGCTGTTGAATGGCAAACAAAAATGTTTTGCCAAAACTTGGTTTGTCTTTGATTCCGTAGATCAATTCCATTTTTTTTACTCCTAAAAAAATAAATTTTTATAAACTTATTAATTATACCTACTAGAAAATAATTGGTCTACTTAATACAATAAACAAAACAAAGTAATACGAGCCGGTAGCTCAGTTGGATAGAGCATCCGCCTCCTAAGCGGAAGGTCGTGCGTTCGAATCGCATTCGGCTCACTTTCTTTTTTTAATTTTTTGAGGAAAATATGGAAAATACAAAACGAACAGTTACTTGTGGTGATCTCCGCAAGTCTGATGTTGGTAAGAAAGTTGTTTTAAATGGATGGGTAAGCCGTACAAGAGACCTTGGTGGTTTGATTTTTATTCGCCTTCGTGACCGCTATGGAATAACACAGGTTATGGTTGGCGATAAAGCAAGTGATGATGTAAAGAAAATTGCCGCTTCCCTCAAAAGCGAATATTGTATCGCAGTAGAAGGCGTGGTAAATGCCCGTTCCGATAAAGATATTAATGCCGATATGGCAACCGGCGAAATTGAAGTTGAAGCTACAGACATTGAAATTTTCACAACCTCTCAGGAACTTCCTTTCTCTATTGAAGAAGTTCGTCAGAAGGATGGAACTCTTGTTGTTGCCAACGAAGACCTTCGTCTTAAATACCGCTATCTGGATCTTCGCCGCGAACCAATGCAGCATAATATTATTTTGCGCTCACAGGTTGCCTTTGCTACCCGCGAATACCTTACTTCAAAAGGCTTCCTCGAAATTGAAACTCCAACCTTTATTAAATCTACTCCGGAAGGAGCCCGCGACTACTTAGTTCCAAGCCGTGTTCATCCTGGAAAATTTTATTCTCTTCCACAGAGCCCACAGCTTTATAAACAGCTTCTGATGGTTTCTGGTTTTGACAAATACTTCCAGATTGCCCGCTGCTACCGCGATGAAGATGCCCGCGGAGACCGTCAGCCTGAATTTACTCAGATTGATATGGAAATGTCTTTTACAAACCGCGAAGAAGTTCTTTCTACAACAGAAGGAATGATGCAGTACATCTTTAAAAAGACATTGAACTACGATCTGCCAGCTAAGTTTGACCGCATTGCCTGGGAAGACGCTTTTGATTTGTACGGAAGCGACAAGCCAGACTTGCGCTTTGACATGAAGATGCAGGATGCCGCTTTCATGGCAGACCTTGCAGACTTCAACGCATTTAAGGCAGGTGCCGCTAATGCTGGCCGTGATGTTCAGCGCCACAAGCGTTCTGGTTTGAAGGCTCTTGTTGTAAAGAACGTTGCAGACAAATACAGCCGCAAGAACATTGAAGCACTGGAAGAAGTTGCTAAGACATACAAGGCAAAAGGTCTTGCATGGATGAAAGTAAACGCAGAAGGCGCTTTTGAAGGCGGAATCTCTAAGTTCTACGCTGGAAAAGAAGCAGAAATCTGCAGCAAGCTTGGTGCAGAAAAGAACGACTTGATTCTGTTCGTAAGTGATGAAAACTGGCAGCTTGCTTGTACAGCACTCGGTGCCGTTCGTAAGCAGCTTGGTAAAGACTTGAATCTGTACAATCCTAATGATGAATTCCACTTTGCTTGGATTATCGACTTCCCATACTTTGCTTGGAACGAAGAAGAAAATCACTGGGAAACTGAACACCACATGTTCACTTTGCCACAGAAACAGTACTGGGATACATTGGAAAGCGACCCTGGCGCAGTAAAGGGCGACCTTTACGACCTGGTTTTGAACGGATACGAACTTGCTTCAGGTTCTATGCGTATTAACGACCCTGCTTTGCAGGAACGCATTTTCGAAATCGTTGGTTACAGCCGCGAACGTGCAGAAAAGGCATTCGGCTTCCTGGTACAGGCATTCAAGTTTGGTGCTCCACCACACGGAGGAATTGCCCCAGGTCTGGACCGCCTTATCATGCTCATGTGTCACGAGGAATCAATTCACGAAGTAATTGCATTCCCTAAGAACAACCTGGCAGCTAGCCCAATGGATGAATGTCCAAGCCCTGTTGATGAACAGCAGCTTAAGGACTTACACATTACTTGTTATGATGTAGAAAAAGACTAATCGAATCTTATAAATAAACACAGAGATGGCTCCCCGGAACCATCTCTTTTTTTTTACTTTTTTCTCCAAAAACTGGTAAAAATGAAATCTGGCGGCAATTATATATATAGGGAGTTTTAAATTATGTCATAAGGAGACGCAATGTCTAAACAAATTGAAGACCTAACATTTATTGACGACGGAATGTTCCAGGCTGTAATGCATCAGCCTGGAATAAGTGAAAAAATTATTGAAGACCTGCTTCACGTAAAAGTCCAAAAAATTGTCTACCCGGAACTTGAAAAGACGATTGCCCCGTTTTACACAACAAAAGGTGTTCGCCTTGATGTTTATCTTAAAGATGAAGATAAAGTAATTGATGTAGAACTTCAATCCTATAAACAGGATTCAATCGGGAAGCGGACTCGTTACTATCAGTCGATGGTTGATATTGATAGCCTGATGAAAGGCCAGGATTATTCAGAACTTCTAGACAGTTATGTTTTGTTTATATGCACAAGTGATCCATTTCAGGACGATAAGAAAACCGGATATGGATTGCCCTGTTATACCTTCAAAAACACCTGCCTAGAAAATGATGCAGTTAGTTTAGATGACAAATCAATTAAAGTAATCTATAATGCAAGTGCATATGAAGCCGTAAAGGATAAAAAGCTCTGGGATTTTCTCCACTTTGTAAGCACAAATGAACCAGAGCAGGACGGTTTCTCACAGACTCTTGCCGACACAGTTGCAAAACTTAAGGAAGATGAAATATTCAGGAAAGAATACGCCGCTATGAATTTGCATGACAGAGACATTAAGAAACTCGCAAAAGAAGAAGGCCGCTCAGAGGGCAGAATCGAAAAAGCCATTGACGCTGCACAGAACTTATATGCAAATGGTGTATCGATAGAAATAATTGCGAAGTCATTAAAAATGAGCCTTGAGCAGGTACGGGAAATTGTGAAGGATGTTCGGCAGGAAGAAACTTGCTGATGGTTCCAGGCGCATGTGTAAGGCCGCGGACGGCACCTGTTTAATAAGAAAGAGTTAAAAAAATTGCCCTTGCATCTAAATGAATAGAATACAAGGGCTTGGATTAATTAGTCGGCACAATAGAAGGTTGCATAAACTGTAGTACCATCCACTATTGCTGAAATATCAATACCACTAGTAGTAGTATAATTTTCATCAAAAGTTGTATCAGTAGGGATAACAACATTTTCTATCTCAAAAGAATCAAGATCTACTGTAACAACTCTATTCGCATTTTTGTATTTTCCACTTCCTTCTGAATAAAAAAAGTAACCATCATCTGAAATTACCAGTTTTTTAGGTTTGATACCAATTATTTTTCTAGGACAAAAAAATGCATTCTTGCTTTCAAGACTTGAAGGTTGTCTAAAACCTATATTATTTACTGAAATTACACCAGGAAATAATATCTCTTCTGTCTGGTTATTATCTACATCAATTATGACCATTCCACCATATGGAATACGCAATGTATCATAGGTGTTAACCTCCTTCGTAACAAGAAGATAAACATATCCAGCTATATAAAAAATATCATTTATAGATGTCACCCCTTCACCATCATCGTAAACTAATTCTAAAGGTTCTAATGAAACAGTAAAATTGTTTTCCGAAGCACCTGGATTTTCAGTAGACAAAACAATTTTA
>JAEEGH010001785.1_pt1 | contig 60587 bp, 55 predicted proteins | sample 9134181 | NCBI WGS metagenome assembly JAEEGH01 (sample SAMN16246544, study PRJNA631951) | gut metagenome | biome: gut microbiome; feature: rumen; material: DP-attached | host: Bos | place: Iran: Karaj | collected 2018-10
ATTGCACCGAGTTTATAAAGTCAATTACCATGCTATCAGGGATTTAGATTTTACGCTTTGTTTCATGATATACCTCCAAAATCTTGGAAAAGTGTAATAAAATATGGAATTTTACCTTGGGAAAATGTAATTTATTAGCGTTTTGTTCTTGTATATAAGCAAAATCTTGTATCTTTTACACCCACAAAGTCAAGTTGATATGATTACACGCAAAGCTGACGAGCTAACACGTAACTTTATACTCAACGATAGACGTGCCTTGTTGGTAACAGGCGCAAGACATCTTGGAGTGTTCTGAAATATCCATCAATATCTTAACCAATTTCTTATAAACCCTCTGATAGGACTTCTTGTATTTGGCAATGGTCTTTGATACCTCTGGCACAAAGTCTATTCGCTAAATCATAAGCTATCGAGGTATGCTTGAAGTTCCTCATTCGTCGAACAACTTATGTAATTGCCTAGCCTGTATTCTTCCCGTGCCTTGTCTATCTTGGCTTGCAACTCAGGTGTAATGGTAAGGTCATCATCATCGATAGGTACAAGCGTGAAAGCCTGTTTCCTTCCTCTCCTGATGATGATTATCTCCCCCTTATCTGCAAGGTCAAACACATGAGCCTGTTGGCTCCTGAACACTCTCGATGTTAAATTCAATACTGCCATATCAATCAAATACTTATTGCAATTATACGTGTTTTCCACCAAACAGCAAACAAATGTACACCGTTTTGAGTACACACAAACAAAAAATCTTAACATCTCGATATTCTTCTCTTCTTTCTTCCTAGAAAAATAGAACTAATGGTAGGGTACTTAGGAAATTCCGTCACAGACGACCTCTCCGCCAATGCCAAAAGTTCTATTACACTTGCAAATATAATCAAAATATTATTTAGCCATCATGTCCCTTTAATTCTTCGAATCAATTTTCATAATGGAATATTCTTCGCTTGTATCTACGTAGCCATCTGCCTGTATGATGATACCATCTGGCAGTACCTCCGTGATGATGCCCGTCTGCTCCCTGCAAGGAGCCCCCCACACACTCATCAGAATCCACATGCCTTTTTCTAAGGAATGCTTCCGCCTCTCGATGTCGAACTTGTATCTGTAGTTCTCATCATCGTCAAAGTTCCAATCAAGACACACTTTGGAAAGTCTGTCAGATATGCTGAATAGTTGGCAAATCTTTCTTTTTACGGTCTGCAGGTCTGAATATGTAACCTCATGGGGCTGTAGATGCCAGTGCTTTGCGATGAACTCAGTATAGACCTTGAAGATATCGTCCATGGTCATTTCTTCGTCCATCGCCCATTTGTCACGGGCAATGTCAAGAATCCATCCATCCAGTCCAACGGCAAGCCGGACTGACTCATCTGTGAAAATGTCTCTCATTGATTCTTAATAAAAAATATTTACAGATTGTTTACATTATGCTTTTATTACTTTGTGCGTTGTAATAATTCTGCTGTCAAAGCGGCATTATCTTGCGAGCTACGTTCCTTTGCGGCATAGTCAAAAATACTACCGCCAGAACCTGGGAACTCGGACAAACTAACAAGGTCTCTGATATGTGTGCCGAAAACTACGTCACAATAGACCTAAAAGAGAAGGTCCTGGACCTTACCGACAGTCTACGGACTAATCCCGCTGACTCTGTACGAACAGGTTTGGACCTTGATTCTTTTGCAATTATACTCAAAAAATTTGAGAATCTAATGCTTTTGAATAAAAAAATGGAATTCAACGATATAACATATTGTTATTCTTTTATTGTTCAAAGGACAATTCTTCGTAGAATTCTTGCTTCTTAATTCTCTGAATCAGATAGCTAACCGATTTAGGAGCTTTTTCTCTGCATTGTTTCAATAGAGAGTCAAATTCATTCTCGTCTAAATCAGAATTGAATGCCTCAATCAGCTCGCTTTCTTTTGGAGAGTCAAGCATGATATTATGACGCTTCATCAGCAGACGCAACGCATGGATGCCTTTGTCATACTTTGGCTTTGCTTCCACGAGCTTGCGCATCAGATCAAGTCCCGGGTCTCCGATGTGCATTTCGTTGAGCATGGCAATCATGTAGAGTACCTTAGCATCTGGCGTTGCCATGTCAAACACGTCACCCATCTGAACGTTCACTGCGTCTGCATCTGTGTAACGCTCAAGCATGGCTAAAGCACGTGACTTCACATAGAGGACCTCCTGGCACTGGTGTTTTTCGAGTACAGCATCTGCAAATTCCAATGCCTGATTGTACTGGCCAGAATAGAGGCTGAGTAAGGCGGCAAGGAACTGGGATGTCCAATGACTTGACGTAAGCAGTTCTTCAGGGACACTCTCGATGCATCCCATGAGGCCATCGTCACAGATGAGGGTATCAAGGAATCGCTTTGCCTGTTGCATTGCCTCTTTGATGTCACCGGCTTGTGCTTTCTTGCACACCAACAAGAGGTATTGCTTGGCAGCTTCGTCGTAGTCGTTCTTCTGCAGCGCACCATAGACAGCCTTGCCACTTTCTATCTCGTTGTTGATTACCTGTTCGTCGTTGTAGCCACTTGCGTATGCTAAGATCTCACGACTTGTGTGAGCATACTGTGGGATGACATCCTTTGAGAGGAACAGTCCATCCAACGACTGAACACGGCTGAGTGCAACGTAGAGTTGACCTGCAGCAAAGATTCCTCGGCTAAGGTCAAGCGACATCTTATCAAATGTCATGCCTTGACTCTTGTGAATGGTGATTGCCCATGCAAGCTTAAGAGGATACTGGGTGAATGTTCCTGTCACCTCCTTTTTCAGTTTACGTGCTTCACGGTCGTACTCGTAGCTAACCGAGTCCCACGAAGTACAAGGTACCACGTGTTGATCGCCATCGCTTAGTTCTACGTGGATCTCGTCTTTCGTGAGTTTGACCACCTTTGCCAGGGTGCCATTCGCCCAGCGTTTTTGCTGGTCGTTTCGGGTGAACATCACCTGAGCACCAACTTTCAGACGGAGGTTTAACTCTACAGGCAGTTTCTTGTCATCGAACTTTCCTGCGATAGCTCCCTCGTAAGTGAACTCTTCTGCATCAATCTCAGCCAAACGCTGTTGGTTGATGCTGTCAGCGGTCTTGTTGAGCGATGCCAACGTGATAACCATGCCATCATCTGGTGTTGGCTGCTTTACACGCTGATTGAGGTGCATAATATTCTCGGGGGTGACCTTGTTCATGCGAACGTTCTCCAAGATGTGAAGGAACTGCTGGTCGTCGTCCTGACGATACACCTTCTGAAATTCAATCTTCACGAGGCGCATGCGTTTGATCGCTTCTGCTTTGTAGAAGAAGAAATCATCTGTCTGGTAGATGTCATGAAGGAGTTCACGCTCAGCGCCCTGTCTCACAACTGGTGGCAATTGGAACATATCACCTACGAAGATGATTTGCTTCCCACCGAAAGGTTGAGTCGTACGAAGCGCTCTGCGAAGAGTGTAGTCGATGGCGTCCACGATGTCACATCTTACCATTGACACTTCATCGATGATGATGGTATCTGCATGGAGAAGGGTAAGTATACGTGCCTCGTTCAGTTTTCCACATGTTCCTGGCGTGCACACCTCCATCGGAAGACCGAAGAAGGAATGTATAGTGTCACCACCTGCCAGGATTGCAGCCACACCGGTTGGTGCCAGTGTGATGAACTGCTTGTCTACCATCTTCTGCACGTTGCGGAGGAAGGTCGTCTTACCAGTTCCTGCACGACCTGTGAGGAAAAAGCTGCTGTTGGTGTTGGCAATGAGCTCGTATGCGAGCACTTGCTGCTGGTTCTGTGTGTCTATCTGTGTGTGTTCCATGTTCATCGCTGTTCGATTGCTGGGAGAATTTGGGTGAGACGTGTGTTGAAATCGCTGTCGAGGAAACTTTTGTAGCATCCGTCAATGAGCTCCTTTGCTTGGCTTTTGAGTTGATCAGCAGGTACCGAAGTACGTTGTGCCTTCAGAATGCCTGCGAGGAAGTCTTTGACCATAGCCTCGGACTCCATGCGGACAAATGCCTCGTTACGATGCACTTTGTCATAGTCACGCTTCTGGATGAGTTCGACCCTTTTACCGTTGAAGGCGTAGAGTTCGATGCCGTCGATATAGGTCCAGTTGTGGTACAATCCTACCTTTTCAACTATGACCACTCGTTCGCAGAAGCGGATTCCACGGTAGTAACGATTGCCGTTGGCACTCTCATACTCGTCGAAGATGAACATCTTTTGACCGTTATCCCATACAGGGACTTGAACTCTTGGGCTGCCGAAGGGCGGTAGGATGCTGTCAAACAGGTTCTTGCTGATTGCTTTTGTCAGTGTTGCCATGTGTTTCGATTTTGAGGTTTGTTGTTTGTTTCGCTTTGTTCCCTTTTTAGCGTAGCAGCTGCTTTATGCAAGCTGCTTACGCTGTGTTTCCTCTATCATCTCGCGAGAGAAGGAGAGCATCTGCTGCTCGCTGACGTGTGAGCCGAGTGCCTTTGCCTGTCCAGCCAGAAAGTCTTTCAGCATCATGATGCTTTCTTCCTTAGCGAACTGCTCAGAGAAGCATCTCCAGTTGCAACCTCCCCAGAACTTCTGGGCGATGATCTTTGCTTTCTGCCCATCCCAACAGAACAGCGTGATGCCGTTGAGGAAGGTGTGGGCATAGCCTTCGCCGATGTGGTAGTACACCGCCAGTCGCTTTGAGAGACGGATGGCTCTGTAGTAGGTGTTGCCAGCTGCGCTGGTATAACCGAGGGTGAGATACACGTTCTTCTCAGGATTGTAGGTGAGAGAACTGCCCGAGAGGGCTGGGAGTGCCTTTGCGGCAACGAGTGCGAGTTCTGTGCTCATTTTCGTTGTGTTTTTGTGTTTTTGACGGAATAGGCCGTCGCCGATGATATTAAATAATGTATTAAACGAAACCAACTCTCTCGGAATTGCGATGCAAATTTACAACCTATTTTTCTGTTTATCGAAACTTTTGGCAAAGACATTGGTTCCCTCCGGGATGGAACCATTCTCGAAATGGGAACCAATGCCTTTTTACGCTAAGCACATAGTTGATAACGCTTCAAGCAATTCAGACTTTGGCTTGCGCAGTAGTGCTGCAATTGCTTGGTAAACATATTGCCACTTCTGCCTGCGAAACGATGTGCGGACTGTGCCTGGCGTTTTTCAACAATCCGGCGAAGGATTCGTTTCTGGTAAGAGTATGACTTCATGCCATTGCGGCCACTCAGATTGAGAAAGATACCGTCGAAGAGTTCTTCTTCCAAGAGATGAGTCAAACGGCCGCAAGACTCTTTCGTAGCAGCCTTTCGATATTTGACACTTCTGGCTACAAGTGCCCAATTCTTTGCCACCTTGCGTCGGGCATTGGCTTCTGCCTGGATGCGTTTTTGGTTAGCTTTCTGTATCATCTTTCTGTTAGCCTTCTTTGTGTTGTTCATCTCTGTCTGTCCGTTGTTGCTGTTGTTCTTCATTGTCGTTTCGATTTTTGGGTTTGTTGTTCTGTTTTGCGCTGCAAAGATACATATTGTTTTCTTGCCTGCAAAAGAGTTTCGCTGAATGATTGGTTCCCTGTAGGGTGGAACCATTTGCCACCCCCTGGGGAACCTCATTTGAGCATCAGAGGATGGTGTCGGGATTGAGCCAAGTGTCATCAGGCTTGGCAATCAAACGCGCATTCTGATACACAGCATCCAGGGGTAAGATCGTCTCAGGTGTGTAGTACTCGTTCTCTTTGTCAGGAGTGAGTATGAGTGCAAAGTCTGGCTTGCTGCTATACGTACCTTTCAAGTAAATGGGCATCAGCAGTTGGATCTTACCTGTCTGTGGGCGATACATGGGGACGATGAACTTGTAGTTGCGCTGAGCGATGGCAACAGCGAACGTAATCGCATCATCCAATTTGCGACCGAGCTCGTCAGAGGAAGCAGTTTGCATCTCTATCGGGAATCGCTGCCTACGTTCTTCGATGATGTGGGTGAACTTGTCGAAGTCCTTGTCTATTGTCCAGGTCGGCTGGTATATCACCTCCTCCACTTTCTCAAAGAAATGCGGCTGCTCCGGGTGGACGTCTTTTGCGAACCCGAGTTTACGCAACTCCAGTTCTTTCCTTACGCGTTTCGGACTCATCAGCAGTTCACTTCCGTCCTTTTGCTTACGGACCTCCACCACGATGAGAATTTCGTGGAAGAACTTATCCAGCAAGTTGGTGTTGAAGACGAGGAACCTTCCATCCTGACTATACACGAGTTTGTTCTTCGCCCCCCTTTCTGCCTCCTTCTTAAGAACCTCGAAGGTGTTTTCGATATATGACTTCAGAATGGGATGGTTGACAGCCGACGGCTTGTTCTTGAACGCCCACGTCTCCGGGATAGTGCTGGCGGCGATGTCCTCAAGGAATGCAAGACCTTCTTCCTCGTTCTTAAAGTAGAGGTCTCCCCAGTGGAACATCCTGCTGGCTCGGATCTTCGCATCAAGAGTTGCCTTAGAGCCCCATGAAACGCCCTTGAAAGTAGGCTCTTTACCTCTCTTCTCAAACCAACCGACGATGGGATCGCCTGTAGTATCTGCAAGCCCTGTCTCGAAATACAAGTAGGCAGCATCCTTGAGTGTCACGTCCTCACCTGAACGGCTCTGAGCGTAGCCGTACTTGTTGAGGTACACAATGCATGCTCCATCAACAAGTGCGTTGAGTTCCGCTGTGCTCACTTGTTTCTCATCGGTGAGCAACTCGTTGAGTTCTGCCTTGCAGGTTTTGAGGTTCGTCACATAACCGAGCTTCAGAAGACCGGTCTTGGGGGAGGTGAAGTTCATCTTGTTCTCCATAGTTTTTCGATTTTGTTCCTACCAACAGTTTGCAGCGTCAATCATCGTGGTAGTTTCGATGTTTTGACGCTGCAAAGATATAGACTTTTCTTCGTGCTATGAAGAATAGTTACCAATACATTGGTTCCGTTGGGTTTGGAACCATTCGTATATAGGGACTATGGCGCAAATGATGTGCTATTCATATAGTTTTGCCAAATCTTTTACTCGTTGTTTGAATAAATCCCTCACTTCTATGGGCGATACAATTTCAAGTCCGGCCCCCATTTGCAGAATACGACCAATGAACTCATTATTTACCTCTACTTCCAGAGCGAAATCACCATAGGTTCCATCTTCATGGTCTCCCCATGGAGTGGCAATGGACTGTGACTGGTGTATGGGCTTTGTTTCGGTCAGCTTATATATATAATATGTATGCGCACGTACAATAATAATATATTTGATAGCATCTTTAGCATGACTGACTCCAACAATGTCTTTGAAAAACTGTTCATAAAACAGTGGTGGCGCAGCAATGTATTCTGTTCTTGGTCTCACACGTGGCTTAGCCTGAATACGATCCAATGGAATATTGTAACCGTTGTCTGGAGAATAGCCTTCCGCATGTCCAAAAAGGTTCCACCTACCATTGTATTCCTTTAAATAATGGGGGTGGAAAATAAGTGTATGTTCTTCCTCATTGTATGGTTTATAAGCAATAGAAAGCACTTGCTTGCGGATGATTGCTTCATAGAGAGAAGGTAGCATATCAATATTGGAAAGCTGCCTATCTAAGCTTGCGCTCAATACCTGTTCACCCTTCTTCCTTTTAGTCTTAATTTCTAAAAGATCTCGGCTATCCTTGAAGAAGTATTCAAGCCAAGAAGATGGAAAGAAACCAGCAGAATCCTGGCAGAACTTCCAGTATTGCCTCAGGTCATTAATTACTTTCGCATTACGCATGTCAGCCAAAGGATCATCATCATTCCCAATATAGCGGAAACGTTTGTTCTTGTTGTTTCCTTCTTCCTCAAAGCATTCTGTGCCAAGTTTCTCTTGAATAGATTTTCTCACTGCCGGAAATGCCTTCTTTAATTCTCCATATGCCGTACCAGAGGACACAGAATTGAGTTTGTCTTTGGGATAACAAATATCCATTATTGACTTATATGTTACCCACTCACGTGTCATAAGCAATTTATATGACACTTGAGCAAACGTTGCAAAGTCACCAACACCATCAAAAAGATTAGTACGTGTCATATTACTTGTAAAATAGCATTACTTCTTTCTATTATTTAAGTAAACCTCTATCCTTTCATTTACTTCATGACAATATTTTTTTGCGAGCTCTATACGTGTTTGAGGAATACCAGGATTGTTGTGCAGCTTAATATTGCGCACCTCATTAATAGTCGAGAACTTTTCATCCCAATCATTCCACGTATTCCCAAATACTTGTACAAACCAATGCCATTCACGTTTAAAGAATATTTCTGGCAAATCGGATGGGTCGCTATAATCGATAAGAGACAATGACATATTAGGATACTTGTTGCGATTCTTTATCATCTTATCCCTCATTGCAGTAAATCGTCCTCTTGCAGTAAATCTTGGATTCGCATGAATCTCAATGCCGTTTGCATTTTTTGTTTCAAGATGTTGTATCATCTTGGCTTCATCTCCTTGATACATATCATCACAAAAGCACTTAACGATCTTTCTCATATTACCTTCAGCTTTTGACCACTCATCACCAAATGGCAGGATGTAACGTTTGAGATTCATCCATTCTGTAAAATAACGAGAAATTGCAATTCGTATCGGTCCGTCTGGTTCGGTTAGAATTTGATTCTTACTAATTACACCATAACGGTCCAATTCTGAGAGTTCTTCATTTGGAATATTCTCGTCGGGTCCCCAAGTAGATAGAATGAGAGAACGTAGCAACTGCCATTTCTTCATATCACGCCAGACAGCCCAGTCAAAAGCGTCATGCAATTTGTTTAACAGTTCATTATTTAGATTTAAACTCGTAGAATCATTGCTAATGTAATTTTTTGATTCATGCTCTGCCCAGTAACATCCATTAAGCAAATTTAGTAAGCAAGGGTGATTGCCTACATAGTACTGAACCTCTTGAATATATTTCTCGGAGATTGTTCTACCTATTTTCTTACCAATGGTTGCCCAATAGTCGGTCATGTCTTCCTCATTGAACATCTTCAGTTTGCAACCATTAATGAATATCGGTGCTAATGTGGAGACATCCGCATTTACGGCACCTTCAATTTCCCTTTCAATTCTTTCTACCATCCTCCTTGATGCAATAACGGCTCTTATTCCATAATCGGAGCTAGTAATTAATGTTCTAAAGTTACCAACAGTAGCTTTGGAAGCAATCGTTGAGAATTTATCGAATTCATCAATCAGAACTAATCCGAAAAAACCAACTACTTTCATGCATTTTGCAACAGAACAGACATAGTCATAGTCTATGTTGTTCTCGTTAATACCTTCAAATTCTAACTCTTCTTCGAAAGCAGCATATTTATTGCTTGAGCTAAGTTTCCTTCTAAGTTCTATACGTAGTTCCTTCCCAATCTCTCTCCACATAGCCTCTGAATTTTCGCACTTGTCCAAAGAAATGTAGATAACAACCAAATCAAGATTGTAATGATTTTGCCGAACCTTTTCTCTAAAAGCTTTCAGCAGTGAAGATTTACCAATTCTTGGTAACCCAACAACATGATAGTTGCTAATTTTATTAGGATATACAACATCACGATGCATTTCTGCCAACACGGATTTGCGACCAACGAAATCGTCTCCTTCAACTTCTTCCGTAGGCGAGGCAAAAGGATTTCCTGTACATGCTTGATTCAGACCGTTTGTTAATTGTTTAGTATCCATTTTACAAATAATTTAACATTAATTGAATAACCTTTATCTTGTCTTGAAATAACTCTTCGATCATATAAATTGTCTAATACACTTTTCAGCTTTTCTTGAGGAAAATCAATATGTAAGTCTTCTATGTTGACGTAACCACCTGCTCGTGTGTGTTCTGCTATTGCCTTAAGTACTTTTTCGTTATCATACTCGTCATAATCTGATCCATCGGCCTCTTTTATAAGGCATTCAAATGTTGATTTCTCAAGCCGGTGCGTTCCTGTACATAGACGTTCTGCCACGATTTCAATTTCCTCCTTGCCAACCACATTACTTCTCTCGGAGTTCAAATAGTCTACGAGTCTGGTGCAGAAGATTTGTGTAAAGAATGCACTTCCTGAAGTATAGCCGTAAATGAGTTCGTCACTATGATTGTGAAATGTGACGTCCTTTATAGGATTTTTAATAAGTTGAAGAGCTTCTTCTTTACTTAGATATGAAAGAGGCTCCTTGCTAAACTTATTGAAACAATTGGAGGCATAACTCTCATTCATAAAATGTGGTAACGTATCTTGAGCCGCGACTATTGTTTGCAGATTAATGCCAGGTGTTTCAATAAACGCAATCCATCTTCGCATAAAATCCTCATTAACTCTTCCGTCTTTTATTAATTGATAAAGATAAGTAAATTCATCAATAAATATAACGAAGTGAGAATCTTGTAGCCCATCAATTGTATTAATTTGTTCAATAAATTCCCTTAATGCTGTAAAAGCGTCAGACTCCAAACTAAAAAATTTGGAAAGGATGTCTTTAATGTCCTTGCCAAGTTTTTTTGAATCACTTCTAGGCATACCTCGCAATAAGGCTTCTGCTATTGATTTGAGTATCCATTTCACCGGATTATTATCTTTCTCATAATCGTGCTCTTGTGCTTCTTTTTCATCATCATCAGAAAATAGTCCCTGTAAATTAAACTTTCCACAGATGACAGAATGAGACTCATCTTTTTCTAGCTTTCCTTTTATTTGATTAAGCAAAGAGCTTTTTCCAGAACGCTTTTGACCATAGATAACAATTTGATTCTTTGTACCTTTCAAAATAGTTTCCTGGATATCACTAATGAGTTTGTCTCTGCCATAAAACATATCATCACCAGCCTCTAACTCTTCACCGCCAGAACATTGCCGGAATTTATTTTTAATTTCGACAAAAGGCTTCATCTCAAAATAGATAGTTTTACATATAATACTGTTCGTAGGAATTCTCTGTTCTGTGGCAATGTAAATATCGTCATATTCAATAATAAACTCCACTTCTGCGATTTTTCCTTCTGCAGCATTATCACATAGGAGGAGTTCAACGTTTTGCACTTTATCTCCACCAGCAGGAAGAGTAACGTCAATATTTATATTATTACTCTCTGCTAAATCTTCACCATAGACATTCAAACTGTTAATATGAACACTACGAGCACTGTCACCAGAGTTTCTAATTTCAATCTTTAATTCCACAGATTTGGAATCCTCCAATTCAACAGATTCCAAGATTTCAACCTCTATTGTTGGGGTTGCTCTTTCCTCTAATTTCTCAAATTTATCTCGGACATCCTTTTTCAGCAACCTAAGAGCGGGTAAGAGCGTTTCATATCCTATTTCTGTTGGATGATCAATCAGATTTGGAATAATAGCATCAATTTTTTGAATAATATTGTTATAGGCATCGCGAATAACATTATACTTTTGACCTGTATTAAAGTCTGTCACATAAGAAACAATCTTAATAGAATCATTCTTAACAACATTCATTTCATTTTCAAGCAATATTGCTGTTGTTTGAAGATACGAAATGAAAGACATGAAGTTAATTGCTGGATTTGCAGAAAATTGGAGGTATCTTTTTTTAACTTCATTAATAATGGCGGGGTATTCATCTATCAATTCTATATTTATCCCATCTTTATCAAATTCTTTAATTATTCGATTCTTGATAACAGCATTAGATTCACAGAGTAATGCCAATTCCAATGTATTATCACTTTCACTCGATAATATATTTTTTAATAAGTCATCAACCTTATAGCCACTGCCACTCATATAAATATCGATGTCAGAAGTTGTATAATCACCAAGCGTCATTAAGTATAGACCAAATGTGTTATCGGGGCCATTCTCAAAAGCTTTAATGCGATAAGCCAATCGAAGTAAGTATCTTGCATCACTATATCTTAACTCATCCCCTAAAGCTATTATATTCTTTGCACGATTTGCAAGAAAATTAGCTACATCATCTTTGGGGTTATACTCTTTTGGACGGAATGCTAACTGAAGTTTTATCATTGTCAAATACAACAACTCATCAGCATTGTTTTGCTTTATTTTGTCTTTCAACTCTTTGATATATTCTTCTTTATATAATCCAGTCCTGATGGTTTCTTTATCTGGTGTGATACCATTAAAATCTTTATATCTTAGAATTTCGTCTCGAACATAGGTAGGCATTAACGGGAAAGTGTGCTTCGATATTTCAAGACTATCTGCTAATTTCTTTTCGTTTATTTCAATTCTATCAGATAATTTATTAGATAAGCTATCGATATTCTTTAGCAACCTCTGGAAATATTTTGTTTTTCCATCTTCTCCTTTAAAAACCTCTAATGCTTTTTCTATTAAATGCCTTGACACGTCATACATATTATGAGATCTTGCATAACTTGAAGAACGTAAGAATAAATTGTAACACTTTGCTGGGTCTTTTTTAATTACTTCATCAATTAAGAACTCAATTGCTATTGCATATTCATCAGAAGAAAGTTTTTCTGCAAATGATTTTTCTACATCATTTAGTGAAAATGATGTTCTGGGGTTGACTCCAACTTTTTCAAGATAGTAAGCTAATCCATCAATATTGTCTAATGTATCCGAATTAAGATTATCATAATCTTCAATATGTTTTTTTAAACGAGAACAAATTTTTGTGTCGTAGCGAAATTTCTCCACCAGATCTTCAACAATATCCTTTGCACATTGCTTGTGTATACAAAGAGCTATTGGCCCTTGACTGTTTTGCCCAAGAGAAAACACGACTTCATCTCCAACTCTTGGGGATTCTAAAATCCCAGCGTATGAAATCAATTCTGACGTATAAAAATACAAATCTTTTTCTTGATTATAAGATTTAATATATCCATAAGTAGCCCACATTTTCTTTATTTTACCCATTGAAGGAAGCAAGTCGTCAGTACTATCGATGGAGATGGAATCATTTGAATTTGTCGTTACTACATCATTCTCTTCCCCTTCTTCTTTCTTTTTAGGCTTCCCAATCTCTGCCAAGTCAATTTTCCCAATTATTTTGGGGCCTTGAATTGATGTAGATACCGACTCAGGCTTTAGTACTTCCTGAGAAATTTGCTGAGACAAAGATTCTGTCGGGTTATCTTTATTAATTGAAATCTTTGTATCAACAGCATCCCCTAATGACTCGTTTTCATTAAGGATTTCATGAGGTAGTTCTTTCTCGGTTTTATCATCATCGCTTATTTCTTCGTCTAAACTATCATCATTTGATGAAGCAGAATGGGGCATAATTTTTTTCATTTGTCGTCTGAGCTCACTTACTTTTTTCAGCGACTCCGTATGACTTATCTTCTTTTTTATATAAGCCAACAAACGTAGTATTTGGGTTCTTTTATGAGCATACGCCTTATTGAGAGTGGATACTAAATACTCAAATATTTCAAAGAGTTCATAATACGTCATCTCCATGATAACGCAATTAGCGATCTCCTTTTTTAATGGGAAAACAAACACTCTTTGGCCTTTAACTAACTTTTCTTTATTATAACCGATTATAGAGCCTTTATAACATGTTCCTGTATTTTTATCATCTGTAGTCAACCATATTCTCCGACTCTCCACCATCGTAATGGTAGCGTTTGTTTCTATTACCGAAGAGGTATATAGGCCTTCTGCTATCAAAATTTCTTTTAATATGGCACTAGAAAAAGAAAGGTCAGTATTAGTGATGCTATTTGAGGAAAACTTTGATTCGATACTTGAAATTGCTTCAAGTCTGATGCGGATTGATTTGTTGTCTTTTAGCTCCAATTGGACAAATTGTTCATTAAGCAAACTAATTTTGCCACTTTTTAATATTCCAAAGGTGCTTATTTCTACATCATCACCGATTTTTACTCCACTCAAGAAACCTCGCGTATTTTGATTCATTCCGACATCATTTGGAATATTAGATATGGTAATAGGTATGTTTGAACAATCCAAAGGAAATTTCAGATATACCATGGTGTTGCCAACATTTCTTCTTTGCATAGAATCCCCAAATATTGCCTCTAAAAACAATGCAAGCTTTTGAAAACCATAAAGAGAGTAATCTACCCCATTAGCTTTGAGTTTTGGAGCTATCTTAACTAAATCAAACCATCCTTCTGGGTCTGGAATGCAATATTCACTAATAATTGAAAGTATTTGTTTTGCAACATTTTCCCTCACTTCATTAGGGATGATTATAGATTCGTTAGACTTTTCATTTGGTGATGTCACATCATTTTTGCTTATGCTTTTATCTTTGTCTTCATATGACAAAAGAGGTTGTACATCGTTTCCTACATTATTTTCATTTATTTCCGGCGTCACTTTTTCAATGATTGCTTTTATCTCAATATCATCTTCAAATGAATTGATAGCATAATTCAGCAGAGGCACAGCAATTTTTTGGAGCCTAATTCCTGGCCAAGTAATAGGATTAGAGAAACTTGCTTTTAGGATTTCACTTGTTAATGGAACATGGTGAAAACTAAAAACGATGTCACCGAATTTATAATACAAACAAAAATCTTCTTTATTGTAATAGTATGATATATCCTCTTTCTTAAGATTATCAACAATAGTAACCAATTTTGCAGCATTCGTTTTGATTAAATCATAGGACAAATGGTCTTTGTACGTTTCTGTCTTTATCGCTGCATTTAACAAATTTAGAGCACAGAGTTGCAGGAATACTTCATCAGTATTCTTTGGATGAAGATATATAACGATATTAATCGCTTTTTTTACTAACTCCTCTTTTACGCCCTGTATTTGTTCCTCAGATATTTCCTGAAGCCAATTTGAAAATAGTGATGATATGTCACTATAATTTATGTTACTCATATAAATATGATAATGATTTTAGCCATTTCTATTAACGATTAATTCACGCATGCCTATTTGTAACAGGTCTGATATTTTAGACAATGTAATCAAATCAGGTTGGGTGGTATTTGTACACCACTTGCAAATGGTTACGGAATCTTTGCCCAGTTGCTCTGCGAGCCACTTGTTCGTTTTTCCAGAATCAGCAAACACGGCTTTTAGTCGATTCAAATTCTCCATTATTTAACTTATTAAATACTGATGCAAATTTACAAAACAAATTAGTAAATAAAGAATTATTTGATGAAAAAATATCAGAATAAATGCATTTTTTTATGAGAAACCACTGTTATTTGCAAGCAAGGTAGGCATTTTTGCCCATATTGTTGTCTCACTATTTGTCTATATATTGTTGATGATTAGCAGAAACGCCCCCCAAGGGTAGATGGCGTATACCTTTTATTGCCAAAAACCTGCCTACATTGGAAAATTTTAATATTCGATACCTATGTAACTTTACATTAAATTTCTGTCAATATTGACAATTTTGTAATCCAAGTTCCCCTTTGTGACTATTTGTTATGCCATGAGACAGTGCCCCAATCGTTATTCTGCCCATTTTTAAATGCTTTTTTCTCGCAAAAAGGCACATAAATTAATAAATACATGTTTTTCTCTTGTTCTCTGTTGTATGGATGTTCCCGAACTTATTGCGGTTGTCTCCGAACTTCTCTCCGAACTAAAACTGTTTCCTCTCCGAACCTTCATTGCTTCCATTATAAATGGAAAATGTCACTAAGAAAAACTGTCCTTATGATATGCCGTATTCACGACAGCCTCTTCTATCACGTCATAAGGATTTAGTACTCTCGCAAATGATTACATCTTTATCACATTCGCATTGTCGATGCTGCGTCTGCCATAGCCCAGATCGTAGCAGGTTAGGGTGCGACGAGTGCAGTCTATCACGTAGCCGTATTCAACATCACCGTGATTTCCGTTGCTGTATTCATAGTCATTAGGGCTGCTCGTCAGTTCCTTTGCTATGCGTTCCCCATCCCATGTGGGCATACCGTCGCTATCATCTCCATCATTACGTTCTCTCAAGAAGTGCTCCAACTCTCTTCCAACGCCAGAGGGGGAGCCGTCCCAGTGGTGATACAGGTATATGTATTCAGGAGCCGACTCAGCGTTGCCAGCCTGCCCTTGAATGCCTCTCGGAATAATCCGTACAATTGAACGTGTTGCCATATTTACAGATTTATTAGTTCGTCGATGCAAAAATACAAAAAAATCCCGTCACGGCAACCACCGTAGCGGGTTTTTTATTGATCTTTATTTTTCTTTTCTTACTTGGCTTCGCCGAATAAGGGCGGCTATGCTCTTTCTTGCACCTTATTTGGCTCCGCCGAGTAAGGGCGGCGGCTCGGCAAAGCTCAAGCAAGCTTGGCTCTGCTCTTGCCTTGCACCTTACTTGACCTCCTCTAAGTAGCACATCACTGAGAGTCAACACTTTAAGCTGTGTTGTGACAAGATTGTGCCAGTGTTTTGATAAGTTTTTCAAAGGGTTGATAAGTCTTCATAAATCAGAATTCGGATTGTTTTATGATGTTTTATCAAAACTTTGGGAAAGTACGATTAGATTAGAGGCTCTAATATAACATCCTGTATGTTGGATAATATACAAGTATAAGCGAAGAACGTTGTTCTAAACAGCCTTGCGCTGTCCGAATGCTTGTAAGGATGGTAAGGTCTTCAGTTTGCCTAAGACCTTCTGAACCTCACGATGTGCCCACTGCTTGTTCTTGCGATACTTCTTGCCTATCTGCTCGTAATTCATCTGGGGACATGATATGCCATAGTAAAGAAAAAGAAGATCTTTCTCTCTACGTGAAAGCTCTTTGGTCGTATTCTCAACGAATGACATAGAGTCACAATTGTCACAGATTGTATCTTCATTGTATGAAGTGTCAGGGAGGTCAACCTGCTTCGTGCTTCCATCATCATCAGTGTATGTCAAACCATCACATATAGGAGCACAGATTTCGCCATCTATCAGTTTGACCAGTTTCTCAATACTTATTCCCAAAAACTCTGCACAACGAGTTATTGCCTCCTCGTTTTGAGTTATGCCATACTTGTTGACGTATTGCTCGTATTTTTTATAAAGAGCATATTCTTTATCAGGAAGTACAACTGCATTTGCATGACGAAGGCAAAGGAATATCTCCTTCTTGATATAATGGGTGGCATAAGATGAGAAGTATGCATCTCTACTCCAGTCAAACGCATTGGCTGCTTCTATAAGCCCCATGTTGCCAGCCTGGATTAAATCTTCTAAAGGCATGCCTTTATCAGAATATCGTTTTGCGACAGTCACAACAAGTCGAAGATTGCCATTGATCAGTAGCTCACGTCCTTTCTGAACAGTCATAATTCCATTCATAACAGAATGGCGGATTTCCTTCTCCTTGTCTGCTGTCAAAGGAGGGAAATGTCCTACCTCTTTATAATAGAGGCTACAGATGTCAATACTGTTATCCTTATATGCTTTCATTATTATTCGGATTACATGTTCTTCTCATATCCTCAACTATCTCCTCAAGTGAGACAGAATCAGATATTTTCGAGAATTTGCTTGAAGATGTTTTGCTGAAATTGCTTATCAATGAATCTAATGACGTGTTAGGGAACCAGTTGCCAAACACCTTTTCTTGGAATTTTGCCATAACATCGACAGGTAATTCACAAAACAGCTGTACGTTAGAACAAAACACTCTAATGTCTGCCTTAGAATATGACTTATTGCAAGCAAGTTGTTCATAGCGCATATCAGCGTCCATGCATACCAAAAAACGAATGATCGATTCATTCAATGAACGGTAGTCCTCTAATCGTCCGGCAAAGAAAAGCCTGGTATATTCCTCAACAAGGATGTTCCTTTTCTTTATTCTATCTTCTTCAATTCTTCTAAGCCTCGTGATCATTTCCTCCAAAGCCTGTTGATTGCGTATATAATTCTTTATATTTTCTGGCAAACCATCCATTCCATACTCCCTAAACAAAGCAAGCACTTCTGCTCTAGCCTTGTCAGAAAGAGAGTTGTGGGCATAAGTCTCACGTACATCCTTTATAATATATGGAGTAGCATATTTTTTGCCTATTGCCGTAAATTTCACTATTGTCCAATTTGATAAACGTAAAACAATAGCTAAGGCTCCGTTCAATACAACAGCTTCCACAAAGAATAATGCTATTGTCATGGAGCATCCCAAACTATGCTGAAATCCTACACCTATTGATCCCAAAGCAGATATAGTAAAGATTGCAAACTCTACAACGAAAGGGATTACATTAGGAAAGGATCCCAGTATCGTGATGCAAACGCTTAATATTTTCTCTTTCATCTTTTTATCTCTTATTTGTTTTCTGCGAAGTAATGTACTCTTCTATATCATCCAACTTATATGCTATCTTATGAGGACCAAGACGAACTGGATATAATCCACCATCGGGAAGCTTCCCTAATCGCCACAAAGTGGTTGCAGAACAACCAAGCATCTGTTGTGTCTCTTTTGCCGTGAGAAGTCTTGTCTGATTGTCTCTGAATTCATGCTGTAATTGATAATCTCGTAATGCTTTGCGAACAGCCGACTCTATGAGCTCATGCTGCTGCTTGTGAGTCATGATGACAATTGAATTATCCTTGTTTGCCATAGTTGAAATTATTGTAAGTTTATTGCTATTTATTTCAAATTTTTGGCAAAGTTATATATAAAAGATGGAATAAGACACAACTTTTTTAATACCCAAAAATCTACGCGCACACGCGTATAATACAAAAAAAATGTCTATATGCATAATGCGTGTTACTGTACCGAATAACGGTACATCTGTTAACAAAGAATAACAGAGTATGTTATTTAATCCTAACAAAACATGGATTGTTTCTGAAACTTTCTGCATATTTCAAATATTTACACTAACTTTGCACGTACCCAATTATGCAAAGAAGGAATGAAAAAGGAATCTGTAAGCACAAAAGTCAGTGAAACCATACGACTCTATCAATGGTTCATCTCAACTATCGTGTCCCATGGTCATATCAGCTTTTCGAAACTGAATGAATTATGGGTAACAAGTCGTATGGAGGAAGGTTGTCCTCTTTCTCGCACAACATTCAACCGCTATCGCGAAGGAATAAAAGAGCTGTATGGTATAGAGATATTGTGTGAAACAGGTGGCAATGACAAAAACAAGTATTACATCCGTAACAAAGCAGACCTTTACGATGATTCGCCTTTGCTATGGTCAACAAATGCTATGGCCTTGAATGCATTGCTTTATAAGCATGATTCCATCCGAAGAAGAATATCCATAGATCAAAACTTCAACATGGAATATTTGGATGTTATAATGGAAGCAATAGAGAATCATCAGGTACTTCTTGCAATAACTTGGGATTACAAGAAAAGAAAGCACATGCCTGTACGCATCAACCCTTATGGCCTTGTCCTTAGACAAAATCAATGGTTCATCATTAGTATTACAGAGGGTGAGTACCCTTCAACATGTGTTGAAATGCTTAGCATGGAAGGGGAACCTGCTTATCAGTATTACATGGTTTCAGCATTTGTACAGGTTGAGAACACAGGCGAGCGCTTTGTGCAGAACAAATACTTCAAATTGCACAAAGCCATTTCAATGGCACCAGAATTGAGACATCATAAAAGAGAAGAATCAAAGAAGGAAATCGTTCTGATGGCAAACAGTACTGCTCTGATGAAGATACGATCGCAGAACAGTTTCCTTTATAATGTAGAAGAAGCAGAGAACACCGCCATGTCGAAAGTTTCACTCTATTGCTTTGGAACAGATGCTGCTGTCGACTTTATATTATCCCTTGGCCCAGATGTAGAGATTGTTGGTCCAAATGACATACGAGATATTGTGGTTAGCAAACTAATGTCTATGTGTCATTATTACTTTGAAGTGAAATAAACCGTACCATTAACGTAATAAGAATTATTATTAATTTATATCGAGCTGTTATCTTTGTAAGTGTTGATGACGACAACAATTTTTCCTTTAGAACTCCACAACTACCTTTGTTAAAAAAACATTTATCGTGCAATAATGTTAATTAATCGTTAAAACACGAACAATATTTGGTAGTTCGAAATAATGTTCGTAACTTTGCGATCAGAAAATCAAGCAAACGCTTATTATGGCAGAAAAGAAATATTGTATAAAGACGGAAACACTGGCAGGATTTGCCAAGGCTCTCGGACATCCGGCTCGCATTGCTATCATGAAGTTTCTAGCAAAGCAAAACACTTGCTACTTTGGCGACATTCATGAGGAGTTACCTATTGCTAAGGCTACTGTAAGTCAGCATTTGTCAGCATTGAAGGATGCAGGATTAATACAGGGTGAGATTGAAACGCCTAAAGTGAAGTATTGCATCAACCGCGAGAACTGGGCGTATGCTCAGCAACTGTTCACGGAGTTCTTCAACATGGAACTGTGCGAGAAGAAGGAGGAATGCTGCAAGTAATTCTTCTTACGCTCTAATCCACTCTTTGATATAATTGTACCCTCGTGGCAGGCTTCGAGGGTTTTCTTTAAATTAACATATTCGTTGTTTTGCGAATTATAAACATTAAACAATATAAGTATGAAACAGATTAAAGTATTGGTAAGCTCTTGTGCTTGCAACCAGAAGTATTTCGCTCTCGTAGAGTCGGTAGTGAAGAACAACCAGATTGATGCCACCGTGGAGAAGGTGGATGACATCATGGAGGTAATGCAGTACAACGTGATGTCGCTCCCAGCATTGGTGGTAGATGGTCAGGTTGTGGCTCGTGGTCAGAAGAGTGAGAAGGAACTGCTGGAGATTTTGAAGTAATTCCCTAACCACAAATGCTCAGGAATATGAAAAAGTCCATTATCATCCTCATGGCAGCGATTCTTTCTACTGCCACAATCAGCGCTTGCACGGGTAATAATGCGCCCGAAACAAAAACCGAAAACATTAACACGAAAGATGCTTCACATGTTGAGATCATCTATTTCCATGGCAAACAACGCTGCAAGACTTGCGTTGCCATTGAGCAGGAAACAAAGGCGCTCGTTGAGGGCGAACTTGCACAACAGGTAAAGGATGGCAAGGTGAAGTTCCGCATCGTTGACATTTCAACAGAAGAAGGCAAGAAGTTGGCTGCGAAATACAAGGTGACGTTCTCATCGCTCTTCGTAGTATCATCCAAAGGCGCAGAAGACCTCACTCGCTTTGCCTTCGCTAATGCGAGAAGTAATCCGAAAGAGTTCCGCAAGGAATTGAAAGACAAGGTAACGAAGGCAATCAAATAGCTTATGATGGATTTCCTCAACCAACTTCTGGACAATAGCCAGATACCAGTAATCACGGCATTTCTTCTTGGTTTGCTAACGGCTGTAAGTCCTTGTCCGTTAGCAACGAACGTAACTGCTGTGGCTTACATTGCACGCAACTGTATGGAAGAAAGCGAGGACAGAGGTAATGCGCAAAGACGGGTATTGTGGAGTGGCATACTCTACACCTTGGGGCGCACGTTGGCTTACACACTCCTTGGCGCACTCCTTATTTATATTATTAGGCAAGGTGCCGACACGTTCGGGCTTCAGCAGTTCATCAGCGAATGGGGCGAACTCATTCTTGGTCCTGCGCTCATCATCATCGGTTTGTTTATGCTTTTCGGCGATAAACTGCACTTGCCAAAGTTTAGCCTCACACCATCCACATCTGATGAGGGTAGCTATAAAGGCAATATGGGAGCGTTGCTTCTCGGCATTCTCTTCGCCATGGCTTTTTGCCCAACGAGTGGCTTGCTCTATTTCGGAATGCTCATTCCCATGTCTGCCGAAGCAACAGCGGGTTATCTGCTGCCCCTTGTTTTTGCCATCGCCACAGCACTTCCCGTCCTCGTGGTTGCTTGGGTACTTGCCTATAGTATGCAGTCGATGGGCAAAGTGATGGGCAAGATAGCTGCTTTCCAAAGATGGTTCAACCGCCTCGTTGCCCTTCTCTTCATCGGAGTCGGCATTTATTATTCAATCACAATGCTTTAGGACCTCATAACCTCAAAAAATGATACAACAATTTGCAGATTGGCTGATCTATGACCTTTTCGGCATAGACGGCACCACACGCTTGGGCGAAGCTCTCAACTTCTTCGTCTATGACTCGCTGAAGATCATCCTCTTGCTCTTCCTCATCAGTACGGTGATGGGCGTGGTCAATGCTTATTTCCCTGTAGAGCGATTGCGTAACTTCCTCAACTCGCGCAAACTATATGGTATGCAATATTTGCTGGCATCGATCTTTGGAGCCGTAACCCCCTTCTGCTCATGCTCCTCAATACCACTGTTCATCGGTTTCGTTAAAGGTGGCATACCATTGGGCGTGACCTTCTCGTTCCTCATCACTTCACCTCTGGTCAATGAGGTGGCAGTAGCGATGTTCGCCGGAACATTCGGCTGGAAGGTGACTGCCATTTACGTCATCAGCGGCATACTGCTTGGCACAATCGGCGGCTTCATCCTGGGCAAGATGAAATTGGAGAAGCATCTGAGTCCTTGGGTGTTGCAGATTCAGCAGATGGCAAGTGGAGCACAAGAGGAACTGACCACCGAACACACCACTCTAATCCAGCGAATGCCACAGATTATCAAAGAGTCTTTCGGCATCATCCGTGGTGTAATCCTTTACGTCATCATCGGCATCGCCATAGGAGCCACCATGCACGGCTATGTGCCAGAAGGATTCTTCGAGGAGTATCTCAGCGGCGAACACTGGTATGCCGTACCATTGGCTGTTATCCTTGCCGTACCAATGTATGCCAATGCAGCCGGCATCGTCCCTGTTGTAGAGGTCTTTGTAGCCAAAGGCGTAAGCCTCGGTACTGCCCTTGCTTTCATGATGTCGGTAGTAGGTCTATCATTGCCTGAAGCCACCATGCTCAAGAAAGTCATGAACATGCGTCTCATCGGCATCTTCTTCGGCACGGTTGCCTTCGCCATCATCTTGCTCGGATGGCTATTCAATGCAATATTGTAGTTAGGACGAATTCCTCTTTACGGATTTGCAACAGTTTGATGCAACAATTTGTGCTAGAAGATGATTCACATTAACTTTGGCAGTGAACACTAATAGTCCGAATGCCATTCTGTTGGCATTCGGACTATTTAACAAATGCTCTTCAATCTCATATTGATATACCACCTTCTTTTCTCTTCTTTGACGCTCCCAACCCATGCTTTTGAGTACCATCCCAATTAGTGAGTTGGTCAGCACATCCATTGGAACCACCGAGAGAGACGTATGTCTCAGCACTGCATGACATATGATCTACAAATGCACAGAAGTTGCTAATGGCAGACTCTGAGAAATCAACCTCTTTTGTAGCAAACAACTTTGTCCAACTACAAACGCACTCTTCTCGAAAATCACTACAATCTTTCCACGAAAGACCAGAAAGAAAGTCTTTTACGGATGCTTCAATTCCACCACTATTGAAGAGCGAGTGATTATGTTTGGAAGCAGATGCCATTATACCATAATAGATTGATGATGCCTCTTTCTGGTTAAATGAGGTTCTTGTGGTCAACGCAAATGCGCGGAGTACTGCCCGTCCCTCAGATATGAACTTGTCAAGAACGCAATTGTGTCTTGTGATTCGTGCTTCTGCCTCACGTTTTGCTTCTGCTGCGAGACGTGCTTCACGTTCCTTGCGTTCTTTCACCTTCTTAGCAGCCTCGTTAAATTCGGACTCTTTCCACAGAGCGTTCCACTGCATTGAAAGATTCTCATGAGCAGAACGGAGGTTGCCCAATTCTCTCTCAGCCTTATCTGCACGAGTCTTCTCTGCAATTCTGGAGTTACGGAGTTTCTGGACCGCATCTTCATCAATCAAAGTCAAGCGGAATTTGAGACCATCGATCTCCTCTGTCAGATTGGAAACCTTGACATTGAGTTCATTAATCTCAGCATCCTTCTCTGAAATAAGACTATCCTTGTCCTTCAATTCCTTTGCAAGATTCTTGTTGCTGTCCCATGTCATGCGGAAGTTCTGACCGATAGACTCAGCCGTTGGTTTTCCGCCCTTCCACTTCAAACCTGAAGCTTTTATAATGCCATCAATAGTTTCCTTAACACCAGCCTCGTATGACTCCTTGATCTTTTCTGCTTCTTCTTTCTTGAACTTGCCTGGCTGAAAGATCTTGGCAAGGAAACCTGATTGAGCAGTCTTCAGTTCCTTCTGGGCTTCATTCTTCTGATGCTGGATGACAGCGGTCTCGGCTTCAATCTCTGCTTTCTGTCGTTTTGCTTCTTCGATAGCCAGTTTTGCCTGGCGCTCAGCTTCAAGTGTTACCTTGTCCTTATGCTTGCGCTCACGCTTCTCTTCATCAGAAAGCTCTTCATAAGGGATGCCACGTTCAAGTCCGTACTTGTAACCAACCTCATCATGATAATCAGTATGAAGTTGGGAAAGATATTCGGACTTCTCCTTCTTTGTCTCACCCCACACCTTTGCGTATGACACACGTTCAACCATGCCCTTGGTTGCTTCACGCTTGGTGTAGTTGCCTCGCTCGTCCTTTGGCAAAGCCTTCCATTCCTTGGTGGTGAGTTCTACATCAGGATTGTCATTGCAGACATACACACTACCTATGCGTCCACGTTTCTTGACCTGTTCAACAGGAACCGTAAGGACATGTGCATGGATGTTGGTCTCATCACAATGAACACTGAAACCTATGACGTTTTCTTCGCCCCATTTGCGACAAGCAAACTTGTAAGTGTCCACCGCCCATTCCCGGATGGGATCCATAAGTTTGATGTGACTCTGGTCTGCATTAGGGTCGGAAGTGTCAAGCTCTTGGTCACCGAAAGCGAGTCGCTTCATCACATCACGGTCACCACTAAAGATAATGTCCACAAGACAATTGGGCGTGTTCTGTGAAACCTGTTCTGGATTGTTCGCATCCTTGTATGGTTTGAAACCAAGTTCTTCATAACGCTGCTGTAGTCGAATGTACAAAGGCACAGGATTAGAGCCAAGAGGCTCTATCTTTCCACCTTTCGTAATCTCAAAATTGAGGTGCTTGCGAGAGAAGTTATAATGGTTGTTCTTCTCCTTCTCTGCGTTCTTTAGCTGGTAACGTTTTTCGTCCCAGCCTCTTCGCTCTGCCTCATTGCTAACTTGGACAGGAAATGATTTTCTATCTTTGCCAGCATGTATTGAGGCGCGTGGAATATGCTCTTCCATATTCGTGATTTTTTATTAGAATCCAGTGATACCACTGGCAGTATGTGTATAAATGTGTCATCGGGTCTCGGGCAGAGCCTGAGCATAATTGGACTTTTTAAGGGAGCCATCGTAAGTGGTGATTCTAAAAGTCCCTATTATGTTTAGGACTTTTAGAAAAAGTCCGCTGTACGCCCTGGGCGTTTCTGTATAGCCTGCCCGTCAGTTCAGGAGGATCTCGTGTACTGTTATGTATGTTCGACATCATGATGCTTCTGATGAATTCGGAGTTAGCTTGCGATAATCATTATGTTCACATCGCTCCAGGCGCCCTTGAAGAATGAAGGTGTTAATCCATTTGCTTGTGGTGCTTGGAGAGAATCCTAAATCAGTTGATACGGCAACATACTGAGGACGGCTGAAAGAATCCGGAAGTGCTGCATAAAGCATCTCCATCTTGTCTTTTTTAGTGAGAATCTTGCCACCTATGGTTGTTGCAACATCAGTCTTTGGCAGATGAGAGTAACAATATACAGTGTGATAGATTAGTGTGTCACCAAGAGCCATCGCGATTTTGAAGTCTTCCTCCTTGCAGCGAAGAATAGTACGAACATCTTTCTGTGCTAAGGCGGATGGATTTGGCGTTTCATCCATAAAGCGAATAGCTGTCAGTACCATCATCATGCGGAACACGGCAAAAGCCAAGCGTCTGACAACACCCTGCATATCATTAGAGATGTCTTCAACTGCCTCCTTGTTTACCAATCGATAGTGCTGGTTGAACTCTTCACAGAGATCTTGAGGAATAACGACTCTATAGTTTCCACCACGGAAGAAAGTCTCACGCATTCGTTTGTATCTAAGTCCCAACTGATAGTAAACTTCTCGCAAAGAGGTGCTACGTTTACCCTCGGGAAAGGAGCTCTCTGAAAGAACATCACGGAAATCCATTTTGAAAGGAATGTGATAGCATGTGATTCGAGAGAATGTTCCGTCCTCAGCTTTTGGAGTAAGCGTGTACAACTGTTCTGGAGTGCCTGACAGACAAATAGCTAGCATTGGATGCTCAACAAGTCGATCCTCGTTTTCCTTACGACGCTTAATGTCAATGGGCTCATGATGGTAGGCCTTACGAATGATTGTTGTATAATCACCAAACTCAGACTTCAGAACAGCAGTCAGGGTATCGCACTCGGTGTCAAAGATTAGACCGATACCGTCATTATAGTCCAATTGTTCTATGACAGATGCAGCGCTACTGTTCGTCGGAATAAAAAGGGTACGGCGATGTGGTTCCTCTCCAGAGAAGGTATTGCCATCCTGCTTTGCTTGTCTCTTCTCGGCCTTATATTCACGTATCTGCTGGTCAGAAATCTCACGAAGTTCCTTATGGATAGGAGCCACCAGTTGACGACAGTAATTCAATGATCCCTTACCCATACCTGCATCTGCCATGACAAAGAAGTACAACATCGGTCCCCAATCATCATGATTATATTCACCAACGACATTGTGTAATGTAATGGATAAGCAAGTCATTGCACCCATGAGAATCATATCTCTATCGTCCGGAGAAATGCAGTTGTCAACAACCTCTTTCAAGAACGGAGGGAGTGTTTCATAAACAAAAGAAGGGAAATGAGGGAGTTCTTCTTCGTCATAAATCCATTTGCCGCCAATTCCACATGAATTCTTCACCGATTAAATTAGGTCAAAACAAACCGAAACAAACCTTAAATCAAATCGTGTAAAACACTGTCTTACAATTAACTCCACTTAACTAACCTTATTCTTCGCCTATTGCGCGTTTGCCCCGATTAGAGTAATTTTGTACCGCCATTGTACCTCGGGTGGATGAGCAGAGGGTTCGTAGGGTGTTCCCTTAAATCACCTTATTTCCCCTTAAATCCGCTTAATTGGTTTCCGTCAGGGGCCATCCCCCTAAAAACGGCAGAAATTGACAAAATTATTTGATATGGGCAAGAATCAAACTTCACAAATTCCCAACATCCTTCTGTCCGTGAAGGATGCCTCCGTCGCCATCAGTGTCAGCACTAAGATGGTGCGATTGCTTATTGCCTCCGGCAGACTGAAAGCCGTCAACCTCGGCAAGCGGATGACACGCATCAGTCTACAGGAACTCACAGACTTTGCCCAAGGGCAAGGCTGCAATGTCGTGCTACCTTCTTCTTCCCTTCCTTTTAATAATAACAAAAGGGAAAAGAAGAAGAGTATAACTACTGCCAAGCCAGAGACGGGCCGCGTAAACAAAACTGCCAAGTGCCGCATGACACCAGCCTGTGAGAAAGCCCCTAAAGGTGTTACCCACAAAACCCATTATACGATGGCAGAGGTAATGAGCAAGTTCAACATCAAGTACGGTCGCCTGTACGAGATACGCAACCGCTATCAGTTAGCATCCATCCATGCCTGGGGTACGACCGCTTTTAAGAAGGAGGATGTCGAGAAAGCTATTGCCAAGTACGACGAAGAACAGGGCAAGGCGCAGCAGGAAGCATACTACACCTGCTTTGACATCATGCAGAAGTACGGTTTGGGTAAGACGCAGGTACGCCGTTTTGCCGAGACACACAATGTCCGTATCAAGAAAGCCAAGGGCGGCAGGGCTAATCTCTACCTCAAAGCGGACTGGGAAGCGGCACGAAAGAAAGCCGAGAAAACAAGTGCCAGTACCAAGGCGAAACGGACATGATGCTGGACATGAGAATACAAATGTTGGTACTACTTGCAGCGATGGTTAGAACCAATCCTGTAATCCAAGACTCAAAACGACTGGTTTCAGGCCGTTGTACCCAGATTGTAGCTTTGCAGTCAGTAACTTTGCAGAGCCATCTGAAAAAGATGTACCCCAACATTGGCAATCCTTTCGGAATCAAGGAATACAATGAATGTAAATGAATCATTAACCTGTTTCCGAGTATGGTTTTTGCCGAAATTTCATACTCAAACGCTAACTCAGGTTAAATATGATGCATTGGAGGTCAACATTTTAGGCGCAACCTAAACAAAGGACGTACCTTTGCAATCGCTTGAAGTTCCAACCGCACATGAAGTGCAGTGCAGGACAACCGAATATAGATAAATGTAATGACAATATAAAATAGCAGACATGACGAATTTATGTACCAAGGTCACAGTGCGGAAGCGACCTATCAAGAACGGGCAGACATCGCTCTATCTCGATTTCTACCCACCTATCCGCAACCCGAAGACTGGCCGTCTGTCACGACGCGAGTATCTGGGCTTATACATTTATTCAAACCCTACTGAGAAGTTTCAGCAGGAGTACAACCGAAGTATCATGCAGAAGGCGGAGCTTATCAAGTGCCGCCGCACAGAGTCCATCATCAACGAGGAGTTCGGTTTTCTCGACCGCTCCAAAGGTCAGGAGAGTTTTCTAGACTACTTCAAGCAGTGTATGAACAAGACAACCAACAAGGCAAACTGGGAGGCTGCCTACAAGCACTTCGTCAAATATTCGGGTGGCGAGTGTCGCTTCTGCGACCTCGATGTAGCGTATTGCCAGAAGTTTGTTGATTATCTTTTGTCGGCAGAGTGCTATCATAACGGCAAACCGATGATGCCCACCACCGCCAACAACCACCTCGTAAAGCTGAAAGCCGCCCTCCGTATGGCTTACGATGACGGACATATCAAGGAGAACATAGCCAAGAAACTTGTCAAGGCTAAGGGACACGGCAACAAGCGGCAGTACCTGACCAAGGAGGAACTTGTTGCGCTGTCCAAGGCTGAGTGCAAGAGTGATGTGCTACGCCGTTCAGGACTGTTCTCTTGCCTGACAGGACTGCGCCTGTCTGACTGCATCCTGCTCCAGTGGGAGAACATCAAGAAGTCGGGCGATGGCGGATGGGTGCTCGACATCACGACCAAGAAGACAAAGACCGATGCCATTCTGCCCATCAGCGAAGAGGCACTTGCCCTGTGCGGCGAGCGTGGAGAGGGTCAGGTGTTCAAGAAACTGACACCGAACCTGGTTGCCGCCCACCTCAAAGACTGGATAAAGGCTGCTGGCATCACCAAGCACATCACTTTTCACTGCTTTCGTCATACATTCGCCACCTTACAACTGGCAGGAGGCACGGACATCTACACCGTGAGCAAGCTGCTTACCCACAGCAACCTTGCCACAACACAGGTGTATGCAGAGGTGGTCAGCGAACTGAAACGTGATGCATCCGAGCGCATTTCATTGAAGGATGATGCCAGGAAAACTGCCACTCTTGAAGAAGCACAGAACAAAGAAACACTTGCTCAATGATATTCTTGACGTTAAAACAAAATTAAAAACTCACATGGAACAAAATGAAAGCAATCTCTCGTTCGACCAGTTGCCCAAGGCAGTTGGTGAACTCCTGACCAAGGTGGACTATGTGATTAGCCGCCTTGACGAGAAAAAGGAAGTGGACGGTTCTTCCCCGACTCAGGACGATGACCAGATGATGACGATGGACGAAGCTTGTCAGTTCATTGGCAAGAAACGCTCCACGATGTACTCTCTCACCTCTGAGCGACGCATCCCATACCGCAAGCGTGGCAACAAGCTCTACTTCTTTAAGAAGGAACTCATTGAGTGGATCCAGAGCGGAGGGGCATACGACAAGCCTTATACCCTCTCCGAGCAGGAACAGGCAGAGTTTGATGCCCATCTGGAGCAAATGCGTGAGAAGAAACGGCACAAGCCGGCTGCCGTCCAACAACAATGATTCTTACATTCGGAGGTGGGACATGACGGTCCCACTTCCTCATTAAAACCATTTGTTATTATGCGATATACCAATATCAGATACAGTACGCTTCTGAATGAAGCACAGTATGATTACCTGTCGGATGAATGCCAGGACATCAACCGTATGAAGTGTTTCAAGACCTTCATCCGCCTAACCCTCATGGAACAGACAACCGTGACTAAGACCCATTTCTCTGCTGTCCTACAGCCTGGGCAGTTCATGGCTTCCAAGGTCGAGCTTTCCCTGATGTGGGGTTGCAACCGGAAGACTGCCACCCGAATCATCAGGGAGTTTAATCAGATGGGCATTCTCCGTTCTGAGCCGTCAAACCGCACGACCATCCACACGCTGTTGTGTCTGTCCGTCTGGTTCACGGATCAGCGGACAATCAAGAATCCTTTCTTTGCCAGCAACCCTATGGTCAAGCACATAGGGAAGCCGACAAGACCTACTAACCATGTCCCACCTAAAAGCGGTGCTGAAACAGTTGAAGTCTGCAAGCCGACACCAACAGATTCAGGTGGGACATCTTCTGCCGATACAGGCGACGTGACTAAGGTCATATCGTCCGAAATTCTGGCTGAAGTGAAGAAGGAGCATTGCCTTACTCCTTCTCTTTCCCTACCATCTAATGATAATCTACGCGAGCGCGTGAGTCCAGTCTGTCAGTCTTCAAGCGAAACTGTTGCTGACAACCGCCATTATCCAACAAGCAGCAATCTCCAGTCTGATGGTATGCGAGAAGAGAACAAACAACCTACTGTCGTGGAAGAGCCACAGCCGCTTTCTTGCCATCAAGACGAGAGCTTGCTCCAAGAGGTATCGACAGAAGGGAAAGGAACAGAGGTATGAGCACAGCGTGGCAGTCCGGGACGTGGTGCAGGGAGAAAAAGGCTTGCCTTGTTATAGCCCACTATAACTACACGCTCCGCTTTCGTAGTTGTGGGCTCTTCCGAGGGACTCATGGCTTTGCCCTGAGAACCCACAAGGCGCTGCCCTTGACCCGTTCAGGACGCTGCCCCGAAACCTCGCTCATGAGTTTCACCCCTGAGAACCCGGAGCAAAGAGTGACCCTCTCTTTGCAAACTCCGCTCAGTGGCATCTGCCCCCAAGACCCCTGAGCAGGAAGTGACTCTCTCCCTGCACCCTCCAATCAAGGCTCTGCCCCGATACCCTGATAACCAATTATACAGCAAATCCGCAAAAGCAGAAATATGGCAACAACAGCAAAAGCATCCGAGCACATCAAGCCCTGCAACATCGCCCAGAGTGAGCGGCACAACAGGAGGGACGCAGACTACATCGCATCCCTCAATCCTGCCATGCTCTACATCCGCAAAGACCTGGCCCACCTGAATGAAGTGTATGTCGCACCTGACATGGTGGGTGTCAGTCTTCAGCAGCACTATGACGACATCCGTGTCATGGTGAAGCAGAAGACTGGCAGGGCGATGCAGGAGAAGGACGTGAAGTTTACGGACAAGAAAGGCAAGCAGCGTGTCCGTCAGGGGTGCAGCCCAATCCGTGAAGGTGTGGTGAACATCAAGCCCGACACGACGATGGAAGACCTTTTGCGCTATGTCAAAAGAGTGCACGAGAGGTGGGGCATCAGAGCCATACAGATACACATTCATAAGGACGAAGGCCATTATGAAGTGATGGAGCAGCGAGAGCAATGTCAAGCAGGCTTGAACATTGCCGAGTCGCGACAGAACTCGGCGGAGCCAGCCACCGAAGACCCCGCATCATGGGAACCGAACTACCATGCTCATATCATCTGGGACTGGATGGACCACGACACGGGCAAGTCCTTCAAGTTGAATGCCGAGGACATGTCTGCCATCCAAGATTTGGTAGCTGAGACATTGGACATGCAGCGAGGGCAGAAGAAGTCAGAGACAGGGATTGACCATCTGGAACGGAACGACTTCATCATCCTGAAGCAGGAAAGCAAGAAGAAACAGCTACAGGAAGAGTCGAAGAAAGCCATTGCAGAGAAGGAGGAGGCGGAAGCAGAGGTCGAGGCAGCAAAAACAGAAATGGCAGACTTGTGGAAAGAGCACGACTATCTGACAAGTGCCAACCGCACGAAAGCAGAGCGCAGCAACCGCCTCGACCTTGACATCAGGAATAAGACGAACCGCTCCCAGGCACTTGATGATGCCATTGATGCCAAGAAACAGGAAGTTGCTGGACTATCAGCGAAAGCCGACAAGAAGCTGCGGGACTTCTACACCATCAAGGAGCGTGGCGACTGGCAAGACCCGATGTTCTTTGCCATGTCTGCATATATCTACCGCATTGACGAGGGCTTGCAGTTTTGCATCAAAGCCATTCAGGACTTTGCCTATTCAGGCTTCGGCGGTCGAGGCGGCAAGCATGGTGACATTTTCTGGGACAACGAGTCATACGCCATCAAGCAATACCTGAAGATGTTTGCCGACCTTGCCAGTGCCACCTTGAAGCAGGTGGCAGACTGGTTTGTCTGGCTGGCAAGCACTTTGGGCAGGTTCAACGCTAACGAACTGAGACGTGCCGACCATGAAGTCCACGACATTGCTGATGGCAGATACGATGGACGAATACAGAAGTACCAGCAAGGAATTTCGAGATAAGCAGCTGCTATATGATAGCAGTCCGATAAATATAGTATCTACAATTCCACCTCGTGGCCCTTCACGATAATCATCGGGCAGCCAGGAATTTTCTTCATTTTTCCTTTCACTTTGTGACGGGCATAACTGCTCTTGAAGTTGGCGGGGAAAGACAGCCTGCCTTTGCCCTTGATGTCAACGACGCTGATAGTGACGCAGTATTTCTTCTTGCCTTTCAGAACGACAGACTCCACAGGGGTGACGCTGAGTTGTTTGCCATTGTCGGCTGGCGTGACTCGCAGGTAGATGGGCTTGTTCAGTACATTGACAAACTTCTTGTCCCGAACCTCGTAACAGTTGAAACTCAATAGGCATTCCTCGTACTCGCACTTGTCGATGGCGACCATAATGTCGGTCAGCAGATAGTCTTTCCGGTTCTTAAAGATAGGCCCCCATTCTATTTCTCCTTTGCAGTCGCCCTCGAAACCTGCCGTGCTGGTCCTTATCCACGACTTGCCCAACAGCGTGTGCGGCTTATTCTGCATCAGCCTCCTTAATCTTTGCCAGCAACTCAGCACGTTTATCCTCGCTCGTGCCGTGGACGGCATAGCGGACGATGCCCTGCTTATCGACCACAACGGTGAAGGGGAAACCCTCGGTGCCAATCCACGACATCATGTCCTTGGCCTCAACGAGATGCGTCCACGTGAAGTGGTGCTTGTCGGTAATACGCTTGGCCAGCTCCGCATCGTGGTAGGTGGCAGAGAAGAACATCACATTGGGCAACTGCTCCTTCCACGTGGAGAGTTCGGGCATCTCGGCACGGCAGGGGCCGCAGCCGGAGTACCACAGGTTGAGCACCATCACGCGGCCTCGAATGCTGTCGTTCGTCCATGTGCGCCCGTCCATATCCTTCTCATTGAACTGCGGGAACGGCTCACCGGCCTTGGGCGAGTAGAATGTGCCGTCGGCTTTCACGTTTGCCCTTGTCAGTTCGCCCATCTCGTGCATCATGTTCAGACCGTTCAGGAACTGGTCGGCATTGTGGACTTGCTCACGCGGGATGGCCTGACGGATAAGAGACTTGGGCAGCGTGGCATCGACGTTGATGACGACGAGACTATTGCCCTCCTTGTCTTTCAGTCGCATGATGGACTTCTCACCGTCGGGCAATTTAGGCATTTCACGGAAGAAATAGCCGTTGGAAAGAAACTTAGGAATAACCGTGTCGATTCTTTCTTCTTGTGCCGTCGCCGTTAGTGAACAGGCTATCAATAGCAATGTAAATAAATGTTTCATGTCCCTTTTATTTTACTTTCTTGAAATTCAAAACTACATCCGAGTTTGTGAGATGCCAAGTCATCGTTTTTGCCGAAAGCTTTTGGACATCATACTCTTGGATTTCCGGGGGCGTACCGCCATACTGTCCGATGTATATAGCCAGATGGCGGTCCTCGGTCAGTGCATAGTCACGCACAAATGTCGTGTCGCCTGCAAAGACATCATACACATGAATGGTACATTCACCCCCTGTAGCCGGCTTGCCAGGCGTAAACGTGTACTGCACATACCCCTCAGCCACAACACCTTCATCATACACTTGCTCCCAAGTGCCCGCGAGTTGGTCCATCAGAAATTCTTCATCATCGTCGCTGCTGCAAGAGGCGAGGGAGAAGGCAGCAAGCATCGCAAAGGCGAGTCTCAAAATCGTATTCATGAGTTCCTGCTCTGGTTAATTCAACTGGTGGCTGTGGATATACGCCTTTACGGCACGCTGTACCTCGGCCCTTTTGGTCTCGTCGGGTATCAGTTTGTAGATGGGAATCAGGTCGTCGTCTTGTAGGTGGGCCAGCGAAAGGTCGCTCTTCTCTTCGCTTGACTGATTCCACCAATCGGCGATGCCTGCCGATGATACCTCAAACGTCAGAGGGAAACGAGCCAAGGCTGCCGCGAGCCGCTGAGTGTTGCCTCCATGACACTGAACGGCCAGCGCACCGCCCTTGGTGGCCTTGCTGTCGGTGATGCCCCAGAAGATGGGGTAATAGACTTCCATCATACGGCGGAACATACTTGCTGTGAAGCGGTCTTCATCACGGGTGTTGGCTTTCAGGCCAGAGCGGTAGAGCGAGAGGATGCTCAGTCCCATTGAGGCCTTCTTCAGCACGTGGGTGCCGAAGCGTTCCACGATGCGCTCAGCACTCTCCTCGGCCAATGCCCGCTTGAACTCGTCGGTCAGTATCCGCTCTAAATAGGCTTTGGAAAGATACATCGTCATGTTGAGTTGGTGTCGATAGACGATGTAGCGGTCAATATACATCAGAAACTTATAGTCATCGCCACGCTCCGATGCTTCCTTGAATAGTGGATTGTCCGTAAACGTGCCTGCGAAATAGACATCGCCCGGTTCGCCCTCCATGGTGAAGCCCTGAGCCACGCGCAGCCCATTGAGAAATCCCCAGGCATTGTCAACACCGCTCACCAGACTGCCCGTGCCGCTAAATGCGGCTATCTTCGGTTGGTCGCTCTCGTCGAATGTGCTGAGGTCTATCACATTCTCGCGCAGGCAGTCGTTGCTGAGATAGGCTCCCGTCACGTCGTACCCTGAACCCAGATAGACCTTGTTCGCAAGCGGCGCATCGGCCATGAGGTGTGTAGCCGTGGCTTCTTCTGGAATGGGAACTTCGTCAGAGAGGGTTAGGCCACCTTCGTCCACGACCAGCACGATTACCATGTCGCCGTTTTCTTCATTGGCTACGGTCTTATTGCCGAGTTGTGCGCCTATAACGTGGATGGCATTGCCGCCATACATCTCCTCGCCATTGCTGTTGTCGGTAATCTCAAAGGCAAACGTCAGACGGGCGGTTTTCCCGCCAACGATGATGGTCATCGTGGACGTTCCCGTCCCAATGCTCTTGTCTTCGTTGTATTTGATGTCCCGCTCGTCGGGCAGGTCGGCGTTGAACTTGATGTACATCACCCCATCCTCCCTCATGTTCCCTGTTGAGGCATATTGTCCTGACAGGTTGCCGTAGATTTTCAGTGAACTAAGCGTCTCTGTCTGGCTACAAAGATCGTTGCCGTCTGCATCTGTCAGCACCATCTTTACACCGTTGATTATCGCCGAGCGATGGGCGGGCTGATATTCTCTATTTTCTTCGCTATCACTGCTGCAAGAGGCGAGGGAGAAAGCAGCAAGCATTGCAAAGGCGAGTCTCCAAATCTTCATTGTTTTCATTTTCATTATAATTTTGATGTAATTGCTCTGTTTGATTAAACGCCGAAAGCCGGAAATCTTGCACTGTCGGGCGTTAAACTTTCCTAATCGCTGGACATAAAGATGGCGCGAGTCTGATTCTGTGCATTTGTTCCAAGGCATCGCCAAACGCCTACCTACTAATACAAGTCTCAGCTCGCGCCTAAACGCGAGCATCAACTTCTATCATCTCGTAGGTTAATATTTTGGCGAATTTTGGAACAAGAATCAAAAAGTCAACGCTTCTTATGTTGTTCTATGTTATATTCTATCCACTCATGTCATTTTAAGAGGTTTCTATTATCATCGTTCTCCAGCACACGCATCTGATTGATGGCTATCTGATTGAGGCGGACAAGGCGGTCGCCCTGTGGCACACCCTCATCAATGAGAACTGCATTGATGTTCTCCATATTTGCCAGACAAATAAGTTCGTTGATGGAAGCATAGTCACGAATGTTTCCTTTTAGTTCAGGATGGGCTTCACGCCACTGCTTGGCGGTCTGTCCGAACATGGCAACGTTCAGTACATCCGCTTCCTCTGCATAGATAATGCTTGCCTGTGCTGCCGTCACCTCTTCCGGAATCAGGTTTTGCTTGATGGCATCCGTGTGAATACGATAGTTAATCTTCGACAATTCACGCTTTGCCGTCCAGCCAAGTTGCTTCTGCTCCTCATCTTTCAGCCGTTGGAACTCACGTATCAGATAGACCTTGAACTCAGGGCTTATCCACATGGCAAATTCAAAGGCAATGTCCTTGTGGGCGTAGGTGCCACCATAACGTCCAGCCTTCGAGATAATACCGATGGCATTAGTCTTTTCTGTCCACTCTTTAGCACTGAGACGGAAACGGTTCAACCCTGCCTGAGATTTAATTATGTCGAATTCGGCACAATTAAAATTCGGATTCATCAACCGCTCCCATATTCCAAGGAACTCTATGGTGTTGCGGTTGCGCAGCCAGTTAGAAAAAAAGAACTCACCATCTTTCGCCTTCAACATATCTGTCAGGCTGATATAGTCATCTTCGTTCTGCTTTATGACCGTTATCTGCGTGTTCTGTACTGTTATCTTTGCCATATTGTCTGCTGTTTTTACAAACTTTGCGCTGCAAAGTTACAACTTTTCCACCAATTACAGATAACTTGCCATATTAAATAAGGTGAACACACCTATTTTTACTTCATTATTGCCTCAAAGTGTCACCTCAACCTTTCTTTTCCCGACCTTTTTAACCAATTTGTACCAAAGATTATCTGTCTGGTGACACATAAACATTGATACAATTGACAGCACATTTTTTGTGTCATTCGTTGACTTTGAATTATTAACCGACCTTGTCACACAGTTACTTAGCGCAACCGAGGTACAAGGTCGGTACAAATGCCCCCATTTTGATGATTTATCTTCTCTCTTTTGACTGGCTAAAAGTCTTGTCTTTGCTCACCAAAGTTGCCAATAGCTCAAAATGACTAAAATTCGTCTGTTAAATAATCTTAACGAATTGTTAAATCTTATATTGCTCTAATGATAGAAAAACTGCTTGCTTTGGCACCAGAAACGGCAAATTGCAAATTGCACTTTTTTGTACCTTTCAACTTCAGGGCATAATCGTTTCTACCTGTGTTACAGATACTTATAAAGTTCTCAAACACTTCCACATGAATTCTACACCAACTTAAAAAAGAAGGCGCAGGTCATTGCCATACGCCTTGTCGGTTCACCACAAACCTGCATATAATATGGAAAAGCCTACGCCTAAAGGGTTGGCTCCATTTATATGCATTTTGCTCATTTACTTGAGGTGGTGATTTACAAGGCAATCGAGCAATATGTCTTGTGACCCTTACGAAACACGATGCAAATATACAAACTTTTTTAATAATAATGTACTATGAGGTAAAAATTATGCGTAAAAACTTGGAAAATATGAAGATGATGCTTATTTTTGCAAACAAATAACATAATACACTATGGAAAACAATATTTACCTTTCATCAGAGAAACTGGACACGCTGACAAACCGTGTTGCTAAGAAAATCGAGTACTTGAAGTTGATGAACCGTCAGAACATGTGGGACGAGCCCATTGACTACTGTAAACAGATTGAGCAAAGCGTGATGGCTGTCGATACAGTGGTGCTGGCAGTTATGGAGGAGAAAGGGCATTTCCAAACCTCTTCCTCATATCCATATAATTATCAGATGATGATGGCCCGCATCTATATTCTGCTGTATTACCGTCACTGCGGTGAAGCTCTTTACAATACGATTGTGTTTCCTGCCATCAAAGAGAAGATGGGTACGTTTCGTGATAAGTACCTGAACGACATCAACTCTAAGCTGGACGAAGTGCTGAAGATGGAAGAACTTATCAACAAGACGAAACAAGAAAGCCAGAAAGACCTTAAGCCCAAATTCCCTCTTGTTTACATTGAAAAGGGAAAATCGGATGAGTTGTTTGACGAATACAACGAGGAACAGCTCTTCCGTAGCCTGTCGCCTGCGCTTGACATTTTGGGAAAAAAGAATCAATTATACATTGATGCGGCTGAAATATGGTATAATGCGAAGGAAACGGTGAAAAAGCTGTGGCAAGTAAATTATCCAGAGAGGTATATTAAAAGAATTCTTAACAATCAATACACTCAGTTAGGACATGCCAATGCGGCTCTGCCTCAGATTATCATGATGTGCGTGTATGCCATGATGCGCTCAGTCAAGAAGACTGACCACTTCAAACAAACTATCGAAGTATTAGATGGGTGCGCTGATGTTTTTCGTCCAGAGGGAAATTACTTACTTCATGATAACATGAAAGAGTGGAAAATGATATTTGACACAAAGGATGTCTTCGACGACTACGACTATGTGGGTGAAGAACCTACAAAAAATACATTCACTTCTGCAGACATCGTGAAACTGCAACAGCGCTTCGAGCAACAGACGGAGGCTTTGAATCGTCAACTGAAGGAGAAGGAAGACTTGATTGTGGAGCTGAAACAGCAAATTGCCAATTATGGAAACGATGAACAGGAGAAAGAAACTAATGACGAGGTAAAAGCCGCACAAAAAGTCCGACTTGACTTGTTGCTCAAATTGATTGAAAAGGATGGTGCAGATTTGGAGAAACATGGTAATAAAACCAAGGCCGCTGAAATCATGAAAGAAGTGACAGGATTACCTTTTTCTACCTGTAAGAATTATTGTACTAACAAAGACCTGAACGTCACAGAACATGAGGAAGCCATACTCAAGCTAAACTCCAAGTTGCAGGCGTTGGGTATGTCTATACGACTTTAGCTTAGTACAAACTCAAGTACAACAAAATACTAACCTTAGTCGAGGTTAGTATTTTTCTTATATCCTTGTATAAACAACTGTTTCTCTGTAATTTCGCACCATCTTCTCAGGCACGTAGCCGCGTGCCGATTATGAAGGGGTGGTACAGCAGGGGCGCGTCGGCAAGTAAACCTGAGACCACGTTAATCCATAAAAGTAAAAACGATTATGGGAAAGAGTATTGATAACATCTGCTCCTTGGAGCAGGAAATGGTTCAGAAGGCCAGTGATTTGGAACGTCAGCACAAGGTACGCGAGCAGCAGTTGGTGCAACTGACATTACAGCGTATTGCAGACGACGTGACATCGAAGGAATCAGAGATTCTGAAGGCGATGTCAGATAAAGGTGCCAAGCATCAAGCGGTTCGTGAGATTATTATGAAAGAGATTGTTCGCGCCGCCAATGAATGGCTGTGGTGTCCTGAGTATGTAGAGAAACTTGGCAGCGAACAGCATGTCAGGGTCTTCACGGGTAGCCACTGGGAAGCGGTGGAAACCCAGCAGTGGAAGGACTTTGTTAGTCTTTGTGCCCAGCGATGCGGTGTGTCCGAGTCGTTGTGCATGAACCATGCGTTCATGAATCAGTTGTACGAGGGTACGTCGTTTGTCCTCATGAAGTATCGTCGTCAGCAGATTCCCGAAGACGAGGTGTGGCTGAACCTAAAGAACGGTACGCTGGTAATGAAGGATGACGGCAGCGTGACACTACGTAACCACGACAAGAACGACCTGTTTACTTACACGCTGGACTATGCCTACAATCCTGAGGCTGATCCAGAACTGTGGCAGGCGTTTCTGGACCGTGTGTTGCCCGATAAAGCAGACCAGCTGGTGTTGGCAGAATTCATCGGCTACTGTCTCATGAAGGACCAGCGTTTTGAGAAGATGCTGTGGCTCTATGGTGAAGGCTTGAACGGCAAGTCGGTAACGCTGGAGGTTGTCGAGGCGCTGCTGGGGTCAATGAACGTCAGCTACCTCAGCCTCTCAGACCTGACCAACGACGACGTGAAACGTGCCGGCATCGAGAATAAGATGCTGAACATCAGCCATGAGAGCGGCAAGGACGTCAATCCGAATGTGCTCAAGCAGCTGACTTCCGGCGAGCGTGTCACCATGAAACATCTGTATCGCGATCCTTATGAAAGCAACTGCTACGGAAAGTTCATGGCGGCCTTCAACCAACTGCCGAGGGCTGAAAACACCTTCGGTTTCTTCCGCAGACTTATCATCCTGCCCTACATGGTTACCATTCCGAAGGAGGAGATTGACCGCCAGCTGTCATCGAAGCTCAAGGCCGAGGTGAGCGGCGTGCTCAACTGGGTATTGAAGTCGTTGCCACGACTGATGAACGACGGTAAGTTTACCGCCAGCGAGAACTGTGAGAAGGCACTTGAACGCTATCGCATACAGTCGGACAATGTTCGCCTGTTTGTGAATGAGATGTGCGAGAAGTATGACTATACGACTATCGCTTCCGAGATTTATACTGCCTACCGCAACTATTGTCTCGGAGCGTCTCTCAAGTCCATAGGGAAGAACAAGTTCTACGACCGTCTGGAAAGCCTAGGCTTCGAGAGAGTGATGTATGCGAACGCAACCTATTTCAAACTTAAAGTCAACGCAGAATGATGGAAGCACGTTACGAACACTTCGACACTGACCGCCTGAATGCCATCCCCATCACGGAGGTGGCACGGCGGTTGGACACCGTACGCAAGGCGGGTGTAAACAGTGTGACCACCTGCCCTTGGCACGAAGACAAGCATCCTTCGCTGACTCTCTACGAACGCACCAACGAGAACCACTGCCACTGCTTCAGCTGTGGTAAGGGCGGAAGCGTCATCGACTATGTCATGCAGCACGAAAGCTGGTCGTTCAAGGATGCCTGCAGTTGGCTGTCATCGACGTTCGGAATCAGTACATTACAGCGCTGTAAGCAGTCTGCACCGCCTAAGCCGAAGCCAAGGCCGAAGCCCGTGGAACCGACTTATACCTACATCCCTATGAAAATGGTGGATGAGCTGGTGTCAACAGAGAGTTCCTTCAGTCGCTGTCTCATGCGCTTGTACAGACCGGAAGCTGTGGAATGGCTCACTCAGGAGTACCGGTTAGGATGTTACGAGATGAACGGGCAGGACGACTACACCGTCTTTCCTAACATCGACTATCACGGCCGTGTGTGTAACCTGAAAATACAGCACTATTGTACCGACCCCGCGTCGGAGCGCTTCTGTCACAGTGATCAGACCGCCTACTGGCTTGGCAGGATATGGGCAAAGAAAAGCCTGTTGCCTGCCGATGCTGTTTTCCATTCGGATTGTCTGTTTGGAGAACACCTGCTCCAGCACTATCCTGAAAACATGGTAGCACTTGTCGAGAGCCCCAAGAATGCACTCTTCGGAGCATTGAGCTTTCAGCAGTTGGTGTGGGTTGCTACCGGCAGTAAGAACATGCTCAAGCGCAAGGTTTTGAAACCGCTCAAAGGACGCGATGTCATAGTGATACCCGACTGCGATGCCGTTGCGGAGTGGACCTCCATTATCAGCCGTATGGCAGACCTGGCCAACTTCACGGTTAGCGACTTCTGCCTGCGTATGGCACCCGAAGGCCAGCCGAAGTTTGATATTGCCGATTTCCTGTTGGATCAGTTGCTCGGTTTGCAGAAAACAAGCGAGCGTTGAGTTGATTTTGAGTTTTTCCTTTGGCCCTCTGTTTGTGTATCGTCCACATTCAGAGGGCTTTAATTTCATAATTTTAGTTTTTTGACAGAAATATGCGGAAAAACTCTTATATAATGCTATTTCAAAATATTTTTTTCGGAAAAAATTGAAAGAAACTAAAAAAAGGACACTTAACTCATTGATAATAAAAAGAATCCCGAATTCTTTACGACCTTCAAAAACTCAAAATTAACTAAAACCTCTTATATTTGCGCCGTTTACACCTCCCGTAAGCGGCACTTTTACGTTCAAACGCGGCGCTTTTTCGTGCTGAAAACGGCGTTTTCAGAAGGTCATAACGGCACTTTTGGAACGTTAAACAAACAGTTAAAGAAAAACGGTAAAAAGATTGGAAATAAATGCCTTAAAATTTGGTGGTTTCAAATATTTTTATTACTTTTGTAGTGTAATTAAGGGACTGAGTCCCGCGACAACTAATCTTTAATATTAACCTTTTTAATCGTTTAAGTTATGGCAGTAAATTATGTATTACAGGTGAACAACAACCGAAAGAGCGACTACTACGGACAGCAGGTCGCACGTGTGAAACTACTGGGTAACATCGAGACCGACAAGGTGGCGGAGATCATCCAGCGCAATGCCTCGGTGAAGCGCTCCGACGTGAAGGCGGTGCTGTCGGAACTGGCAGAGGTCATCACCGACCAGCTGGAGGCAGGCTTCTCAGTGAAGCTGGACGGCATCGGCAGCTTCTCGCCCCGCATGAAGGCGAAGTACCAGGAGGTGACGGAGCAGGAGCCGTACGACGTGGCTGAGAACGTGAAGTCAGTGGGTGTGCTGTTCCGCGCCGAGCGCAAGAAGACCAGCAACGGCACCATCCAGACCCTGATGCCGGAGCGCAAGCTGAAGCGCTACGAGAACTACGTGCAGCAGACGAGTCCTGAGCCGGAACCTTAATGAAGGAAGATGGAAGAAGGAAGATGGAAGAGGTACTTCAAGCATCGAACATCGTACATCAAACATCAACAAGAAAGCCCCCCGGAAGGAGGGCTTCTTTTGTTGTCTCTCGACGCTCTGTCTCTACTAAGAATCAGACGACCTTGAAGCGGACACGGAAGGTCTTTTCGTGCTCGTCCCAATTGGTGCCGAGCATTTCGAAACGGCCTATCTGCGAGGTGGAGCGGACATGACGGCCGATGCAGGGACAGACGTCGTAGTCGCCGATGCGCACCAGTCGGATGGTCTCGCTGGCATCGTCGGGCAGGCGGTCGGGCGAGACGCCTTCGGGCAGGGTGTCGCGGGTGACGAACTCGAAGGTGACGGGCAGGTCCTCGTCGATGAGCCGCTGCATCTCGCGCTCTATCTCGCGTTCTTCCTGTCGCGAGGGTTTGTGGTCGAGCCGGAAGGTCATCTTGCTCTTCTTGCGCTCAATATGCGCATTGAAGGAGCGTTCGCAGCCGAAGAGCCGTATCATCGTCTGGTTCAGCAGGTGCTCGGCGGTGTGTGCCGGCGGGAACTCCTCCTTGTTGTGGTCGTTGAGTATGATGTCGTCGTTCATCGTCGTTTTCCTCCTGTCAGTTATCGCTTATTGCCGGTCTTCATTTTCAGTACCACGCTGCCGCGCTCTTCCAGCTGGAGGGCCAGACAGCCGTCCTTCTTCAGCTGTAGTGTCTGCTTGCCGCCGCCGAGCAGGTCGGTCGCCGTGTACTGCTTCTCGGGAATGCCGAGAAAGTCGAAGGCGTGGGTGGGCAGGTTGACGGCGATGCTGACGGGCTGGTCGTCGAAGTTGACAGCCACGAGCAGCAGTTCGTTGCCGGCCTTTCGCAGGAAGACGTACTGGCGGTCCAGATGGCCGTTGACGTACATGAGGTCGAAGAACAGTCCGTCGGTAACAGCTTTCTCCTTCACGGCCAGCGAGAGCACCTTCTGGTGCAGGTCATAGACGTGCTGCTCCTCGTCGGTGAGCGACTTCCAGGCTGCGCGGCAGAGTGTGTCGATGCTCCAGTAGTCGAAGATGGTGGTGCGTCCGTCGTTGCCGCTGAAGCCCTCACGGTCCATGCCGCGCTCGCCGTATTCCTGTCCGGCGTAGAGCATGAAGGGGTTCTGCTGCATGAGCACGGAGGCCACCATGGCGGGCAGTCCCTTACGGGCGCTGGCGGCAAAGAAGTCGCTGGCCACGCGCTGTTCGTCGTGGTTCTCGAGGAAGTAGAGCATGTGCTGACGGATGTCGTCGGTCTGCTGCCATGCACCGGTGATGGCCGATGCGGGTGCCTGGTGGCAGATGACGGCACGCATGGTGTCGTACATGCCCACCTTGTCGTAGAGGTAGTCGAAGCCGCTGGAGAGGTAGTGGCGGTACGCTGCGGGGTTATAGACCTCGCCGATGAACTTCACGTCGGGGTACTTGCTGCGGACCTTGGCGGTGGCGTATGCCCAGAACTCCGCCGGCACCATCTCGGCCATGTCGCAGCGGAAGGCATCGACCTGCTTGCCTGCCCAGAAGAGCAGGATGTCGGTCATCTTCTGCCACGTGGAGGGCACGGGATCGAAGTACCCCACCCTTCCTGCGTAGTAATCGACGCCGTAGTTCAGCTTGACCGTCTCGTACCAGTCGTTGCGTCCCGGGGCGTTGTTGAAACAGTCGTTGCCCGTAGCCTTGGCGGGTTCCTCCAGGTAGGGCTGTTCGGCTCCCTGATAGAGGTCGAAATGCGGGGAGAAGCGCTCGCCCGGACAATAGTAGAAGTTATTCTGCGGAGAAAATCCCTGTGTGGTATCGTCGCCCTGTCCCAGGTCCTTGACGCCGCGCGGCTTGCAGATGCTCTGATACTGGCGGGCCACGTGGTTGGGCACAAAGTCAATGACGACCTTCATGCCTGCCTGGTGCGTGCGTCCGACGAGGTTCTCGAACTCCTGCATGCGGCTGGGCACGTCAACCGCCAGGTCGGGGTCGATGTCGTAGTAGTCGGTGATGGCATAGGGCGAGCCAGCCTTTCCTTTGACGATGGCGGGGTGATTACGGGGAATGCCGTAGCGCGAGTAGTCGGTCTGCGTAGCATGGCGGATGACGCCGGTGTACCACACATGACTGACGCCCAGCTTCCTGATTTGCTTGAGTACGGCAGGCGTGAAGTCATTCAACTTTCCACAACCGTTTTCGGCAATCGAACCGTGCTCTTGCCGAGTCGTATTACGATTGCCGAAAAGACGTGTGAATACCTGATAGACGATGATTTTCTCCATCAATTCTTCAATTCTTCAGTTCTTCAATTTTCCAAATCCGCAAGTCCACGAACACTCACCTCGCCGTTAATCTTGGAAATCATGCCCTTCAGCGCCTTGCCGGGACCGCACTCGGTGAAGTCGTCGGCTCCGTCGGCTATCATGTTCTGCACGGACTGGGTCCAGCGAACGCAGGAAGTGAGTTGGGCAATGAGGTTAGCCTTGATTTCGGCAGGGTCGGTATGAGGCTTACCATCGACGTTCTGATAGACGGGGCACTTCGGAGCGTTGATCTCGGTCTTCTCGATGGCTGCCTGCAGTTCGTCCTTGGCGGGCTGCATGAGCGGAGAGTGGAACGCACCGCCCACCTTCAGCGGCAGGGCACGCTTGGCTCCGGCAGCCTTCAGCTGTTCGCAGGCCTCGTTGATGGCATCCACGTTTCCGCTGATGACCAGCTGGCCCGGGTTGTTATAGTTGGCGCATACCACGATGTTGCCCTCGCGGTTGATGCCGGCACAAATCTCTTCTACCTTCTCGTCGGGCAGGCCGATGATGGCGGCCATCGTGGAGGGCTGTGCCTCACAGGCCTTCTGCATGGCCATAGCACGGGCATAGACCAGACGCAGTCCGTCCTCGAACGACAGGGCACCGGCAGCTGTCAGCGCGGAGAACTCGCCCAGCGAGTGTCCGGCAACCATCTTCGGGTCGAAGGCGTCGCCCAGGCAGATGGCCGAGATGACGGAGTGCAGGAATACGGCAGGCTGTGTCACCTTGGTCTGCTTGAGGTCCTCGTCGGTACCCTCGAACATGATGTCGGTGATGCGGTAGCCTAAAATCTCGTTAGCCTTTTCAAACAATTCTTTTGCCTTGGGGTTGTTGTCATACAAATCCTTGCCCATTCCTACGAACTGGGCTCCCTGTCCGGGAAATACAAATGCTTTCATTTTCTTTTTTCTTTTTTTCTTATTTAGTTGGTTATGGGTTATCTGAGTTTATCAGGTGTTGCGGGGGTGGATTCGTCGCCCGTGCGGTTCAGCGGTATGGTGAAGCTGAATATTGAGCCCTCGCCCTCGACCGACTCCACATAGGCGTCGCCGCCGTTCTTGCGGGCGAAGTCCTGACAGAGCTGCAGACCGAGTCCGGAGCCTTCCTCACCACCCGTACCGTAAGTCGTCTCACCCTTGTGGAAGATGCTGTCGATACGGTCGGCAGCAATACCCACGCCGTGGTCCTGAACGCAGATGCGGACGAAGTCGCCCTCGCGCTTGTAATAGACCTCGATGCCTTTGCCCTCGGGGGTGAACTTGATGGCGTTGGAGATGAAGTTACGGATGACGGTCTTGACCATGTCATTGTCGGCACGTACGGTAATCTTATCGTCGGATTGTATGTACTGCAGCTTGATTTTCTTCATCTCGGCAATCATTGTGAAGATGTCAACCACACCGGGTATGACATCGTCGAGGTCGAAGTCCTGATATACCACGTTCATGCGTCCTGTCTGCGACTTCGTCCACTTCAGCAGGTTGTCAAGCAGGTCGTGTGCCTCCTCGGTCTCACGGTTGGCCTTGTCAAGCAGGCTGAATATCTCCTCGCCTACTGCTTCGGGCGAAACGACGCTGACCGCCAGGTTCAGCACCATGCGGATGCTGGCCATCGGCGAGCGCAGGTCGTGGGCAATAACCGAGTACATCTTGTCGCGGTTCGAGATGGTGCGGCGCAGCTCCTCGTTCTGCTGGATGATGATGCGCTTGGCAGCCACGAGCGATATCTGCTGGACGACACGCATGACGAGCTCTTCCTTGTTGAAGGGCTTGGTCAGGAAGTCGTTGGCACCCACCTGGAATCCCTTGACAAGGTCGGCGGGTGTGTTCAGGGCTGTGAGGAAAATGATGGGGATATCCATCGTCTCGGGGTCTTTCTTGAGGATGACTGCCGTATCGAAGCCGCTGATGTCGGGCATCATGACGTCAAGAAGAATCAGGTCGGGCTTCTCCTTCTTGGCCATCTCAATACAGCCGTTTCCGCAATTGGCCGTGCACACCTGGAACTTCTCGTTGGTGAGAAGGATTTTCAGCAGCAGCACGTTGCTCACCACGTCATCGACAATCAGTATCTTATAGTCGCTCCTATTGATTCGAGACTCTAAAGTTTCACCTATGTTCATAGAATTTGTAGGTTTTTATGATTCATTTGCTTGCAAAAGTAAGCAATTTAACTGACAATGCCAAATTTTTTGCCCTTTTTATGCATTTCCGCCTATTCTACGGTGACTGACTTGGCCAGATTCCTGGGCTGATCGACATCAAGTCCCTTGCAAACTGCCACATGATAGGCCAGAATCTGAAGCGGTATGGTGGCCAGCAGCGGCTCCAGGCACTCGATGGTGGCGGGCAGTTCGATGACCTCGTCGGCGATGCGGCTGATGGTGTCGTCACCCTCGCTGACGATGGCAATGACCTTACCCTTGCGGGCCTTCACCTCCTGTATGTTCGAGAGCACTTTCTCGTACATCGCATTGTGGGTGGCGATGACGACGACGGGCATGTCGGAGTCAATCAGAGCAATCGGTCCGTGTTTCATTTCGGCAGCGGGATAACCCTCTGCGTGTATGTAACTTATCTCTTTCAGCTTCAAGGCACCCTCCAAGGCTACGGGATAGCTGTAGCCACGTCCTAAGTACAGGAAGTTACGGGCGTAGGTGAACGTCCGGCTGAGGTCGGCTATGCGGTTGTTCAGCTTCAGCACCTCGCGCATCTTGTCGGGGATGGTGTGCAACTCGCGCACGATCTCCATATAGCGCTCCGGGCGGATGGTGCCCTTCTCCTTGGCCAGGGCCAGGGCGAGCATCGTCAGCACGGTAACCTGTCCCGTAAAGGCCTTGGTAGACGCCACGCCGATTTCAGGTCCTACGTGAATGTAACAGCCGGTATGCGTGGCACGGGGAATACTGGAGCCTATGGCGTTGCAGATGCCGTAGATGAAGGCCCCGTTGTCGCGGGCCAGCTTGACGGCAGCCAGCGTGTCGGCCGTCTCACCACTCTGGCTGATGGCGATGACCACGTCGTCCTCGTTGATGACGGGATTGCGGTAGCGGAACTCGGAGGCATACTCCACCTCGACGGGGATGCGGCAGTAGTTCTCGATGATTTGCTTGCCGATGAGTCCTGCATGCCACGACGTGCCGCAGGCGACGATGATGAAGCGCTTGGCCTGCAACAGCTGCTCCTTGTAGTCGATGACCGAACTGAGCACCACGTTGTCCATATCGACGTTCACACGGCCGCGCATGCAGTTGGTCAGGCACTCGGGCTGCTCGAATATCTCCTTGAGCATGAAGTGCGGATAGCCGCCCTTTTCCAGCTGTCCGAGGTTCAAATCGACCGTCTGCACGTCCAGGTGCAGCTTGCGGTCGAGCACATCGACCACCTGGAGCTCCTCGCCCTGACGGAGAATGGCAATGTTGCCGTCTTCCAGATAGACCACCTGGTCCGTATATTCCACGATGGGGGTGGCGTCAGAGCCCAGGAAGAACTCTCCGTCACCGATGCCCACCACGAGCGGGCTTTGTTTGCGGGCAGCAATAATCTGGTTGGGCTCGCGCTTATCGATGATGGCTATGGCGTAGGCGCCAATCACCTGGTAGAGGGCGGTCTGGATGGCGGTCAACAAGTCAATACCCTTGCGCTGCATGATATACTCCACCAGCTGCACCAGCACCTCCGTGTCGGTATCCGACTGGAAGTGTACGCCTTTGGCCAGCAGCTTCTCCTTCAGGTCGGCATAGTTCTCGATGATGCCGTTATGGATGATGGCCAGGTTCTTCGACTCGGAATAGTGCGGATGGGCATTCACCGACGAGGGCTCGCCGTGCGTAGCCCAGCGCGTATGGGCTATTCCCACGCAGCCCGTCGTGTCCTTGTCGCTACAGTACTCTACGAGGTTATCTACCTTGCCCTTCGTCTTGCAGACGTTCAGGGCGCCAGAGTCGTTTATAAGCGCCACGCCGGCTGAGTCGTATCCGCGATACTCCAGTCGGCGCAGTCCTTTAATCAATATGGGGAATGCTTGTTTCTTCCCGATATAACCTACTATTCCACACATGTCGTCTAGTTGTTTTTGGGTACATAAAAGAAGAAATTGGGACCGAGGTCCCAATCTCCTGTAACGTTTCTTCTTACTTTGTAAGGCTGATGGTAAACGATGCTACCGTCATCAGCATGGACAGCACAGAGAACCAGATGGTGGTTGACTGACCCAGGTTCGAGTTGCGGGCCTTCACCTTGTTAGGCTCTACATAGACAATGTCGTTCTGCTGCAGGTAATAGTACGGCGAACTGACGATGTTGGCATCGTTCAGGTTCAGCGTATAGAAGTGCTTGGTGCCGTTGGCATCCTCGCGAATGAGCTTGATGTTGTCGCGATAGCCGTAGATGGTCAGGTCGCCGGCTTGTGCCAGGGCTTCCAGGATGTTGATTTTCTCACGCGACACGACGAAGGTACCGGGACTTCCGACCTCGCCCAGCACCGTCACGCTATAGCTGGACATGCGGACGCTGACGATGGGGTTCTCCTCGGCATTCATGTAGGGCTTGATTTTGCCCTGAATAAGCTGCTCGGCCTCCGACTTCGTCAGACCGGACACTTTCAGCTGGCCGACGACGGGGAAGGTAATGAAACCCTGGTTGTCAACCAGATAGGCGCCTGCTCCGCCTGACGTGCCCGTTCCGGAAGGAATGGACAGGTTGAAGGGGGCTGCTGCCTCGGGGTTGATGGTGCTGACGGTTATCGTCAGCTGGTCCTTCGGCATGATGCGGGCATCATACAGGTAGGTGGACTGGCTCTCGTCATAGAATTCCACATTCTTGAAATAAGGAACATTCTTCGTTGTTGCGCAACTGCCCAAAACCAAGGTCAGTACCGCAAAAGCCATTGGCAGGATAAATTTTCTCATCATTCTCATTTAGTGTGATTATAAATACCGGGTGCAAAAGTAGTAAAAAAAAGTGAAAGGAAAAACCTTTCACTCTCTTTTTTTAGTAAAACTTGAAATATCTGCGTGCGTTGTTGTACGAGATGTCCTCCACCATCTTGCCCAGCAGCTCGCGGTCGTCGGGCAGCAGACCCTTCTCCACGTCGTTGCCCAGGATGTTGCAGAGAATGCGGCGGAAGTACTCGTGACGCGGATAGCTCAGGAACGAACGGGAGTCGGTCAGCATACCCACGAAACGGCTCAGCAAGCCCAGCACGGACAGGGCGTTCATCTGGCGCTCCATGCCGTCCTTCTGGTCGTTGAACCACCAGCCGGAACCAAACTGTATCTTGCCCGGCTCACCGCCCTGGAAATTACCCAGCATGGTGGCTATCACCTCGTTGGCACAGGGGTTCAGCGTATATAATATGGTACGCGTCAGTTTATCCTCCATGTTCAGCTTGTTCAGGAACTTCGACATGGCCTTGGCGGTATTGAACTCGCCGATGGAGTCGAAGCCCGTGTCAGGACCCAGCTGGTTGTACATCTTCGTGTTGTTGTCGCGGATGGCGCCGTAGTGGAACTGCTGCGTCCAGTCGGCATCGGCATCCATCTCGGCCATTACCGTCAGGAAACAGTTCTTGTACTGGCGAATCTCCAGGTTCGACAGCTGCTGGCCGCGCATGGCCTTCTCGAAGATGACCTCAATCTGGGAGTCGGTATAATCCTCGTCGTAGAACTCCTCAATACCGTGGTCGGAGAGCTTGCAGCCCTGCTCCTGGAAGAAGTCGTGGCGCTTCTGAAGCGCATCGACCATATCGGCAAACTTCGTGATGCTGACGCCGCTCACCTGAGAGAGCTGCTCCACGTACTTCGGGAACTCGGGCTTCTCGATGTTCATGGCCTTGTCGGGACGCCATGCGGGAATCATCAGGGGGTCGTTGGCAGCCTTGTGCTTGGCATACTCTATGTGGTTGTGAAGGTCGTCAACGGGGTCGTCGGTCGTGCAGACACACTCCACGTTGTAGTGCTTCATCAGCCCGCGGGCGGAGAACTCCGGCTGCTTCAGCTTCTCGTTGCACTCGTCGAAGATTTCACGGGCGGTCTTGGGCGACAGCAGCTTCTCAATGCCGAAAGCCGTCTTCAGCTCCAGGTGCGTCCAATGGTAGAGCGGGTTACGAAGTGTATAGGGCACCGTCTCGGCCCACTTCTCGAACTTCTCCCAGTCGCTGGTGTCCTTGCCTGTGCAGTACTTCTCGTCCACACCGTTCGTACGCATGGCACGCCACTTGTAGTGGTCGCCGCCCAGCCACAGCTCGGTAATGCTCTTGAAACGGTGGTCGTTGGCCACCATCTCGGGAATCAGGTGACAATGGTAGTCAATAATCGGCATCTTGGCCGCATGGTTGTGGAAGAGGTCCTGTGCTACTTCGTTGTCCAGCACGAAGTTCTTGTCGTTAAATTGTTTCATTGCGATTGATAAGTTTTTAAGTTTATAATTATTTTCTGCAAAGATAGCACATTATTATTAGAAAAGTATTATCTTTGCACCATAAATCCACGTAAACGATGACGTACAACAGCAAGGTCCTTCTCATCTATACGGGCGGAACCATCGGCATGAACCGCAACCCAAGGACGGGGGCACTCGAGCCGTTCGACTTCGAGCACCTCCTGCACAACGTTCCCGAACTGGAGCAGTTTGACACGCAGATTGACACCTACCAGTTTGACCCGCCCATCGACTCCAGCGACATGACACCTGCGCGCTGGACACAGCTGTCGCACGTCATCAGCGACCGCTATGAACTGTTCGACGGATTCGTCGTACTGCACGGAACCGACACGATGGCCTATACAGCCTCTGCCCTCTCCTACATGCTCGAGAACCTCACCAAACCCGTCATCTTCACCGGCTCACAACTGCCTATCGGCATGCTGCGTACCGACGGAAAGGAAAACCTCATCACCTCCATCGAGATAGCCGCCGCCAAGGACGAGAAAGGACACGCACGAGTGCCTGAGGTGGGCATCTACTTCAACGGACGACTGCTGCGAGGCAACCGCACCACCAAGCAGAGTGCCGACGAGTTCAACGCCTTCGAGTCGTTCAACTACCCACACCTGGCCGATGCCGGCGTGGAGATACTCTACCACCACGACCGCATCCTGCAGCCGCAATGGGAAAAACCCATGACGCCACACTTCCGACTCGACAATAACGTCATTATATTCAGCCTGTTTCCGGGAATACGTGAGGATTTGGTTCGGCACATCATAGCCACTCCAAACCTGCGAAGCATCGTCATGCGCACTTTCGGTTCCGGCAATGCACCACAGCGCCCGTGGGTCATGCAGGCACTCCGCGAAGCCACCCAGCGCGGCAAGATTGTCATCAACATCAGCCAATGCATGCAGGGCAAGGTCCAGATGGGGCGTTACGACACGGGCTACCAGCTGCAGGAGGCGGGCGTCATCAGCGGTCACGACTCTACCGTCGAGAGTGCTGTCACCAAGCTCATGTTCCTGCAGTCACACTATGAAGACCCTGACGACATCCGACGAATGATGATGCAGAGCATTCGCGGCGAGATCACCATCTGAAAAACAAAAACACCACAGCGTTTCATCATTTTTAGGTATTGCAGAAAAATTGCAATGCCTATACCTTTGCAGCCGATTTGTGAAACTATTAATGAATACGGAATGAAGAAAATTCTCTTTTTGCTTCTCATAAGTACGATGATGAGCACAGCACAGGCTGCAGAACCCGACACGTTAGGATACAGCAGGTTTCGGTTTGGCGGATACGGCGAGATGGTAGCCAATTTCAAGGACTACGGCATCAACCGATTCTACGGACACAGCGAGGGAAACGCCAAACAAAACCACAACAAGATTTCCATACCCCGATTCGTTTTAGCCTTCGACTACAAGTTCTCGCCGAAATGGGTGCTCGGAGCTGAAATTGAGTTTGAATACGGAGGAACAGGAACTGCCGTGGAACTGGAGAACACGGAGAACGGCGAATATGAGACCGAGGTGGAAAAGGGTGGCGAAGTGGCGCTTGAACAGTTTCACATCACCCGGCTGATTGTGCCTGAATTCAACATCCGCGCCGGCCACATGATTGTTCCTGTAGGCTTGACAAACGAACACCATGAGCCCATCAACTTCTTCGGGACGTCGCGACCTGAGGGTGAAACGACCATCATCCCCTGTACCTGGCACGAAACAGGTATTGAGTTCCTCGGAAAGTTCGGGCGCGGCTATGCCGAGTTCGACTACGAGGCAATGATTGTGACAGGTCTCAACGCCAACGGCTTCGACCGCAACAAATGGGTACGCGGAGGAAAGCAGGGACTCTTCGAGGGCGACAACTTCACCAGCCCAGCCTATGTGGCACGCCTGAACTATACGGGTGTGCCGGGCCTGCGCCTGGGGGCATCGCTCTACCATTGTCCCAACACGGGTGCCAATGCCGACAAACTGGTTACGTACGACGAGATAGGAAAGATTCCCGTAACCATCTATTCGTTCGATGCACAATATAATAATAGGTATGTGACGGCACGTGCCAACTACCTGTCAGGCAGCATCGCACATGCCGACAAAGTGGGCGCCAAAAACGGAAAGCTCTCCAACAAGTCAGGATACAGCCGACTGACACCCATTGCCCGCCGTGCCCTGAGCTACAACGCCGAGGTCGGACTGAACCTGCGCAATATTTGTGGTGGAGGTGCCAAATTTCCTGCCATCTATCCCTTTGCTCAGTATGAGTACTACAACTCCCAGGAGAAGGGCGAGGGTATGGACGTGATGGACGCCCGTTGCCAGGTGAGCAAGTGGAACTTCGGCGTGAACTGGAGGGCGCTGCCCAACCTGGTGGTCAAGGCTGACTATACTACCCGTCAGATTGGCACGAGCAAGGTATTCGGCACAGGTCCTTACAACAGCGAAAACGAGTTCAGCATCGGAATAGCCTATATCGGCTGGTTCTTTCAGAAATAAGAGTTAGGAAAACTTACAAAACCATATTAACTGTTTTAAAATGAAAAAGAATGCATTATTAGTGAGTCTCGCCTTGATGGGACTCAGTTTGTTCAGCGCCTGCGGCGATGACAAGGAAGACAACACCAACCCCGTAGTCGATCCTGTGGAGGAAGCTACCATTGACGACTCAGAGTACGATGCCATCATCAACCAGTATGTGGATGCTGTGGTAATGCCAACCTACAACGACCTGAAAGTCAAGAACTCGGCGCTCTACCAGGCTGTAGTGGCCTTCGGAAACGCACCTTCGGATGCTAACTTCCAGGAGGTATGCAACGCGTGGCTGGCAGCTCGTGAACCGTGGGAATCGAGCGAGGCGTTCCTCTTCGGCCCGGTGGCTGACTTTGGACTTGACCCCAACATGGACTCTTGGCCACTTGACCAGGAAGCTATTGTCAACACGCTGAAGTCGCAGCAATGGAACCAGATGGAGTGGACGGGAAACTACGACGAGGACGACGAAGCCATTGCCTCGGCACAGAACATCCGCGGATTCCACACGCTGGAGTTCCTGGCATTCCGCGACGGCAAGGCACGTACCCTGCACGACGTGGCTGCAAGCGACGATGCGGCAGACTTCGTCTATAGCGAGGCCTACGCCACCGCATGGGCTCAGTACATGCGTAACACGGCACAGCTGCTGGTGGACGACGTGACGCTGCTGGTCAGCGAGTGGGACAACGGCTATGCAGAAGCCTTCAAGAAGCACAACGGCGGCGACTTCACCAGCGGACTGAGCTGCATTGAGCAGATTCTCGACGGCTGCATCGACATTGCAGGCGAGGTGGGTGACGCAAAGATTGGTGAGCCATACACGCTCTACCAGGCAGGCAAGACCCAGGAGGCGCTCTATGCTGTGGAGTCATGGTACAGCTGGCACTCACGCGACGACTATACCAACAACATTCTCTCCATCCGCAATGCCTACTACGGCTCACGCGACGGCAGCATCAACAAGAACTCGCTGTCAAGCCTCGTCGCCAAGTATGACCCAGAGGTGGATGCCGAGATGAGGAATTCCATCACTCATGCCGCCAACGCCATCCAGGCCATCCCCCAGCCTTTCCGTAACAACATCAACTCCAAGGAGGCTGCTACCGCCATGGAGGCTTGTGCAGAACTGGTGGTCAACCTCGCAGCGCTGAAGGCGACCTTACAGTTAATGACGAAATAATAACAAATGAACAAATACTTTGGTATTTTACTGTTTTCAATAGGACTTGTCAGCCTGTCGGCATGCAGCGAGACCGAGCAGCTGGACGTTGAGGACATCGCCATTCCGAGAGGATATGCGTTGTCAGCCGGTACATCAACCGGCTTCTACAACTCCAGCGTGGCCTACGACCAGGCTGCCGACTGGCTGACGGGCACCTATGCCACCCGGTTCAACACCGGCGACCGTCTTTACGACAACGTAAAGACCTCCAATGAGAACGGACACGGCGGTGGACTCGGACCTGTCTATGCCGGCTACAGCTGTGGCAGTTGCCACCGTAATGCCGGACGTACAGAACCCACCTACTGGACCAGTTTCAAGCAGGGAAGCGACGACGGTTCCGGTCCTTATGGCTTTACAGCATCGCTCATCTATATCACCCGCAAAAACGGCACTTTCTTCCCCAACTATGGCCGTGTGATTCACGACCAAGCCATCTACGGCGTACATCCTGAAGGCAAACTGAAGGTACACATTGACTCTATGACCTACAGTTTCCCCGACGGCGAGAAATACACGCTCTGCGTACCCAGATGGTCGATTACCGAATGGTACGCCGACAGCATCAGCCCCGAAGACCTTTTCTGTACCGTACGAGTGCCGCTCCGACATGTCGGCATGGGACAGATGATGGCTCTCGACCCCAACGAGATAGAGGAACTGGCCCGCAGGAGCAACTACCCGGAATGGGGCATCAGCGGACGTTGCAACTACATCAACGAACGCGGACGACTGCAACTCGGACTGTCAGGCAACAAGGCACAGCATGCCGACCTTACCGTGGAACTGGGCTTCTCGAGCGACATGGGTATGACCAACAGCCGCTACCCGGAGGAAATCTGCGAGGGGCAGAGCCAAATGGAGGAAGGCTCCATGATGGGACTGGCCTACGATATGCTCGACGTTTCGACAGAGGACATGGAGAATGTTGACCTCTACATGCAGGGACTGGCCGTGCCTGCCCGACGCAACATCAACAACGCCGACGTCAAGGCCGGCGAACAACTGTTCTACCAGGCAGGATGCCACCTATGCCATGTAGTGACGCTGCACACCAAGACACGCGGCTCAACGCTGCTGGCAGGAACCGAACTCCCCTGGCTGGGCGGACAAACCATTCACCCCTACTCTGACTTTCTGCTCCACGACATGGGTTCGGAAATCATGGGCGTAGGACTCAACGACAACTTCGTCAGCGGTCTGGCTCGCGGCAACGAGTGGCGCACCACCCCGCTATGGGGCATCGGACTGCAGAAGAAAGTCAACGGCCACACTTATTTCCTACACGACGGACGTGCCCGGAACTTCGTGGAGGCTATCATGTGGCACGGAGGCGAAGGAGAAGCCTCGAAAAACAAGTTCAAGAACATGAGCAAGACCGAGCGGGAACAACTGATACAGTTCCTGTGGTCATTGTAAGAAAGGACAAAGGAGGAGAATAATTAAAAAAACATTATATGAAACACCTGACACTAAAGACATTGGCCATAGGATGCATGGCACTTTTAACCACCGCTGCCCACGCTGACAACGGCAAGAACGACAGCATCGCACAACGGCTCGACATGGAGAATGGCGTCATCCCCATTGCCGACGACCGAGGTTTCACACTTCAGAGCAACGACGGCAGCTTCGTCTTCAAACCATATCTCTATATGCAGACCACCCTCAACTTCAAGTATTACGACGACGAGGGACTGGACAAGGCATACAACCAGGACAACGTGGCAAACTCGGGATTTGCCATCCCCTACGCCATCATCGGTTTCACGGGCAAGGCTTTCGGCAAGATTGACTACAACGTGTGCGTCAACGCGGCAGCATCAGGCGGCAACGTGCTCCAGCAGGCATGGATAGACTATGCTGTCAGTCCGGAACTCCGCTTCCGGGCTGGTAAGTTCAAGACCCCATTCACCCATGCCTACCTGACAACGCTTGGCGAGACGCTGTTCTCGTCGCTGCCTACGTCACTTACGGCATCGGCCATTCTTCCCCACTCGCTTAATGCCGTCACACCCGGCATCGGAACGGGCTTCGACCTGGGTGTCGAGATGCATGGTATGATTAACAACAGGTTTGGCTACGAGGTGGGATTGTGGAACGGTACGGGCTCTGCCCAGAATGGTGCCACCAAGACCATTAGTGACGACAAACACATCCCCTCGCTGCTTTATGCCGGTCGCCTGACATGGCAACCCTTCGGAGCCATGCCGCTGACCCAAGGCAATCCCAAGCTACAGCACGAAAAGAAAATGCTGATTGGACTGAGCGCCAACTACAACGTGGAGTCGGAGAACGAATCGACCAACGACTTCCGCGCAGGTGCTGAGTTTGCCCTGCTCCTCGACCGCTGGTACGTGGGGGCCGAGGGCTACTACATGCATATAGGATTTACCGACCGCCAGAAAATCAGCGACAGCTACAACTACTGGGGAGGTTACGCCCAGGTAGGCTACTTTGTACATCCGTTGCTGCAGGTCGGAGTACGCTATGACCTCTTCGACCGCAACGGCTCCAGCAAGGACGGTTTCCTCAACATGCCTGCTGCAACAGTCAACTTCTTCGTGCCAAAGACCAACATCAAGCTGTCGGCCATGTATCAGTTTACAGGCCGTACTGGACATCAGACACAATTGGACCGCGACCTGGACGACCTCGGCATCTGTACCCACATGGCACAGGTGATGTTGCAATACGCATTCTAAGCAGGTTGTACAGGCATACCGAAAAAGAAACGACATACGAAACTTGGATAAAAAAACAAAAAGGTAGAAAAAGAATTTGGACAATTAAATGAAAAAGATTATCTTTGCAACTCTTTTCGGACTGACAGCCGTCTGGCTTTCGTCGTGCGATGACGGACGCATCTACCCGGAAACCGCTATCCTGCCCGAAGGAAGGAGCGTAACGCTGACGGGGGTGCTTAACGGAATCGACAGCTGGTCGGGCGGCTACAGACTGTCCATTTCGGGCTTTGAGAATGCTGACGACGAATATGCCGACGTGTCAAAAGTCATCTCCGCAAGCGACCTGACCGATGGCAAGGTGACCGTAGAGTTGTCTGGCATCAAGGAGAACATTACCGTGGTGCGGCTGTGCATTCTCGACCGTCTGAGACGACACATCTATTCGTTCAAGGACATAGATGTCTCGGCGGTCTCTGAACCAGTCATGGTAAATGTGGGGACAATTGACGTGAGCATGTTCAACGTCATTCAGCAGAGTTTCTTCAGCACCACATGCGCCAACTGCCACGGAGCCAGCAACCGCGCCGCTGCCGGACTCTACCTTACCGAGGGAAGGAGCTATGCTGCCCTGGTAGGCATCGACTCGAAGAAGGTGGCAGGCAAGAAGCTCGTTGAGGCGAACAACGTTCAGAACAGCGTGCTCCACATGGTGCTGAACCAGCAGGCGGTAGAGGGCATATCAATGGACCACCGCGACCTGGTGTCGGAAAAGAACGAACTCACCATCCTGCCTGTCATCGACACCTGGATTGGCAATGGAGCGAAGGAGTAACAGATAACAAGTAAACTGTAATCTACATATATGGACAAGAAACAACAGACCATTCACTTTGAGAATGCGACGGCAGACATCTTCCAGTTTGACAATGGTACCGAAGTCAAGGAGTATCACCTGATGATTCATGTCTCGTCGGCACGTCTATCCTATAGCCAACAGCTTGAAGCCGTCATGGGTGCCTATAGCCAGTTGGTAGCTGGCGAACTAAAGGGGGCTTACGCCGTCTTCAAGCGTTACTTCCTGAGCGATGCAGCAAACCAGGCTGACGAGGTAATAACAAACGATGTCACGGACTGCGCCAAGAGCATCATACAGCAAGCCCCACTTGACGGGACGAAGATAGCCCTCTGGGTCTATATGATGACCAACGTGGAGACGGGCGTGACAGCCAGCGGACTCTATGAGGTACGCCACGGCGAGTTCCGGCACCTGTGGAACGGCTCTGCCCACAACATGGCAGCCAACAGCGAATACCAGACCCGCCTGCTTTTCAACGAGTACAACATGCAGCTCATTCAAGAGGAGTGCACGCTGGAGGCAAACTGCATCCGCACGTGGTTCTTCGTCAACGATGTCGATCTGAACTATGGCGGTGTGGTACGTGCCCGCAACCAGTTCTTCTTCACACAGGGGCTGACGGTCCACACCCACTTCATCGCCTCTACGGGAATCGGCGGCCGACAGCAGGACCCCAACGTGCTGTCACAGATGGACAACTACGCCATTGCCGGCATCAGGAAAGAGCAGATTCACTACCTTTATGCCTCGACCCACCTGAACCGTACCAGCGACTACGGTGTCAGTTTCGAGCGGGGTACGCTGGTAAACTATGCTGACCGCAGACACGTCTTCATCTCGGGTACAGCCTCGATCAACAACAAGGGAGAAATCATGTACCCCAAGGACATCGTACGCCAGACCCATCGCATGTGGGAAAACGTCGAGGCGCTTTTGGCTGAGGCTGACTGTAACTTCAACGACGTCGGAGAAATGGTTGTCTATCTGCGCGATACGGCAGACTACGAATTAGTACACGAGCTGTATGAAGAGCGCTTCCACGGCAAACCCTACGTTATCGTTCATGCACCTGTATGCCGTCCAGGATGGCTGATTGAGATGGAGTGCATGGCTGTGAAGGCCGTTGACCTGCCCACCATGCCGAAATTCTAAAGTGAGAGGCTACAGCGAATTCTGCGTGTACAGGAAACTCCGGATATATTGGGAGAGAAGCAGTCTGCTCGTTGTCTGTTGCTTGTCGCTGGTCACGTCTGCTGCCCGCAGCATACCAACCATCAACGCCGAGCGCGCCAAGGAGGCAGCCCGCGAACAAGTAGTCTGGAACGGGCGTCTCTGTCCGCTTTCCACCCCTGCACACCACTTTCTACGGACTATCTACGGCAAAAGCAGCTACAAGGGGCTGTCACCCGAGCAGGTATTCTACGGGTGGCTGTTACGTCCTGATGCCTGGAAGAACGAGCCGATGATTCACATCACCGACGACAACCTCCGCCAGCAGCTGGGCATCGGGAGCGACTATGCGTGCTTTGCCGAATTGTTTGACGACACCTTGGGCTATAAGGTCAATCAGCTTGGAGCCGGACTGCCGGAGCACATGCGTCCGTTTGTCAAGGAGATGCCTTCAGCAGTTGAACTGGACGAGAAAGTGGGACTTATCATCCTGCTTACACAGGGTAGGCTCGTACAGCCGCGCCCTGCTGACATGGAGCCGCTGACAGCCGTACGTGTCGAGGCGGAAATCCTATACAACCGCATTCCTAATGCCCTGCTGCTCACCATATTGTTCTTCGTCATCGTT
>JAEEGH010001787.1_pt1 | contig 60573 bp, 53 predicted proteins | sample 9134181 | NCBI WGS metagenome assembly JAEEGH01 (sample SAMN16246544, study PRJNA631951) | gut metagenome | biome: gut microbiome; feature: rumen; material: DP-attached | host: Bos | place: Iran: Karaj | collected 2018-10
CGCAAGAACGACGAGGTGACACCATGGATCGAGGCCTTCGTCAATGCGCGTAAATGGATTGAACAACGATGAACATCTATTGGGAATCGTTCCGTACCTTCTTTAAGATTGGCATATTCACCCTCGGTGGTGGATATGCCATGATTCCTTTGATAGAAGAAGAGGTGGTCAACAAAAAACAGTGGGTATCCAAAGACGAGATGCTCGACCTCATTGCCATCGCACAGAGTTGTCCGGGGGTCTTCGCCATCAACATCGCCACCTTTATCGGCTATAAATTAAATAAGGTACGCGGGGCTATCTTCACCACCCTCGGCACCGCCTTACCCTCGTTCCTGATCATCTTGGCAATAGCCATCTTTTTCAGCCAGTTCAAGGATAATCCCTATGTAGCGGCCATCTTCCGAGGTATCCGACCTGCGGTCGTTGCCCTCATCGCCGTACCCACCTTCCGGTTGGGACAACGGGCCAAACTCAACCGTTACACCATCTGGATTCCCATCGTCTGCGCCCTCGCCATCTGGGCCCTCGGTGTCTCTCCCATCTACATCATCATCCTCGCCGCCCTCGCCGGCTATCTCTATGGAAAATTGGAAGTTAAAGGGAAGTTAAAAAGAAGTTAAAAGGAAGTTAAAGGGACATATGATTTTTCTCAGTTTGTTTGTTACGTTTTTTGAGATCGGCCTCTTCGGCTTTGGAGGCGGATATGGTATGTTGTCATTAATTCAACACGAAACGGTGGAAAGCCATCACTGGCTCTCCACCGCTGAATTCACTGATATCGTCGCCATCTCACAGATGACCCCCGGACCTATCGGCATCAACTCCGCCACCTACTGCGGCTACACCGCCATCCACAACGCCGGCTATGGCCACCTGATGGCAACACTCGGCTCTGCCACCGCAACCTTTGCGCTGGTACTGCCCTCGCTGATTCTGATGATTCTAATTAGTAAGATGTTCATGAAGTATATGAACACCCATCTGGTGCAGTCTGTCTTCACAGGTCTGCGCCCCGCCGTTGTCGGCCTCCTCGCAGCCGCCACTCTCTTACTCTGTAACAAGGAGAATTTCTCCACCCCGATGGAAAACCCCTGGCAGTTCTGGATCAGCTGCGCCCTGCTTGTCGCCACCGCCATCGGCACCGGCTACCTGAAGATCAACCCCATCCGCATGATCTGCTACGCCGGCCTCGCCGGACTGCTCTTACTTTACTGACTCACAGGATCTATCCCCATGAGTCGTTATCCGATGACCCAATCCTCTGGCACGCGAGTTTCCTTGTTGAACTTCACCCCAACTTTGACAACCTTTCTATCATCGGTCTTAATTGGTAGAGCATAACCTTTATCGTTCAACTGCTCCAAAGCCTCTTGAGCTGTCCCGTTCACCTTCAACTCAAACACATAAACAGTATCTGGCATCCATACCACCATGTCGATACGTCCTCCAGCACATTTTACCTGAGTTTGCACATAGAAGTTCAGCATCGACAGAATCAAATACATCGTATATTCATAAAATCCTTCTGCCGTAGCAATCGATTCCAGCTTTTTTTTAAAGCCTTCCACATATGGTATACCCGCCATATATGCCTGCAATTCTTCCATCGCCAAATCCACGTTATCCTGTTTCAGTGCGTGCCAAAACTTAAAGGCAAAACCAGCCTTGACATTTTTAGTTTCCAATCCCGTATAAATAGGCAGCAATCCTTCAACGTAACCTATCCGTACCTCCTGATTGGGAATAGAAAGTGTATATAGTTGTGAGTCGCTGTCATAATCCTTGATTGTCAGATACCCACTTTGATAAAGCAAGGGCAAGGCATCCTTCATGTTTTCTGTCGGCTGATCGAAATCTGACGAGAAAGCCTCCAGGCTTTCCATTGATGTAATGTCAGTCTTGAAAGATTGGAGTTGTCGTACTAAGAACGTCGGCGTTCCACTTTCAAACCAATAGTTGTTCAGTTCACGCTGTTGAAACGCCTTCAAAAGACTGAAAGGATTATACACTTCTTCAGGCTCTTTTGTAAAGTGATAACCATCATACCTTTGCTTCAGCCTTTGGTGCATCTCCTCATAAGTTATCTGATGAATACTGGCCAGACGTTCCACATCTTCTTTCAATACCGTCGTCAGTTCTTGTTCGGTGATGCCACAGATATTGGTGAAAGCAGTGTCCATGGTTACGTTTGTCAGATTGTTGATGGTCGAAAAAATGCTCAACTGCGAAAACTTGGTAATCCCCGTAATGAAACAGAATTTGATGTAGCGCTCGTTGGTTTTCAAGGGCTGATAGAACTCCTGCATCGCTTTGCGTTTGGCTTCGAGGGTTTCATGCTCGTGCAGCACTTCAAGCAGTGGAGCATCATATTCGTCGATGACAACAACGACCTGCTTTTCTGCATTTTTCGAAGCACGTTTGATGAGGCCTTCAAGAAGGGCACCTGGAGTAAACTCTCCCTCATGTTTGCCGTAAAGGTTTACATAATCACTGAGCATATACATCAGTCTGGCTCGTAAGTCCGCCGCTGTTTCCTGTCCCTTGGCTGTGCTCATGTCCAGATGAATCACGGGATACTGCTCCCACTCCTTCTCAAGCTCCATGATCTTCAGGCCTTCGAAGAGTTCCTTCTCACCCAGGAAATACGACTCTAAGGTAGATGACAGCAAAGACTTGCCAAACCGTCGAGGCCGGCTCAAAAAAATGTATTTTGCATAATGAGTCAAATGCCAAACCAAATCTGACTTATCAACATAAACATAACCTCCTCGAATAATCTCCGAGAATGTCTGAATACCTATCGGATACCGTCTTTCTGCCATACTTTATTACAATTTGCCGCAAATATACGAAAAAATATCTAAACAAGCAAATTATCCCAAAATTTTCTTTTTTCTACCAAATTATCCCATTTTTCCTAAATGCGCAAGGAATCCTCAATGGTCTTTTGGGCGTCTTTTGATGAATGGTCTATCGGAACTATCTGAACGAGTCATTCAGACCATCTGAACACGTCATTGAGATAATCCCTTAAGGGGGTAAAGGATTATCTGAACACCTCGTTAAGAATATCCGGATAAGGCATCGGAACTAAGGAACTTAAGAAGAAGTCGTCGTCCCCGTCTACTGAACCCCCTCTTACTATAACCCCACCTCTCTTGTTAAAGAGAGGAGGTGGGGTATATATAGAGAGGGGTGTAGTAAGGGGACGAATATCTGTGATTTCTACGTGACCCTATTATTTTTTTCTGTGAGAGGCCACTTGCCTGCAAATTGGCTTTCTAGATGTAGTAACTTTGCAAACCTCGTTAAGCTTCACTTATCTACCGACTTCAAAGAATATGGCTTTTAATTGTATCAACAATCTTCATGATGTCCTCGTCCGTTACACAAGGGCCACTTGGCAGGCAAAGCCCTTGCTTGAACAAAGCCTCCGACACACCATTTATATAGGCAGGAGCATCCTTATATACAGGTTGCTTATGCATTGGTTTCCAAAGTGGACGGCTTTCTATCCCCTTCTTGTCCAACATCATACGCATGGCTTCTACATTGCGATTCGGTTCACAGTCAGTATGAACAGTTACAGTTCCATGGTCCGCCTCTGCATACGCCAACTCTTCATTCCTCACCCTCAACTTATCATCTATCAGTATCGTACACAGCCAATAGTTAGAATCATAGTCTGCATTAGGTTGACGATGTACGATAATACCTTGTACATCTTTCAGCAGTTCTTCATACAGTTTCTGCACATGCCGATGGTGGGCAAGATGGTCCTTCAGCACCGTCATCTGTCCACGGCCAATACCTGCACAGATGTTGCTCATTCTATAGTTATACCCTATCGCCTCATGTTGGTAGTACGGGAAGGCTTCCCGTGCCTGAGTAGCATACCACATAATCTTGTCCTTCGCAGCCTTGTCCGGACAAATCAATGCTCCACCACCAGATGTCGTAATCATCTTATTACCATTAAACGACAGCACACCGTATTCACCAAATGTGCCTATCATTTTCCCCTTGTACATAGAGCCCAGACCTTCAGCGGAATCCTCTACAACCGGAATCTCATAGCGTTTGGCAATTTCCATGATTGTGTCAATCTTTGCCGGCATACCATAAAGAGACACGGGCACAATGGCCTTTGGCTTCTTCCCCGTCTTGGCAAGACGGTCTTTGATGGCATCCTCCAGAAGCTGGGGATCCATGTTCCAGGTATCTTTCTCTGAGTCCACGAAAACCGGTGTTGCTCCCTGATACACAATCGGGTTCGACGATGCACAAAACGTGAAGTCTTGCGTAACCACCTCATCACCTGGGCCTACACCACAGGCAATCAGTGCCAGATGCACAGCTGCTGTTCCAGCTGACAGTGCCACTACTTCTTTTTCACCGATAAACGTTTTCAGATCTTCCTCAAACCCATTAACATTAGGTCCAAGAGGAACTACCCAGTTTGTGTCAAAAGCTTCCTGTATATACTTTTGCTCCATGCCCGTCTCACTCATATGAGCGAGGCACAGATATATTCTTTTACTCTCTGCCATATTATTCTCGTATTAATTTGGTATTCATTTTGCCCTATACAGAGGGAAGAATTGGGATGTCTCATCAAAGTCCGAATCAGACTCCTTGCGGATTCTTACCAGTTCATCATATTTATCTTGGTCAAATATCTCCTTCCCTATTGAAAACTGAAAATTTGAGTAACGATTAAAAGCAGCCTTGAACTTGTAGAGATTGTCTTCCTTACTACCCATACCTCCACCTAAATGAAAAATCCGCAAACCATGTTCGTGCCCCCAAAGAGCAGCTTTATAAAGAATCAAATTTGTAGGTGCTACGTGTCTATAATCTCCAACGGAACCAGACAGATGATAGTGTAACTGATCATTGGCAAAAAGCATAATGCTCATGGCAATTATCCTATCATTCATCACAGCATAAAATACTTCATAGTTATCATACAAATCACGATGAATACTCTTATAAAATTCGTCTCCAAAGAAATAATATTTATCAGCTTTATCTTTCTCCATCGTTGTATCGTAAATCCGTTTAAAGTCAGCCAACAAAGGCATGCCCTTGCCATGAAGAACCTTGACATTATTCTTAATGGCCTTTCTGATCATATTCCTATTAGTACTGGAAAGGCCTCCCCATATAACCTCAGGAGATGTCAAATCAATCGCGACAGTCCTGCCAAGATCAATCACCGTGGATATGCGCTTCATAATAATGGCATTAGCCCGTATTGGATGATATCTCACAAAGTTGTCCACGATTCTCTCTTCTTGCATCTTTTTGACAAATGCTCTCAGAAATACCCGTAGATTCTTCTCACAAGTATCCCCCTCAAAAAGAACACCACCATATCCATAGGGTGAAATACTATCATAATATCCTTCTATAGTCGTTTCGCGTTTCATATACACATAAATTGCCTTCAACCCATTTGTTTCGTAATATAGCAACTGCGGTTCACCATCGCCATGTATCTGAAACGTTTTCACATAACCACTCAAGTAATAGACATCGTAGTGTACAAAACTCTTTACGATGGTATCCCAAGTCTTTGCCTGGTCAATATTATATATATGTATCATGATTCAATTGCTTGATTAACAATCTCAGCTAACAGCCGGATGTCTTCCTCTGAATATCTGCCATCGCAATGTATGGAAAGCATCCGATGACTAAAATCCTGCACATCCTCATTTGTCTTCTCCGGCACCTGCCAGAGAATAGCAGGATAGACAGATCGTTCTATTAATCTATGGCGAATCATATCACGTTGCTCCTGGCTTTCAGCAAGTAAAACCAACGAGAACATCGTGCATAAGTCGTCTTCGGGTTGCAAAGACTGTATCTTATTTGACAGCAATGAATACAGTAACCTCCAATTGTTCTTTTTAGATTTCTGCCATTGATCAATGTCAAACCGACTGAGATAATCTTTGCTTCTCTCATCTATTAGTGAGAGTTCTGCCGTGTCGAACCATTCCTCAGTTTCTACATAAAGCTTACGAAACGTTTCCTTGTCAGACAAAGTACCATTCAAATAGTCATACTTCATTTGCATAGCTTGCCAACGCATATTCGCTATCCGCTGATTATCTTCCGTATTCGTCAGTTTTATAGTAACGTTTTTCTTTTTCGGCGACCACAATATACCACCTTCTGGTAATGGCAACGATTTCCGTAACGAAGCAATACACCAGTCTGCGTCACTATAGAGTGCCCAATGTCCCATCAGGTCATGCGTATGATCCTCAATTACAGGTACAGGAATATCTTTCTCACTTCTATGATTCCGCATTCCAAAATAATTGATACGAAATAGCACATCACCATCTGCATACGGCAAGTTTTTAATGATGTCTTTATCTTTGGCCAATGGATAGTCAGGATAGAGTGCTATTTCAATACCTGTCAATTGCTTGATGGTCTTAATGACATCATAACAGAAATACTCTGGCATCCATAGCCTGCGCCATCTCTCTTGACGGATGAGGGCTATAATACAATGACGACCATCGGCCATCATCACCACATCACGGTACGTATTGGTAAGTCGTAACTGTGTATAATGGCATTCTGGAATAAGATGGAAATCAGACCCGAACTCTTTCATCAATATTTAGAGTTTTACTCCATGAACTCCAAAATGTCGCCCAATGTTTCAAACTGTAAAATCTGCTCGCCTGTAAGTTTTTTGCCACACTCGTCATCCATCAACACGATAAGCGATAACTTCGACATCGAATCCCAAGCTTCAAACTCGTCCAACGCCTGCTCAGGAAGAATTTCTTCCGGTTTCACATCAAAGAGGTCGGATAACAATTCCTTTTTCTTTTCTAATTCCATATTCTTTTCTTATACTTACTGTTATGTTATATTATATGGTTGCACCTCCATCAATTAGTATGGAAGATCCCGTAATAGTCTTTGTCGCATCGCTGAGAAGAAAAGCGATAGTATTTGCAACCTCATAGGGTTCTGACGGACCAAGTGGGGCGTTAAAGTTGGGTGCTCCGATGGCTTCGTTTATTTCGCGGGCTTTTTGTGCCAATGGCGTAAGGACTTCAGCAGGCATCACTGAGTTTACACGGATTCGTCTATCAGCAAATTCCAATGCCACACAACGTACAAAAGCATCGACGGCCGCCTTACTTACGCAATACTCAGACTTTGCTTTATAACCACGAATGCTGCTGATGCTCGACACCACAACAATGCTACCACCATCATTCATGTATTCTTTCTTTGAAAGGATACGTGCTAGTTCCACAAAACTATAGAAATTCACATCCATAACTTTCTGGAAGCCTTTTGCTTTTAATACGTTCAACGGTTTGCGGCTGCTAACACCTGCACAATGCACAAATCCATCTACCGCCCCGGTCATTTTAACAATATCCTTCACCAATGCTGGTAGAGCATCAAAGTTGGTAAGGTCACATATTCTAATAATGTGCCCCAAACCTGTCATCGCTGCAAGGGTCTTGTTTAGTCCCTCCTCATTAAGGTCGAGCACCACCACTCTTGCTCCTTGTTGGCTCAATATGACAGCCGTTTCACTACCTATACCAGAGCCTGCCCCCGTAACAATTATTGTCTTACCTTTAAAATTTATTATCCTACACATGTATACTAATCGCGTGCTTAACTTTCTCTGTTTATTTGTTACCTGTTATTCTTTCACAAATATCTTCAACAAATGGCTCAAAGAAAGGTCCAGATACAAGCTGCTCACCAACAAGTCCTGGTGCTGATACGTTCGCTTCTACAACAATGGGATTACCCTGTTGATTACAAATAACATCCCATCCTATAATACCACAAAAAGGGAAATAATTTTTATGGCATCTTTCTACAAGTGATGCCATTTTGTCAAACCCTGAAACCTTTATTCCAGAAAAGGCTCTTCCACCGTCGGTTTTTTTCACCTTGTTCAGCTGTATGTCATATCCAATATCAAAGAGAAAACCATCCTTGTCCATTCCTATAAAATAAGAACTATTCCAATTATCGCAAACAACTCCTTTTTTGCCGATTTTCATTATTGACGAATAATCATATTTTCCATTAATATAGAGAGAAGTTATTCGGCAACAATTTAAAGAGGTGGAGTTAAGATCTGCAATAGCCTCTTCTTGCTGAAGAACCTTTTGTACTATGAAATTAGGTTTGGAATCATTTATCAAAGTCCAAAGATCCCCATTTAGATTATCTATTTTTACCTTTTTCACTCCTACTCCGCATCCTGTATTAAGCGAGGGTTTTATTACAAACTCTTTGGAATCAGATAATAGTTCTTTTACATCCTTCTCTGAAATAATGTGCATATCCTTATTATAAAACACCCCATCCATACAACGTATCAGCACATCAGGGAAAGGTATATCAGGGAACCAGACATCACACATTGCTTTATTTTCTATCGACAAAAAGAAGTGTCTCATAGGATTAAGAGCACATCTGACGATATTCCCTTGAAAAGCACCTAAATAATAAGGAGAGAAACCATTTTCTTTTTTATAAATTCTTGGCCACGTATAATCCAAAAATGAGAAGTCTAGCCCGTGCCATGTTTGTTTTATTAAAGATTTCTCTTCTGAAGTAAGTGATGGCAACCCCGACTTTCTAAATGGTTTGTCTAACCTATAATAGCCATAATGATAACGGAAACGCGAAATATAACTCATCTTTCAAATGTAAACACCTTCTTTTACCATTCTTTTTTCATTATATCATAAATTGGATTGTCAAACGATTGGAACATATCATGCCCTGCAGGACAGTTCATCTCTATCAAATCGAAACCGTTTGATGTGATGGCAATATCCCAACCCACATAACGGGCTTTTGGATATACCATTGCCAACTCCAATACATATTTCTTTAGTTCATCAAAGTATGGCAATTGGAAACCTATCATCTGAACATTACTACCTGGATGACTAACATAAGGTCGATTCTTCTTATCTCGACCATACATATTGCACACACCTGTTTCCAGATCAAAGTTATATCCAATTCCACCTGCTCCCCAATTATCTACATGAGACCTAGGAGCACCCACACGCAGTATAATACTTACGATTGTTGGAGTGCCATCCTTTTTAATCAATGTAGTGGCCCTAACTGTATTAAGAGAAGAAGAATTTATGACTGCCAGCTCTTTACAATTCTTCACAACTTTTTCCAAAACAAAGGCAATGCGCTCTCTTTCGGATAGTAATTGGGCATATGCCTCAGAATCAACGCTGTCTATCTTTATCACACCTTTACCTTGGTCACCATTATCTGGTTTGGCAAATACGATCCCATGCTTCTCTATAAAACAGCGGATTAAATCTGTATTTGTGTGTGCAGATACTTCCATCCAATCTCGACGGATATAATCCTTGAATGTCTGGTATTCTGCAATTTTCCCTTTCACACGATCCAAACCATATCCAAAGTGCCTTATTACTCGGAAATAGCGATAGATTGTCAGATAACGATTACGCTCGCAAGCGCTTTTCTTATGGAATCCGAACCGCACATAATCTATTGGCCTTGCACCGTAGCGAACCAAGCACCACACCATGCTTAACATCCAACGAATTTTGCTTCCACCGTAACTTTCAGCTACAACTGCAGCTTGCTCCCCGAATTCTGGTATACCCGTCTTTATTCTCTGCAATAGCAACATGGTTGTTATCTTTTCAGTTTCTGAATCAGATTCCAGATAGCCTCTGAAGAATTGAAGTTCTCAGGATCTAGCTCATTGATGCGAATCTGCACGCCAAACTGATCGTCAATCTCTGAGATGATTGCCACTACGTCAAAAGAGTCCAAGATCCCATCATCAATGAGTGCTGTCTCATTCTCGAAATCCACGTCAGGACGTATACTCTTTAGTATTTCTAATAATTCTTCCATTTCTATTGTTAACTATATTCTTATCATTGAAAGTGTAGATTTATTCATCGGGACAAAGCCTTTTTTCCTATACAGACTAACTGCAGGATCATTCTGCCTTTGTACCCATAACATATAACGGCTGTTATCATCCTTATGCCCCTGCTCAATATAGGCCTCTACCAAACCAAGTCCTACACCCATACCTCGCGCATCCTTAACGACAGCCACATGATTGAGCCACATAGCACCTCCTTTTTGTTCAAGGTGCAAAGCTCCCAGTCTGTTGCCATTTACATCCCTTGCTATCAGAATTGCTCGTTCTTGTATCAATAAAGGGGCTGATGCTTGTGGGATATAATCGCCACTCCACTTGTCAAACGTAGAGTTGAACAAATTAATAGCCCAAACTGCTTCCTCCTCATTAGTGGCAATATCAATTATTAAACCAGTTATTAAATCAGGCAGAGTAAACGAAGCATACTTGCCAAAGTATTGGTCTCGGATAAGGTTCTTCCTGAACCCCATATCCTCCAACCATTTTACCTCTGCTTCGGGCGCATTCTCTCCACGAAACAAAATCTCTGTCACATACTCATTCTTGGGCAGTTCAATCAGCTCTTCAAAGTTGTTGACATAATAATATAAACGTTGGAATCCTGATTTCTGAACTAATAATACAGCATTATCATCATCGCAGACAGCAAACAGGTAATCATGGATAATCAGGTCTGCCGCTTTGCTTTGCAGATAATCATTAGTGGCGCGTCCCTTTCTGTTATAACGCTCCACTATCTGATTATACTGCTCAAAGGTCTCAATCTTTATTGGCTGCATCATACTGCTTCTTTAATTCTATCCTGTCAATCTTCCCGTTTAGGTTATACGGCATCTGCGATAGGTGATTGACAACTTCCGGGAACATATATACGGGAATACGCTCCTTCACCAAATTGATAATATCCATAGGCTGACCGTCAGCAGTGGTGTAATAAAGCACCAACTTATCATTCTCATGGTCAAAGATACAAGCGGCATTAGTGACACCCTCAATGGCGTTCACCGCCACTTCGATTTCGCCCAACTCGATACGGTTGCCCTTATGCTTCACCTGGAAATCCTTGCGGGACACAAATATCAGATTGCCATCTGCATCAGTTTTCACCAAGTCACCCGTACGATAGATAATATCATTAAAGAGCGGGTTCAACGGGTTCTGTACAAACACCTCATCCGTCTTGGCTCGATTGCCATAGTAGCCTAATGCAACACCAGTTCCACGGACACACAGCTCACCAACCTCACCGACAGCAGCCTCGGTATCATCATTCTTTAGCACCAACACCTGCATATTCTGGCAGGCCTTACCAATGGGAATGTGCTCCTCATCAGCATACTGTCGCTTCACTTCAAAGTAGGTGCAGTCAACAGTGATTTCCGTAGGGCCATAGAGATTTACAAAACGCACATTCGGCAGTTTCTCCTGCCAGGTTCTAAGCTGTTTTGCTGGCATGGCTTCTCCTGCAAAGGTAACCAAGCGCAAATGCTCAGGCAAAGTCACACTCAGAATATCACTGTTACCGACCAATACAATTGCTGAGGTTGCCCAAAGAATTGCAGTGATATGACGGTCATTCAATAATGGCATCAAGAGTTTGGTGAAGGTGAAATACTTCTTCCCTATCACATTCAGCGTTGCACCACTCTTAATGCAAATAACGATGTCCTTGACTGACCCATCGAAATAGAATGGAGTCTGGTTACCCAAAGCATCCTTATCAGTGAACTCAAAGGTCTCTACCAACCAGTTAGCCAAGTCAATCATGCCACGATGGGAAATCACTACACCCTTAGGAACCCCAGTCGAGCCACTCGTAAAGATGCTATAGACGGGATCAAGATCAATTATCTGCTCACGAATAGCAGCCAACACTTGCTTCTCTGCTTCATGTTCCTTCACCTCGTCATACAGAAACCTCGGGCCTGAGAACTCTATCTGGTCAAGGGTTTTAAGGTCTGCTCCGGTGGTAGCCACGGCTGCAATAGGTTTGCAAACGTCTGCTATCAGGCGCACGCGTTCATACGGCATCTTGCAGTCAATAGGTACGTAGAAGTTACCGCTTTCCACAGCACCCATTGCACCTACAAGTCCTTCAACACGACGGTCAACAAACACTAACACAGCACGACGGATTGTGTTGTCTGTCGCTTGTGCTATAGCTGTACCAATACTCTCTGCCTGCTGAATCCACTGTCCAAAGGTAAGGCTCAGTTTGTCATCAGCCAGAGCAGTCTTTTCAGGGAGCCGTTTGGCAGTAAGCGCCAAATAGTCAAGTATATTCGTTACCACTATTTCTTCTGATACAATTGGTTGGGGTTCGTTATCAATCCTTCCTCGAATATAGCATCATCTTCGAAGATGGGCAAGATGTCATCAGTGCTAATCTCAAACGAGCAAGCACCAAGCGAGATGCCTATACCAAAACCGCAAGCCATTACTTTCAGCGTTTTATGCTCATCACTGTTGCCATAGCGGTCACACAGCGAAACAATGGCAGACGCGCCACTGGTGTTACCATAGCGGTCAAGTGTGATGGGCATACGGTCAAAATCCATCTTCGTCTTCTTGGCTATCTGCTTTAAGATATAAAGGTTGGCTTGGTGAAAAGCGAAACAGTCATAATCATCAGGCGTGGTATTGGTTTGCTTCCAGAAATCCTTGATAAGTTGAGGTACATCAAATATGGTAAAAGTAAACACGGATGTACCCTGAATGAACGAATTCATCAGTGTACGCGGATTCCCATCCAAACACTGTACGACTTCCTCAGAAGCATGAAGATTTCGGTAACCACCACCAGGAATAATCATATATTTGAACCCAGAACCGTCACTTCTAACAAGGGCATTTATCTGATCTTGCTCGTTATCACTCTTCTCCAATAGCATCACAGCTCCAGCTTCACCAAACAGCATAGCTGAACTTCTGTCCTCCGGATACACAGACTTGCCAGCCGTGTCACCAACAAAGAGTAGAGCCTTCTTAATGTCGCCGGTATTCATAATAGAAGCTACAGTCTGCATTCCTACTACTAGTGAAGAACATCCAAGACTGATATCATAACAAACAGACTCCTTTGGAATGCCCAAACGATATTGTAGAACGAATGCTGTGGATGGACGGCGATAGTCTGGGCTATGCGAAGAAAAGATAAGTGCACCAATCTCTTCAGGGTTTATGTTCTTTTTTGCCATAAGTTCCGAGGCAGCCCGGTAGCCCAAGTCGCTACACGTCTGATGTTCCAGTGTCCTGCGCGATGACCTCACTCCCGTCATCTCGATAAACTTTTCCACCTCTTCATCGCCAAATAGTGTCTTATACGATTCTGTCTTAACTTCGTTCTTGGGTACAGCACAAGCTATGCCCACTACGCGAATATTATTGAATTTGAAAAATGCCATGTCTGCTTTTACTTAAAAAATCATTCTCTTAGCAGGGTTTCCAAACACTTTTGTACCAGCCTTTACATTATTAAACACAATACTGCCAGCACAAACAAAGGCATCGTCACCAATTTTTTTGCCGTTCAACACAACGGCATGGCTCCCAACAAACACACGCTTACCAAGGCAAGCCGAAGCTATATTAGTGTAACCCGTTGTTGTAGAATAGTCACCAATGATGGAATCCTGACCAATCATCGATCCCATGACATTCACATAGTTGCCAATCTTCACACAATCACCGATTGAACCATTAATGATACAGCCTTCGCCAATGACTGCCGTCTCAATAATATGGGTTCGCGGAGAAATGAGCGTCTCAAATCTTGCACCTTTACTTTTCATCAGTTCCACAATTTTCTCTTTGGTCGCAGGAGAAGAGACACCTAAAGCAAACACCTCGTTCTCCGATACCTGCCAATCGCAGATTTTACCAAGCAGGGGGACAGCCATATTAACACCATCCAAAGCATGTTCATTGTCATCGATGAAACCCTTGATGTTCCATTTACCTATCTCCTTGGCCATGTAATACACCTCACGACCAAATCCTCCAGCACATACGATAATAAGATCCTTCATTAATTGTTATGCTTGTCTTTCTTTTCTTATCTCTCTTATTCTTTCAGTGAAATGTAAGTCGTCCACATCCTTCATGTCACTGGCTCCTTCGCCTACATCTGAGCGTTTTAGAACGTTCTTGATAGTAAGCCAGATAATTTTCATGTCGGTGGCAAATGTGCAATGATCCACATACCATACATCCATTTCAAACTTTTTGCTCAACTTGCAATGGTTTCGACCATGCACCTGAGCCCAACCACTGATACCTGGGCGTACTTCATGACGGCGCTTTTGGAAATCGTCAAATACCCACAGATATTCGAGCAACAATGGCCGAGGGCCAATCAAAGACATATCTCCTTTTAGAACATTTATCAATTGCGGCAACTCATCAAGCGACAAGGAACGCACAAATTTACCTGCTTTAGTCAGTCTTTGCTCATCAGGTAATAATTTCCCTTCAGCATCCCTTTCGTCTGTCATTGTCTTGAACTTGACAATCCTAAATATTTTCTCATCCTTTCCTGGGCGTTCTTGTGTAAAAAACACACCAGTCCCCTTATTTGCGAAATGCAACCATATTGTTACGACCAAGAAAACTGGAGATAAGCAAATCAGCATTACCAATGCTACACCAAAATCCAAGAGCCGTTTAATATTGTGTTTATACATGCCTGCAAACAACTTCTCAATTTAAATTATAAATAACACTCATCATAAAAGATATATTCAAAATATGGCACTCTGTATTTTATGCACAAGATATATTGCCAAAGGCGTTTCCTGATGCCGACACGATAGCGTTGTCCAGAGCCTTTATAGCCCATTATTTTGAAATATTTCTCAAAATAGTTTTTTAAAGGAGTATGACTATTACTGAACCATGGTTTATAAGGGCCGACATAATGGATGATAACTGGATCATTGAATGCTTCTTTTATTTCGTGATAATACGAGCAACTAATACTATGGAACTTCTCTTTATATAACAGGCTCGTTGACAAATTAAACTTTATCGGCAGTTCTTTCTTTTTATTGTAGAAAACGGCATTCAAGACATCCTGATCACAATAAATCAATGGGTGATTACAGTTTCTAATATATGCCAGAAAAGTATCTTTGACACATTCTTCACGCCATAGTTTCAAGTTAATCAACATGACACCAGAATTAAAATAGCCACATCTCACATCATACCTCAGACTGTTTGTATAATGCACATCAAAAGCCCTAAAACACGGAACGACCCCAACAGCAGATTCGCCCAGTTCACATTCCCATAGTTCCCTTATATTCTGACAAATAATCATGTCCCCATCAAGGTATAGCACCTTATCAATATCTTCCGGCAAATAGTCACACAGAAAAAGTCTGAAATATGCTTCTATTGTAAGGTGGTTCTCCTGTCCTTTTCCCTTTACCGGAAGGTCTGGCTGAGTCTGCTTATCAACAAGATGACATTCTATGACTTGACTGTATTTTTCTGCTAATGCCTTTAAAGGACTGATACACATCTCCCCGCCTTCTCCCAAGAGGGCATGTACACAAATCTGTTCTCCTTTGTTGTTTTCAAACAAGGAACAAAGCATCACTGTGGTAGGCATTAAGTAGCCTTTATTCAGGCATACTACAATAATCATCTTCGTCTTATAAAATTAACAATTTTCTGATATCCTCCAACAAACTTCATCTTCCAATAATGATGCTTACGCAGGAATGATTCTCTTTCTCTTACTGCCTCAAGAAATACATTTTCATCTCCGATGGTCAAAGCCAGCACTCTTTTTTCCTTCATCATTTCAGGAGGTATCTCATGGACATGTTGTCTCGCCCATAAAACAATCTTTCGTTCCGACAATTCCTTCCGAAGCCATTCGCGGATTATCTTGTCGGAATTAACATGAAAACGGTACTGACAAATGACATCACACATCAGCAAAATACTATAATGATCCAATATCCGTGGTAGAACGGACTTACAATCATATCTGAAGCAATAATCAACCTTACTGTCAAAACACGAAGATCCCTTTCTGATGGCCGGGAAGTCCTTGCTTGTAATTCCCCCATACCTGTAGTGATACACAATTGCTCCTGAAACCCAAATGGAACTGACAAATGGGGATAAGGCCATATTAAATGACACATCTTCTATTAACCTTGATTTTGTATAGAAAGGGAATATGGAATATATGGATTTCTCCAATGCCTCAAAAATACATGAACGACGATACAGACGTCCCCATAGATATCCTCCAAACTGATCTTCCCGACGACCATTAATCCCTATCACGGCGGGAATTATCTGCTCCCTTGGTATTTCCTCGTCCAAGAATCGGAATGGGACAGCTTTCTTCTTCAGAAGCCCCCAGCTGTCATAGACAATATCATAGCTGCCAATAACTACATCCGATTGTTTCTCTATCGCAAGACCGTACAAAAGCCCCAGCGCATGATTAGCCAGATAGTCATCACTATCCAAAAAGCAGATATATTCCCCACAAGCTTTTAACACGCCATCCTTACGGGCTTGGGCAACACCGGCATTCTGCTTATCAATGATGAAGATGCGTCCATCTTTTTTCGCATACTTCCGGCAAATCCTGAGACTTTTGTCTGTCGATCCGTCATTCACAATGATAACTTCAAAGTCCAGGAAACTCTGCTCAAGGACTGATCGGATACATTTCCCAACATACTTCTCCTGATTATACACAGGAATGATAACACTGATTGCAGGACAATTCAATCTCATCACACATCAAGTTTACTCATCAAGACAGTTTCCATCATTCCCATTTGCCGTTTAAGTGAGTATCTTTCCACAAAGAAATCTGCCACTTCTTGTAGTTTCTCCATTTTAGGAGGATCATGCAGGATGTCTAACATTTTCTCAGCAAGGTCTGTTGGAGAATGTGGGTCAAATGTTGGTACTTTGTCACATGTAATTTCTTTCAGGACTTCAATATCAGACACCAACACAGGCGCCTTCAAAATAGCAGCTTCTATAGGAGTCCAGCCAAAACCCTCCATTAAAGAAGGAGACACGAATAAAGCCGCATGCAAATATAAATATCTCATTTCACCAGTTGAACGATAAGACTGATCAATAATCACACGATCTTCTAAGCGGAGTTCCTTAACCAGTTTCTTATAGTTTTCAGCCTCCTTAAGATAAATTCTGTCACCTTTCAGATACAGCAAATGAGGTACCTTGTCTTTTATCAATGCAAAAGAACGAATCAATGTCTCCGCATTCTTATGTCCATCGAAACAATTGACATCCAAAATGAACGGTCTGTTACGTACCCCCTCGACAACCTCCTCAGGGGTTTCAAAGTCAAATGCTATGCTATTATAGATAACAATGGAGTCTTTTCCATGAAAACCCTTCAATTCTTTTTGGGTCTTTTTCGAGATAGAGATATAATATGGAATCTTTTGGATGAGTAAGTGCCGGTAAATGCGCCAACAATAATACCTTAGACGCCCCATGCGCGCCTTGACTGTATAATATGGAATCAAATCATGTATAACGGCATGTTGATGATACTTTTTTGAAAAGAAATACCTACAGTCAAAATGATAGGGTGTCAGTACAATGTCTATTCCTCTTTCGCGCATCTCTTGCTGAAGACCATATGATATAAGTCCAAATATCCTGTCTATAAATGGCCAGGGAGTCGCCTGACTATTTCTTTCGTCAAGCACGATCTTGGGGACATTAAAACCGACAATGGCATCCAACGATGATTCCTTCTCCTTTCTTACCAGAGCTATTACGTCGAAATACATGTTATCGCGAAAGCCACGTATTAGACCTACTGTATAATAGTCTAATGAACACGGATTTTTACCTCTCTTGAAACAAGAGCAATCTACTAAAAGTTTATACCTCTCCATTTCCTATAGGATTTACCGTAAAACATTAACTATCCTTTGATAGTTTTTCAGGATTTTCATTTTCCAGTAATGATGCTTCCGCAGAAACTTTTCTCGTTCCTTAGCATTATCAAGGAAAGCATCCACATCACCATTCAATACGTAATGAGAAAAACTATCATTCCGCATATTATTTAGCAACTCGGAAGATTGTTGTCGTGCCCATAACACGATCTTTCTGACTGCTAATTCCTCAGATAGGAAACAACGTATTTCGTTTTCGTTATGTGATTGAAAATGAATTTTATTGGAAACATCCCAACATAAAAGAGACACATAACGTTCAAATAACAAAGGAAGGGCAGAGAGACATCCCAATTTTACAATCTGAGCATACCTTTCATCTATAATAAACCCTCCATATCTTATAACAGGAATGTCCCTGCATGTTATTCCACCAAATCTATAATGATAAACAACAGCATTGGTTATCCATACAGATTGAAGGAAAGGGGTAATGGCCAAATTAAAAAGATCGTCCTCAAACAGAAAATCTAGTTTTGGAAACAACATATCTGGGTTTACCTCATTTGCCCTTATTACACAATCTCGCCGATATAGTCTTCGCCAGATAGCAATTCCAAACAAATTCTCCTTACTACCTATTCCCAACATCATAGGTAGTAACTCGGTGCTTCCTGTTAATCTGTCCGCGATTTCTTTTGAATAAGGAGCGGCTTTCTTCTTCACAATTCCCCAGTTATCCCAAACCCTGTCATAATTCCCAACCACACTGTCTACATGATGCTTCTTGGCTAATTCATAAAGCACTTGCAACGCATCCGACGCAAGATAGTCATCACTATCCAGAAAGCAGATGAACTCACCTCGGGCTTTCAGGAATCCATCCCTCCTTGCATATGCAAGACCCTCATTTTGTTTATCAATAATGGTGATTCGAGCATCCTTTTTCGCATACTTCTGGCAAATCCTGAGACTTTTGTCTGTCGATCCGTCATTCACAATGATGACTTCAAAGTCCTGGAAGCTTTGCCCAAGAACCGATTGGATACATTTCCCTACGTATTTTTTCTGGTTAAATACGGGGATAATAACACTTATAGCAATACTCATATCAAACAGTGTATGTTTCTAAAGACTCTTTCACTATTTCAAAAAAACTTTCTTGAGAATAGTTCTTTTTAGCTACTTCATAGCCTTTTTTTGCCATTTCCGTTGACTTAGAAAGGGAGGAAAGTAATTCTATCGTTTTATTTGCAAATTCTTCATCATTTTTTGCCAACATAAAGTGCTCTCCATCTCGGCATATATTTTCAAATCCCCTAACACCAACAGGAGTAGATACGACAGGACGGTTCATCATCAATCCTTCCACAAATTTAACACAAGTACCCGTCCCAGAATAAATAGGTACAACCACGACACGAGCTCGTTTGTATTCAGGAATGATGTCCTTTACATATCCAACAGCCTCAACACCCTCTTGCCCATTCAATCTTGCAATCAATTCCGCATCCCCCTGTCCAACTATACGTACATATGCTTTGGGCAACTTCTTTCTGATAAAAGGGAATACCTCTTCAACAAAATGGGAAATACCCTGACACGAAGGCATAAAAGAAAGGCATCCTACACAAAGAACACACAATTCCGTGGATGAATTCAAATCAGAAACAGTTTCCTTTATTGTAATAGTGTTGTGCAAATAACAAGAACGCGCTGCTGGTTTTTCCTGTATATTAGAATAAAAAGAACATAGCACTCCATCTAACAACTTTTCTACCATTCGTCCAATTCTCTCCACCTCAAATTGGCGCTTCCATCTAACAACTGGCAACTTAATTTGTGGAATAATATATTTCAACTTATTTGCAGGATGATCATCCATGTCTATTACCAACCTATCCTTATATCTTAACAGACCGCAATGGACAGCAGAATAAACATACCTACAGGCTATGATATCATATTTCTTTTCTTTTACAAAAGAATCGACAATGGAAGCTTTCTGCCTATTCACTTTATAATATGAATAAGGACTATCAGGCCTGAATGCTATGCATAACCATGAACGAGCAAATTCCAAATAGCTATGCCGCTCATTTATGACTTCAGAATATATAACATCACAGTTCTCAATAGTCGATACGAGTGAATCCTGGTGAAAGGAGATAACATCAACATGCCCTATCTTGGACAAGGCCTCTACAAACAAATTGTTTCTCATGGCCCCGCCAGAATTGACTTCAAACAAGTTACAAAGAGAGGCAACAAATAATATTCTCATATGATGACGTTATGACATAGAATAATTTCGTCTTCATTTTATCCATCAATAATACCACGTGTTTTCAATCTATCGGTGCGATATCAATAGATTCATACCAATGTGAGGTTTGAGACTTCAATCCATACTTTCTCAACATATCGGCCACATAATTAATCACCTGAAGTTTTAACGGGCGATGTTCGTATCTTACATCTTTCCATTTCGTTTGATTCTGATATTTGTACCATGTGCTCTGGAAAGGATGAGGATTTCTCTGATAGGCATACCAAGGCTTTTCAGCAATAAAATGGACGATGACAGGGTCGGTAAATGCTTCTATTAGCTCTTTTTTATACTTTTCGACATCGAACTGAGATGTCTTCCATAAAAAACCAGAATTCATATTATATTTAATCGGAAGAATAACCTTACTATCTTTAAAAATAACATTCAACACATCTTGGTCTTGACACCTAATATCCTCTTTATGAAATTGAATATACTCAACAAAAGAGTTTATAACCTTATGTCTTCGCCAATAGTTCAAATTAATCAATAAGACTCCAGCATTAAAATAGCCTAACTCAGAAGGGTATCCTAATCTCTGATAATGCTCCATAGAACCATCAAAACAATCCGGCACTACAGCAATAGCATTGTTTTCCAAATCTGTGTTCCACAGCGGAAGCAAGGAATGCCTAACTATCACATCACCATCCAAATAAAGAACTTTTTCAATCGTTGAAGGCAATAATTCAGCAAGCCATAGGCGATAATAGGTAGTTTGCGTGATATCTTTTCTATCTTCACGTGTCGGGTATTTATTATTTATGATTTGTTCATTGACAGGATAGAACTCCACCCACTTCCCATTGAATGATGCCACGACATTTTCCAAGTCTCTACGATCCATGGATGTGACACTGTCATCATGAATAACATGGAACACGATATCCACATCCGGATTGTTCACACATATAGAATACATCATCACACCTGTCGGCATGACAAACCACTTATCTGTACAAGCAACAATATCCATTTTCATTTTTCTATTCTATTCAGCAACCGAGACAGAATAAACCTCAAATGATGACTTTTCGGGGAACTTCTTCTCAAACATCTCATGGAGGCCAAAAAAATTACTGGAAAACATCAACTATCCTTTGATAGTTTTTCAGTATTCTCATCTTCCAGTAGTGATGCATCCGCAGGAATCTCTCACGTTCATAAACAGCGGCAAGGAAAGAATTCACATCACCCATCAAGACAGACTGAACCATAGTATCTTTCTGCATATCAACTGGAAGTTCTGACGAATGTTGCCGCAACCATTGCACAATCTTGCGTTTCTTCCACTCTTGAAGAATAAACTCCCGTCTTTCGCTATCTGTAGAAGTCAGGAAATGAACTTGATTCACAACATCCCGTTGCAAATTGAACACATAACGCTCAAATAGCTGTAGCAAGACAACCTCTTCACATGCTGAGTTGATAATCTCGTCATATCTGTAATCATACAGTAAACCTCCTCTCCGGATTACTGGATAATCCTTAGTTGTAATTCCTCCATACCGATAATGATAGACAACTCTATTAGTAATCCATATTGAACTGAGGAAAGGAGTAATAGCCATATTAAACCAAATGTCTTCTGACGGAATCTCTCTACTTGATGGAAACAAAATATCACCACGAGCCTCATTGGCCCTTATGATACAGTCGCGTCGATACAATCGTCCCCACACAAATAGTCCCCAAATGTAATACTTTTTGCCCCCGAATCCTAACATCAAAGGCGTTAGCTCGGATTTAGCAATCACCCTGTCGTTAAACTCCTTAGAATAAGAAACAGATTTCTTTTTAACAATTCCCCAAGAATCCCAAACTTGATTGTAATTCCCTACAACCATGTCTACATGCTGCTTTGTTACCAACTCATGAAGCATTTCCAAGGCATCCGATGCGAGATAGTCATCACTATCCAAAAAGCAGATATATTCCCCACAAGCTTTTAACACGCCATCCTTACGGGCTTGGGCAACACCGACATTCTGCTTATCAATGATGAAGATGCGTCCATCTCTTTTTGCATATTTCTGGCAAATCCAGAGACTTTTGTCGGTCGAGCCGTCATTCACAATGATGACTTCAAAGTCCTGGAAACTCTGCCCAAGAACCGATTGGATACATTTCCCCACGTATTTCTCCTGATTATATACGGGAATGATGACACTTATTGCAATCTTATTTGAAGTTCTCATACTCTAATATGAAGGCGATATAACATCTCACAGATAGAATGTACAACTTTGTCTGCACGCTGAAAGAAGTTCCTTTTCTTAAAGAATAAAGGCAACAGGACAAAACGCACGATTGTTGAAGCCAAAAAGAGCCTGATTTCTGCATTGTACGGAACTGAGATCTCCGTAAACTCTGTTTTACTATTCAATATTCTCTGCTGCAAGTCCTCATCGATTTCTTGCTTTTCCTTGATTCTTTCATAGGTTGTTGTTTGCATAAACGGAGAAACAGTAGAATACGAATGCCACCAGACGTGATAAGAATGAATGATTTTGGCTTGATGCAAATACTTGATGGATAGTGATATTTGACAATTATACACACCTGAAATCTCTGTTATTAGATGACCATATTCTGTCACTGTCCTTGCTAAAGGCGTTTGGTCTGTATATTCTACAATATCCCCCAATCCACACCAATTCTGATGCCATTGATGAAAGAACGCATTCGTCTTTTCATTATCCTTTACGAACATGACACCAGAATTATAATATGGCATATCAACAGGATAGACTTGCTTATATGCCTTTTCATAACACTTTTCCATATAAGAAGATATGCTTCGACAGTGGTTATCATAGACCATACCGATATCGAAATTCCAGTCATCTATTTCATTTAGACTATCTGTGATGACTGTGTCTGAATCAATAAACAGGAAATCACCCCTTATGTATTCCCTCAAGTTGGTCTTAAGCCATCTTGAACGTTGTTTTTGACTTATGTCAGGGTCAAAATCGACTGTAATGGTCTCATCAAAGAGTTCCAGACTCTTCGCACGGTACGATTTCCTTGCAGAATCCAAGGTCTCTTTGTCACATACCAGTGCTATATGAGCATCTGGGTTATGATATCTTGCAGACCAGGCCGACACCCAAGCCTCTTCCCAATAAATGTCATCCAATGATGACGTGACGACATAGACTAATTTCGTTTTCATTTATCCATCAGTAATATCTCGTGTTTTCAATCTATGGGTGCAACATCAATATATTCATACCGAGATGAGACTTGAGACTTCAAACCATACTTTCTCAACATATCGGCTACATAGTTAATTACACGTAGTTTGAAGGACCGCTTATCTATTTTCACTCCTTTCCACTTTGTCTGACTTTGATATTTAAAGAAAGTACTGGCAAAGGGATGTTCAGAAAATCGCGAATAAGTATACCAAGGTTTGTCTGCAGTAAAATGCACAATGACAGGATCCTTGAGGGCATTTTTCAACTCTATCTCATATTTATCAAAATTATGAGATCGTTTCTTTATAAAGCCACTAATCAAATTGTACTTAATTGGGAGTACAACCTTCTGAGAAGAGAATGCAATATTCAACACATCCTGATCATGGTATTTGAGTTCATAAGCATATTCTTGTAAAATGCACAAAAATTCCTTTACGGTATCGTGCTCTTGCCAATATTCCAAATTAACAAGAAGAAGCCCAGAATTAAAATAACCTAATTGGGGAGGAATATTCAGTCGGTTATAAAAATCTTCTTCCCATTCAATACGATCAGGTACAGCACCAACTGGATAATCCTTCAAATCCGTATTCCATAGCGGAAGCAAAGAATGCCTGACAATCATGTCACCATCCAGATATAACACTTTACGTATGGTTTTAGGTAGTATTTCAGACAACATTAACCGATAATAAGAAGCCGGTGTGATACGCGCTTTCATTGAGGTCTTTGGGAAACAGGGGAATTTTGTTACGTCAATGTGATAAAACGTAATTGACTTCCCCTTAAATACCGCAACCGTATCTTCCAAGTCTCTCCGATCCTTGGATGTGACACTCTCATCATGGATAACATGGAACACAATATCCACATCAGGATTGTTCACACATACAGAATACATCATCACACCCATCGGCATGACAAACCACTTATCTGTACAAGCAACAATATCCATTTTCATTATCTGTTTCATTCAATAGTTACTCATGCTGTCTTTCTGCATTTCTTCAACCAACAGGTTAACTAAGCTTTGATGTTTGATACGTAGCCATCACTTTTTTTACATCAGAACTATATGTTAACATAACTTCGTCTAGAACCTCGTTCCTGTCATCTTTATAGAAATCATCCATTGATCTTATACCTGGAATATCCGCTCTTCCTAGAAATCTACGTCTTATGTATTCTTCCTTACTCTTACAATAATAATGATTCAGTCTTATTCCAACATATTCGGATATTTCATTCCTCCAGAAAGGAATGAGTTCACCTTGAAAGTTGATACAGTAGAAACCATGTCTGTACTTAGGATAATGCGGATGAGAAAAGCATTTCACGCTATAAGGCTTCACAATGCTCTTGATAGTATAGTTACTTTCATGATTAGTGTATGAATGATGTGTAAAATTATCCATTACCAATCCTCTCTCAGGTTTAGTCTCATATTCAGAAGATCCGTACATACACCAATTGATCCCCAATCCTCCAGCGCTTTCATCTTTTGAAAACACAGATTCTATTATCTCCAATAAACTCTTATCAGAATTCACAGGCATCATAAATTCATCACAATCTATAAATGCCATATATTTAGCCAAATGCCCATATCGGCAGATGGCATCTGTATATGTTTCAAATTGCTTAAACCTTCCATGCACTTCATTATATACGACAAATTCGTCTTCTATATATGGTTGTAAAACCTCTCGCATATTGTCAGTGCTATCATTATCATAAAGAAAAACTTTTTCTACTCCTTGCAATTTATGAAACGCAAGCCATTCACTGATATAGGAAGACTCATTCTTGGCTATGGCAACTATTGCCAGATGATATTTATATGACATTCCCGCCATTTTCCTGTTACAGAGTCGAGCCTTCCGTATATAATTATATGCTCTCATCAACAATAAAAGAAAATACGGGAATAAAAGCACAAATATATAAGCACGCCTTCTTAATACAACCTTTTGATTATCTTGTATCAAAAGACCGGATACAAATAATATCTTTTTGAATAATTGCTTCATCTATCAATAGTCAAATGCTTTCGTACCCTATCGGTCAAGTAGCCGATAACATCCGTGATATTTTGATAATAGCCCACCCACTTCATCCTGCGATAGTGAACCTGCAAAAACTGTTCCCTCTGATATGCAACATGAAAAAGGCTCTCCACATTATTGTCTAAAATAGACTCAAGCACATTCCTTATTTTATTCTCGTCAATTGAAACTAAACTTAGTTTGTTCTTCCTTGCCCATAATACTATTTCCCTATTGTTAATTTCCCTATCTATCCATTCTTTGATCTCTGTGATTGAATCTGTATGAAAATGTATTCGTCCAAGTATTTCCCAAATCAATAATCGTCCATAGTGTGCCAAAACGTCTGGCAGCAAATCTTCACGATGATACTCTATACACGAATGAAGCCTGTTATCAAAATAATAACCACCTTTTGTGATAAACGGAAAGAATCTGGATGTTGCTCCTCCATAGCGATGGTGATATATTACGGCATTCGACATCCGGCAACCTTTTAGATAAGGCGCAATTACCAAGTTAAATGACATATCCTCAAGAACAGCATCTTTAGAAACAGGAAACATATTGGGATCATCATACTTCATGGCCTCTATAACACAGGAACGCCGATAAAGCCTATTCCACATATATATCCCTCCCGAATTCTTACCATTATGATCCAACTTGAGCAGCATCTCCAACCATTCATCCTTTCCAATGACTCTGTCTGAGACCTCAAAAGGAACAGCCTTCTTAGACACTAAACCCCAGTTGTCATATACAATGTCATTATTTCCCGCCACCATGTCAAGATAGAGATCTTTGGCTAAATTAACAAGTGTGCTGATGGCATTCTTTTCCAAATAGTCATCATCGTCAATAAAAAAAACATATTCACCTTTTGCACGCAAAACCCCATCTTTTCTTGCTTGATTCCTACCGCCATTGGGTTTGTCTATGATATGTACCCGTGGGTCTTTCCTCGCATATTTCTGACAAACACGCAGACTACCATCTTTCGAGCCGTCATTGACGAGGATTATCTCAATGTCCGGAAAATCCTGTCCTATAATTGACGAGAGACATTTCCAAAGGACCTTCTCTGCATTATAGACAGGACAAATAACACTAACGACGGGATTATTCATTTCTCAAATGATGACTTTCGGGAAACATCCTTTGGGAGGGACAAGGTGGGAGTGGGGATTTCAGCTGCTCATGATAACTATTAATCATTTTTATAAGCTTTTCTGACTTACCACTGACCAATTTCCTGACAAATGTCCTATCTGACTTTATTAATGTTTCGAAATCATTTTCGTTATAAGTCCATATATGATCGGTATAGTGAAGATAATGTAGCATTGACAAGTTCTCCAAACCTTTTGCTTCACATTCAAATGCCAGTTTTCTATAGTCTGAGTTCATGATAATCGTAGGAATAACCATTTCGTCTGGACAAGACGCTGTCTTCAAATATCTTATAAGTTTAGTATTATGTTGCAAATGATCTAAAACATATCTCCAACACACATCTGTCAGTGAAACCCATGTCGATGAATAATAAATATCCCATTTAACACCATTAACTATCAAATAAGGTTTCTTCCTTAATTGAAGATATTTAAATAGCATCCTTGATCCTGCAATGATCCCTCTTCTGAATAAAGAATTTGGCAATTTTAAATCTCTAAAAAAATGATATAATGTCACCCTTTGTTTTTGACTTCTACTATCACCTTGCGTAATATTATATGCTGTAAAAAGTAACATATTCTTTTTTTCTTCACAAAACCTCAAAAATTGTGAATACGAGAAAAGAGGATAACATAAACCCGATATTAGAAACAAACGGTCATATTTGGGCTGATCATCATTAAGAGCTGTTATAAGCAGGGCTTCTATAGCTCGTACCATAGAATAGCCACCCCAGAAAACATTTACCCGATTCTTCAATATTGTCACATTATCACAAAACCCTTTTTGCCCAACATAGTCAACTAACTGTCTATAATAAGTAGAATTCGTTTTTTTGTCAACGTGGATATAGAGGTGACCATAATCTATAAGTTTACTGCAAAGTCGTTTCAATTGATCTATATCAGAATGGGCTAAGATTAAAAATCCTAATTTCATATACTATACTTGTTTGTTATGTTTTTCCATCTAATCTCTGACAATAAAGAGCCTGGCATTTTCATTTGTAAAATGACTTGAAGCAGACTGTGCATTACGGCTGAGACGATCTTTCAAAATGGTATTACTCTGTACTTCACACACAAATGCAGCCATTCCTTCAATGGCGTCAGGAGAAAAGGTCCTACCCATCTCATATTTCTCGATTAGCTTTCCCAGTGCCGATTCAGGAGAAGCAATCCCCATGATAGGAGCCCCTACTGCCATCAGGTTAAAGATTTTGCTGGGAATACTCATTTGGGAGGCTCCAGTTTCTAAAGTTACCACGGCGATATCTGCGGAACTCAGCACATGAGACAATTTTTCTAAAGGTTGAAATGGCAATAATAAGACATTCTCACAACTCTCCTTTTCTATCCTCTCTTCTATTAACTTTTTCTTAGCACCCATACCGATAATCAAGAAAACCGCATCTTTTACAATTTTTGCTACATCCACCAGAACATCCATCCGATGCGTGCTTCCTAAGTTGCCTGAATATAAAACAACAAACCTGTGTTCCAGATGATGTTCCTTAATAAAAATATTGTCACATTTCTTTATTTGATGAATCTGCACATTATTTGGCCATAATGGAACAATCTCGATTTTATCCGCCTCCACATACTGGCAAAGGCATTCTTTCATGCCTTCACTAATGGTAAACACATGTTCAGCCTTTGCATATATCTTCCTATTTCTTTTCTTCCACCATCTGATAATAAGATTATTACTGCTCAGGATATGCTGGTTTACAAGTACATCTGGATAGATGTCAAATATCAGCAACGAGAAGCGATTCCTAACCATCAGAGGAAGCAACGGAGCAGTAGGAGGATTTGAAACGATAAACAAATCATAATCTTGGTATTTCCAAATAACCTTCCAGAATATTTGTATGGTAGCTATCAGACAAGTTATCAGCCTTCTGGTCATCGACCGTTTATCATAAGCCTTTATCAAATCTGTTTTCATATCATTGACAGGCCATGAGCCCATCAGCACAACTTCCTCATACTCCTCAATGAAGACTTGAGCAATGTCTCGCATCAGATAATTCGGAGACTGATTAATAATTACTATTTTACTCATTACTTAACTTTTGGACCAAAAGAAAAAACGCTTCCCATGTACTTTTTTCTGCCACAGAAAACGAAGGATATACCTTTCGGGGAGCGACACAAAGAGCCATGATCTCTTCTGCCCAATCTTCAAAATGATACGGTTTAACGTATGAAGCACCTGCATACGTTCCTAATACCTGACGGGCATAATCCAGATCGCAGGCGACAATAGGTAGTCCCAATGAAGCAGCCTCAACAAGCGGCAGTCCAAAAGATTCCATTGTGCTAGGAAACAATAGGCCTTGGGAGGATTTCAACATACCCAACAGTTCTTCATGTGGAATAGATCCATGAAAGATAAAGTTCTCTGACACACCTACTTCTTCCATCTTTTTCAACAAATCAGCAGAATAGTCCTTATAAAGTGTCAGATGTATCTGAATCTCTGTACATAATTTGGGATTAACATTTTTTATAATCTCCAATGCCCTTACCAATGTCAGATGTTCTTTGTATTTGGCCCCCATAGCAGGATAGAAAAAATGATAATTCCCATAACCATAGTCTATTTGCCTAATCGCATTTTTGTCTATAGTCTCTACATCAGGGAATAAAACATACACATTCTTTGGATCAATATGGAAAGACCTGACGATACAATCCTTTATCCACGGAATTTGAGCAATAAAACTTACTTTGTCCTTCTTATACGATATCCGGACAAAAAAGGGATACAGCCATTTATATAATGCAAAACTCCTTTCGTCACGTCTGAATAGATTCCATCTGTTTGGATAGAACGGTATTGCCTGTTGATAATAAATGATCTGAGGAACATCTAGAGAATACCATATACCTGAATTCTGCAGGGAAATAATAAGAGATGGTCTTACACCCAACTTTTTCAGAGTTGTTTTTGCCTTATATAAATCAAAGACAATTCGCTTTGACCAACTTGTAACATCTATCGTCAGATAGTCAACTCCAACAATTTCAGGTTGTGGCATTGATTGATGAACAAATATATAGTAATGGTTACCATCTATACGTTGTGACAAATGGGTTAAGAATTGCTTATATATAGTTAATGTGCCTCTTACCCTGCACGCAGCAGCTGAAACAACGATAATCGCCATTCTATTTCTTCTGTAAAACGGATTTTATTATTGACAACTGGTGCTCAGGTGTCCATTTTGAGTCTATCTCTTGAAAACAGGTCTGACGGATGGATTCCCGGTGATAATTGGGAGATTGAAACCAACACGAAATGGTGTCTGCCAAAGAATCCGTATTTCCATTGTGAAAGAAGTCACCCGTCAAGCCTTTTTGAATAGCTTCAAATTCAGGCATCTGATGATCAAAATCATCATTTGTAATGACCGGACAACCATACATCATCGCATGAATTGCAGTCAAACCGACATTGCCAGGCGAGACACACATATCGGCATTGTATATTAATTCTGCATTCTTCTTCTCATCGTAACTGGCACCATAAAACCAGATAGCATCAGAAATACCTTTCCGTCTGGCAATCTCCTCCAGTCGCTCTTTATCCATCCCGTCACCAATAAGTACAAGATTGTATTTTTCTCCTCTATCAGAAAGGACAGACAAGGCTTCTAACAGCCATTCCAACCGTTTGACCCTCGTTAGTCGACCTATAAAGATCAGAGTACGATGACTATTGCAGAAATGTGTTTCATAAATATCTGATGGCTTTAAAGTCTTCCGTATTGCCAGTTGTATATCGTAGTCCAAAGAATTATATATCGTTGTCAGTTTACGAGAAGCGATGCCACCCTCTATCATTAGTTGTCTGGATCGGTTATTATAGACAAAGACCCCATCAGCCAACCGGAAAAAAAACTTAGTTAGGATTCGCTTTATCCCATACTCCTTCCCAAGCCACCCGTGTGTCCACAAGTAAGCTTTCTTGGAAGGCATCAGTTTGATGCATATCAACAGCAGCCAAGTAGTGATACACCGGAATTCTCCTGTCATCAGGTATGTGTCATAATCGCGTCTGAGAAATGAGAGCACACCCTTTTGGTAATAGCCATGTTTCAAAAAGACATTATGGACAACAGTTACATGATTAGACAATAACGAATAGTCCATAGCTCTGATGTCTCCCATCTTATCACCAAACACGAAGTCTGCGTTTAATTCCCTGTCGATCAACCGAAAGATAGCAGAACGGTAGTGAGAGGCTATATTATTGATCTGCAAGAGTTTCACACCGACACCTGTATAGCAAGATAATTAATAATACATTTAATGATTCCGCTTGATAAAAACAGCCACTAAACATATATGAGATAATACTTTGAATACAAAGTAGTGCAAGCCACCAGTTTAGTTCTTGATTTAAGACCATCTGAAAGGAACTCTGAACGGCAAAAAAGAGCATAACGATAAAAAGGATACCACCAAAAAGACCCAGGCCCATAAAAGCATCAAGAACAATATTATGACTATATGTAAAAGAACCATTTTGAGAAAAAATAGCAAAGGAGTCTCCAATAATAGGATGATTGACAAATTTCGCTATTGCAATTCCGTACAAACCACTACGGCCACTAGTTAATTCCTCAAATTGTGTTTCAGTACCAGAAAGAGACAAACGTGATGCCATCACAGGGGATAGCTCCTGTATTTTATCAAGAAGGACTGTACTAAATGATAACAGTAAGACGACAAATAATAACAATATACATAAACTGCCAACATACGATCGTTGCCGGGCAGCAAAGAAAAAGATGAGACATCCTATCATAGTAATCAGTGGGCCCCTGCTGCCAGAACGTAACATGATAAAAATACCAACACAAATCAGAAGAATAGAGAGAACGGTCTGCCATATTTGATCAGACTGTTTCGTCCAAAACAATGCCAACAAAGCCAAAGTCACACCATAATGTCCGAATGAGATTGTATTCATGGCGATGTTACCAGATAGTCGGACACCTGCATCAATAAAAGAAAACAACAACGGATTGTTATAATAAAATATGGGAATAAGTATCACATAACCTATAAAAATCCATTTAAATGCCAAATTGAAATCAATAGCTCGGATGCTTCGGAAAACAGAGATTGCGGGTATAAGACAGGTAAGGAAAGCATAGATCATAGTCTCCTGACTCTTTGTTGGATCTACAAAAATATCTGTTCGGAATTTTAGATCATAAAGAATCCTGATACTGAGCAATCCCCAAAAAATGAAGTATAATTTCAAGGGTATATTCAGTCTGACGACCTCCTTCCAGTTAAGAACAATGACCAATAAGGATACGCCTAATGACAAAGCACGATAAGGGATGGTCACTATTCGGGTATCAACGAGACTTTGTGTTCCCTCAGAAGTATAGTAATTTGGCAGGAAGATAGATGTTACCAACTGATACCCCACAAATATCAGGAACAAATTAAATGTGGATAGATATATATTTAGTTTGGACTGTTCCATTATTGAATAAGTTCTAACCACTTCGCCACGATAATCTTCGAGTCGAACTGATTTGATTTGTTAATGGCATTTTGGGCAACTGTTTCCGCAATGTCCGGATGTTCTATTGTATAGCTCATGAGTGAGGCCATCCGATCTGGGTCATTATCTGGAGCCAAAAAGCCGTTTATGCCATCATCTATGATTTCATGAATCTGCTCAAAAGCATCATAAGCAAAAGGTATTACTCCATAGGACATGGCCTCAACAAGAACCATTCCAAAACTCTCTGAACAGGAGGTCAATAATAGTCCTGCAGCTTTTCTATAATAATCTGTAACCTCCTTCCAACCTTCAAATTGGATATTAATTATATTTTCCTTTTTTACTCTATTCTTCAGATCTCCCTCAACTTCACCTCCCCCGATAATGAATAGTCGCCAATCAGAGTGCTTTTGGGAAAACCTTTTCCAAATAGGCAAAAGCATGTCTACACGTTTATAGCCATAGTCTAATTTCCCGACATACAAAAAAGACTTCTCCTTTTCCATTGTAGACAGGTTTATATTAGGAATAATTGTTCCATTAGGAATCATTCTAACATTTGGATTTTTTCTTCCAGTCATCCTAATCATCTCATGGCACATCGCCTCTGTCAACACAATAACATCATCAGAGGTATCACAAAGACACCGATAGAACTGTCTGTTCTTTATAATATATAATCCACACAACAAAGACTTCATCCATGTTTGTCTGAATAATGGTGCCAGAAAAGCGAGATGTACTTTCTGTAGTTGGAAACCATGTGTCCTATCGTAATTTTCTACTCCCCCAAAGATAGAATTATGTATACATGAGATAAAAACAAACTGGCAGTTTCGCTTTGTTTTTGACAGCACCCATAATATTTCGTGCGACATGCCTGCCTGATTGATAACAACATCTATTTTTTCTCTTGCGACAAAATCAGTCATATACTGAACATTCTCATCACAAGCTGGTGTCGTGACATTGGGGACAAAAAACTGTGGGAACCCCGAACGAGTCATCATGCTATTACCTTTGCTAAATGATAGAAACAACACCTCGTGTCCAGTATCCTTGAACTGTACTGCCATGTTGTAGGTCACCTTTTGAATGCCTCCCCTAACATAATCAATAGGACTTGAATAAACAAAGAGAATCTTCATTCGACATTCTTTAATAGTTCCGTAAATGGCATAACTGTCAGGTAAAGCTTATTCAGCGAGCGGTTGTCCTTGTCCTGGGCTGTATAATAGAGAAAAAACAAACCTGAGGATGTAACACCGGCAGAAGGTTTATAAATACCCAGTTTGTTGATGGACTTATTGGTAATTAACGGTTTTCTGTAGAACTCAAAATGCTCATTATCCTCACTCCATGCCAATGCAATATCGGCATTGCACTGATTTGTCTGCACAACGGCAAACCGCCTGCCCTCATAATCAAAGAAATCCATATGCCAGGGACGATAAAGTCGATTGCAGTTCTTGAACCTTACCGTTTTCTCATACTTGAAAGGTTTGGATAGATCATAAGATCCTCGCCAGATGGCAATTCCATAATGTTTCTGCTCTGAATAAAAACCAAGAAGGTCTGAAACAAGAAGCATTTTTTTTATGATAGGCAGCCATGGCTGTCGCAGTCTCTTTACCAGTTTGGAATGGAACTTAAGATGCATTCCGTAACATATTTGCCAACCATCAGGATAGGGCATCAAAGTTGGGCATGTCTCTGCATCAATCTCATCATCTGTCGTCCAAAGCAATGGCTTCTCATATTTCCGTACGACTCCATCATTGACCTGTCCGATAAATGTTGCCCGAACATAATCATACTTCTCTGTATGAGTCTCTATATTTTCACGCCATGCCACATACAACTGATGGTTATAAAAAAGAAGTGTCGGATCTGAATTATATCCGTCTGTCGGCTTCTCGTTCACAAGACAATAAAACTTCCATTTCAATGGCGGTTCTGTCCCGTTATTCTCTGCATAGCAAAGAATAGGATTTTCTATGGCAGGATTACCCTGATAATAGGGTGTATATACCATCCACCACTTATGACCTTCAAAGCCTTCATCATAATAGCGAACACATGGATGGACCACATCGCCATGACTTTCATCATCAGAAGGCAAATCTAACTGACAGGTCTGTCCAGCATTCATCATCCCGTTCTGGTACCGGGAGAAGATTGAATATTGTATCTTTCTATAGGCACTAAGCAGTTCACGAAACATACACATTCCTAGAATCTATCCTAAATGGGAAAGTAGGACTTGAGCAGAAGCCCGGCGTTGCTCCGACAATCGCAAATCTACTTCATGATAATCAATGGGTGTATCCAATAATTTCAAGACAGAGTCAATGTCATCATTTTCTGATATGAGCCTCTGAGACAGGCCTATAGAACTTAGCAAGGAGGTGAATCTGCTATTGCCACGTCTGATATTGGCAACAACCAGGAACTGCTTTTTCATGATGAGGGCAAAAACCATACCATGAAATGAATCCACCATCACATACTGGGCACCGCTCAGTATTCTAAGCCATGTACTTATCTTTTTGTAAATAGTATACCGGGAGGGCTTGGCTGGGCAAAGAGGTATAGCTCTTGCATGATATTTCCTTTGAGCATCCGCAACCAAACTTTGTTTCCATTCATTATTATCTAGAAAATAGGTTGCTATCATGCATTGATGGCATTCTTCGGTTTTGGGGTATAATACCGCATATTTTTCACTGCTCAAAAGCAAGGTAGGATCCACAACTTGAGTAGCCTCTATTCCAAATTCTTCATGACATATCCGAACGCCCTCTTTTTCTCTTACAGAAACAAGGCAGAAACCTTTTAAAAGTTCACTCACCCGCTGGGTTTCCTTCACAGTCCCTTTCCATAGATTATCACCAAAAGAGGCCGCATACGCCATTCTTCGGACATCCAGTCCCTCTGCAAAATCCAGGAAGAAATTCAGATCCGCTCCCCTTGTGTTTTCTATCCTCCAAACCTGATCGCTGCCTACCACTATCGTATCAATTTCCTCTTTTATAATATAGTCACGAAGTGCCGACGAATGACGTATGGAGGGGGATACATTCATTTGACCATATAAGAATCTTGTAAAAGCACGACATAAAAAATGGTAATAAATAAAACGCAAGATATTCTTGACGAAAGAAGAATGATCATCATTCCATCTCCTATCTATCACAATGACATCATGCCCCTGCTCCCTAAGGAAAGAGTATAACGCCCATAATTGCAGAATCCAACCATAATTCGGTTCAAATGGGAGTGTCAGAATGGCAATTTTGTGCTTTATAGCCATTTGTTTCTTATCCGACGTTTAATCATACTAAGCGGTTTATAGAGGTGCAAACGAAGCAGAAGCAGGTCTCTTCTGTCTCTTTTCACCTGATAAACAGGATAGTCTGTGTATTTCTCTATTATAGTCGTCAAACTGGCGGGATGCTTTTGGAACTCTTCCCAGAATAATGCCTGATCTTTATGAGGCTGGTCATCTTTGGTTAAGGAACTGTTATAATGGAAGATTGCACTGTGGTCACCCCGGGGAATCTCTACTGACTTTACCTTCACTAATGCTGAGGAACTGCCGTTCTTCTGTATGACAAGATTTGTTCCCGTATCATCATCCATTTCCTTAACAAACTTTCCTATACCCCAGAAGTCTGCAATCGTTATATCACTACCACTTTTGAAATTTCGGAATCTACAGGTAAAACAACTCGGCCGAATGAAAAGATTCTGCAGGAAACCCCGCAAAAAGACATTTTGCTGTTGAATCTCGTAATCATACCTATTGCCTTTTCTAATAGAAAAACCATACTTCTGCCAACCTGCTCTCTTGTCTCTGAAAGAGATTGCTGTTACAGGAAGATATGTTTTAACATATTCATTCCATACCAAAGGACTGGGCACTCCATGACAAATGATATCAACCGTTAGCAGATTCTCATATTCCTTCCGTAAAAAGCATCTTAATCCTGCAATCTGGCAGGGCGTGCCAGAAAACAAAACTCTCCGCCCTTCTTTCAGGAAAAGCTCCGCATCATGATAACTGTTTCCCATATAGCTTTGTACATACTTGCTACCACGAAATGCGTCAAGCCCCTCCATTGTCTCTGTATAGGAATGGACGACCCGCCACTGTTCGTCAAACTTCGCTCCGAAGACGACACCTCCATCCCTAATGGTGGATTCTGCCAAAGCCGTAAAAACGCCACCTGAAGAACTCTTTTGGCGAACTGCCGGGTCAATATGTCTGGCAGCATACACTTTAAACGAAAGGGCTGGGCCGAAAGGGTGGAGCACCGGACACACACTGTCACACAGACTGCAGTGGGTGCAAACATCCTCATCAACAACAGGATAAAGAAACCCCTCCTCATCAGAAGTCATCTTAATGCAATGATGTGGGCATCTTTCTGCACAAGCTGTACAACCGCAACAGTCTTTCCTATCCCGAATTTGAATCATCTTCCCAAGAATCGCCTAACTGGAGCCTCTATCAGTCTACGCTCATCTGCCCGCATGGAAAAATGCCAAAAGCAAGGTAAGTAGCAGGCTGAGTATATCGCCAGACATATAAACAATAACGGCCAAGTATCTATTACCACATAACGGATTAGAAGAATTGCTGCTATCGACATGAAGAATGGTACTATAGCCATGCGCCCTATCTCCTTCCAGAATCTCACGATGTCCAGATGCTGAATTTTATGATAATAGATATTCATTATCACCCCTTGTCCGACAAATAAGGCACTGGCAATAGCAACCGCACAGCCGATAGCACCATACTTTCTGGCCAAACCTATTTGTACAAGGAAGCTGACAGCTGCAATAACAATATATAGGAGTGAACGGAATTTCATCTGATTACGCGCTTTCAGGATGGTAATGCCCATATTTTGTATTAAAGGTATCAATAAGGTGATGAAAAAGATGACAGCAATATAATAGGAGCCCTCATATTCCTGTCCTGCCCAAAGACGGATGAATGGCATACCGAACACAATGAACCCGGACAATATGAATGCCATTACAATAAACTGAAGGCGTCCTGTCCTGATAAACAGATCTGAGATTTCGTGATTGCTTTTATTAGTAGCAATCATACTTGTTACCCTTGGTAGAAACACCCCCGATATAGCTATAGAGAATACCATATAGGAACCCTCCAAATGGATGGCCAAGGCAAATACCGAAACGGCAACTGTTCCAGAAACTGCCCCAAGTACAAACTGACCGGTACTCCAATATATCTTATCCATGATGACATCCAGGAATATCCAGAATGAATAGGCTGCAATTTCTAAAGCTAATAGTCTATCGAACTTTCCAAACCTGACCTTAATTTTCAGCCTTGACTTGCAGTAGATGTAGTTGATAAGAAGTGTAACAATATTGAAGATCGTTGACACTACCACCATGGCGATTGCCTTATAGCCCATATGCAGCAACATGACCATGATAAGAGTGTTCAAGATAAAACGAATTATCGAGAAGGTCTTGGAAAAGACAAACCGCTCGTAAGCACCGATGATGGCACCATATACCTGAAATAAGAAGGATACAGCCAAGTTGAAAGTAAGCAGCAACAACAATACCTTGGCCCTTTCCAACTCAGTGGTTGTCATTGTATCACCAAACAACAACGGGGCATTCATGTATAACAACAAACCACCCAATGTAACAAGAACACTGATAACGGCATAAAAAATAATGAACATGCCAAAGAGGTAATATTGTTCTTGCGTCTTATTCTCTGCCCTGTATTTGGCTGTATATCGAACCAAAGCGTCTCCAAAGCCAAAGTCGAACAATGTCAAATAGCCAACTACCGATGCGACCAAGGAATAAAGTCCATACTCACTTTGCCCCAGCTTGTGCAACATATAAGGTGTATACAGGAAAGTTACCAGTCCATGTAGACCGATAGACATATAGTTTAATACTACCCCAGCCTTCAACTGGTTTACTTCCGCCATATCCGTTTAATTCTCAGTATAATTCAGAGTCTCATCCAAGGAAGAGGCTTTTCCCGTAACTCAATACCTTCCGGATCCTTATCATTAGAAATAAAGACATAGGACAGAGCCACAACCACAGCCAAGATTATTACCAGCGCAATCAGTAATCTCTTCAGCCACCTTTTGCCCTTTCTCTTCAGTTCTATCCTATGAAATTGCTTTTCCTGAGTGCGGCGCGAAGTACTACGGTAATGATGTTGATAGTGCGTCATATCTTACTGCTTGATAGAATGGTCTTCCTTGCTGTTATAATGCCCGTAGGTACCATAGTGACCGTACTTGGCACCATATTTACCATATTTGGCACCATATTTGCCGTAACCATAACGACCATATTTACCATAGCGGCCATAGCCATAATAGTAACCATACCTGCGCTTCGACATGTCGATGCCATTAAGCACAACGCAAGGATTCGGTAATGAGTTTTCACTATCCAACGAATTCAACAGGTCTAAACCTGACTTCGGCGTATAATCTGCACGACAGATATACACGGTTAAGTCAGCATAACGGCTTATTTCCAATGTGTCGCTGACAATACCTACTGGTGCAGAATCAAAGATAATATAGTCATATTGTTGGCGAAGCAGACTGACCACTTGCTCAAAACTACGACGTGTCAGGAGTTCCGTGGGATTGGGAGGAATAGGACCAGCCATCAGCAGATCAAGATTGGGATTGACGCCCGATTCTACTACTTGCTCCCGTAAATCTGAAGCCGTCACCTCATCTAAATTCAGGAGACGGGTGATTCCTTCATGACGTTCAGACAGACCAAACAGACGTCCCAAGGCGGGCTTGCGGATATCCAAGCCACAGAGTATAACTTTCTTACCAAGCAAAGCAAAGGAAATGGCCAGATTTGCCGCATTAAACGTTTTTCCTTCGCCCGACATGGAAGAAGTGAAGAGAATCACCTTCTCGTTTTCCTTCAGCATATTGCGTATCTTTGTACGCATGGAACGGAAGATTTCATCCATCTGACTATTTGTATTCTCATGAACAACAATACCAGCTGAAGTCTTCGCCTTGTCACCTGCTACTGGTACATTACCGATCAAAGGCAGGGTGGTAAGTCGCGCCACATCGTCATATCCGCCTACGGTATAACGGAACAGGCCACGCAGAAAGAGAAATATGACGGGCAGCAAAATACCAAACACAACAGCCAACAGCATAATCAATGCGTTTTTAGGACTCACCTTGCCCTCATAGAGCGGTTCGTCGAGCAATTTTCCTTTATCGGCTGTGGCTGCCAAGGCAATGCTGTTCTCCTCGCGCTTCTGCAACAGCATCAGATAAAGTCCCGACTTGATATCCTGCTGACGCCCGATCTGAGTAAGTACGCGCTCCTGCACCGGAGCATTGGAAATCTTACCCTGATACTTGGCATATTCCGACTGAATACCCTGACGGGAAATATCCGCTGAACGGCGGGCCTGCAGCAAAGCGGTCTTGATGCTGCTCTGCAGTTCGTTGATTGTAGCCGTCAATGTCTGCACCTGGGGTGCCTGTTCACTGGCAGCTTTCAACAGGCGGTTACGATCCTGAACGGCCTGGTTGTAATTGGCAATTAAGGCAGTAGAGGCGCCATCAGTCAAACCAACATTCGAAGGAATAATCTGGTTTTTATTCGACGGGTTATTCACATACTCCCGCAGGTAGTCGAGCATCTGTATCTGCGAATTTGCCTCTGACAGACGGGCAGAGAACTCACTCGACATCTGAACGCTCTGTGAGGCATCGACATTCAGGTTGGTCACAGCATTGCGACGCTTGAAATCCTCAAGAGACCCTTCGGTGCTGCCTAACTCAGCATTTATCTTAGAGATGCGTTCGTTGATGAATTCTTCAGTACGCAGGGCTATCTCATTCTTGTCAGCATTGGCCTGACGGTTATAGCACTGGGCCAATTGGGCAAGGAAGTCCATGCCACGCTGGATATGCTCATCCCTCAATGTCAGCTTGGCCACCGAAGTAGTTTTTGAAGTCGGAGCCACTGACAGTGCAGAGAGATAGTTGGTAGCAGCCAGCATCGGGGGAACAATCGTTATCTCATAAGCTTCAGTTTGACCTAATTCCTTTACAAGGGGATTAGCCGTAAAAGTCAGCATACCATAATCTGTCCGGAATGATACAGGCAGTGATTTGAAATACCTTTCGAACGACTTCTGCTCCTCGCTGTTTATCAAAAGACTACCCTTCACCTGATAGCCACCTCCGTTGCGTCGCAACTCCATCCGTATGCGACGCACGCCTTTTAATAAAAGTCTGTCCAGACTGTCAAGGTGAACTGGATCAAGATCCACATTAATGGGCTGAGCCTGATAGGCCAAAAGATGAATAATCTTACCTATGGAGCGATATTCGGTATATAACTTCAAGTCTTTCACCACTTCGCGCACCAACACCCGCGAACGCAATACTTCCACCTCATTGTCAATACCTGCGGAATTGGTCAGGAAGCCCATTTCCTCCATATCCGACAACATCTGCGCAGAGTTACTCTTCTGACTATTGTCATCTTTTACCAGGATGCGTGCCGACACCTGATAGACTGGTGTCGTATAGCGAAGGTAGAGCCAGGCACTGAGCACACAGATAAGTAGCGACAGCAGGAACCACTGCCAATTAAGCACAATAACCGTCCACAGATTGGCAAAATTCAGCAGCGGTGAGCGCTGACCATTCTGTACCACCATTTCTTCAGGCTTTCCAAGACTGATTTTCTTTTCGTCAGACATAAAACTACGAATTTTACGAATTATACAGATTTTATACTAAAATTGTGAAATTTACACAATTCTAGTTCGTCTCGCCTATTACAAAAAATTGATAATCAAGGCATTACGGAATTACAAAGTCAAATGTACGAATAGCTATAGCATACCTACACACCATAGCCTGTGCAAAGGTACTAAAAAGAATTGATAATTGATAAGGGATAATTGAAAATTTTGATTTATTGTGTGTTTTTCTTTATTTCGTCGAGCAACTGGTCGCGGAGCTTGCTGGGACGCAGGCGGGAGGCAGCTTTGTGACAGCGCTGAATAGTGGTATCTGTGACTGAGTCGATGACACGCTCTGCCAAAAGCAGCGATAAAGATAATTGTGCCTCGGTTGCAGCAATATAACCTTTACGAGGCAGCAGACTTTGGTAAAGGCTTTGTATCTCCCGATACAAAAGATCCCATTCGTGCCGTGAAGTTTCTTTGTCGGGAGGTGAGGTCAGCATTGTCGTGGAGAGGCGGATGAGTTCCTTGGCATCGCCAAGGATATTATGACTGGCAGGACGCTGTAGTGAGACGACTTCAACGACATCTGGCTTTACGCTGACTGCTGCAACTGCTAGGTCGGGGATGCTGACCACGAGTTGTTTTTCACGCTTACCCTTCACCTTGATCAATATGCCCTCAACACCATCGAATGCGCCACCATGAATACGGATCCTGTCTCCCTTGTCCAGCTGAAGTTCCTCAGGGCGGAAATAAGTCACCGACCGCTCTGACTGTTCAGTAATGCGGATAAAATCATTCATTGCCTTTTCAGAAACTATCATTTTATCACGTTTACCACTACAATCTGTCATCATCCAATAAACAGTATCCTTACATCTGGTCTTATAAAGACCTATAGCCTCTTCCTCTCCGAATACAAAAACCAAAGCAGAAACAGCAGGCACAAGTTTACGCTCCTTACATCCTCTGACGGTCTGTACTTGCCACTGCATAGGCACATACGCCCGAAATCCTGCTCGTCGTAGACCATCACGCACCTTCAGCTCATTGCGGAAAGGCACACGTAGCACAAACCATTGCTTATCAGAGGAAGTCATCAAGTAATATTAAAAAAGGATGCGCAAGCTATTTGCGCCTGCGCACCCTATTCTTTATAGTACTCTCACATGAGTGAGATTAATAATCTTGTCTCAAATTATTTAGCAGGCCATAAGTACAGGTAGTTGTAAGATGTAGTCCCGTGGAGGTGGTTCAAATCTGCCTTACCCCAGTCTGCATCTACACACCAGTTCGCACCATTGATCGATGCAGTACCCATCTGCGGATATGAACCCAGCTTGTTACCACTGAAGCCAATGAACCGCTGCTTAGCATCGTATTTGTAGAACTTACCTGTACCAACGGTTGTGTTAGATGTGTACATCTTTTCTAACTTGTCGTAGTTGATTGCACTAGGAGCTGTACCGTCTGTAATTGTTACATTCTTACCAGTACCAACTTTTCCAATGAAGCCACCTACTTGAGCATATGTGATATCCATTGCTAGACCACTGTCGTATGTCTGCTTGAAAGCGATACCTGTTGCATCACCCTTGGCAATTGTAACATTATCATTAGCACCACCAATGAAACCACCGAGAGGAGCAAAACCATCAATAGAACCTGATACCTTTACATTATCCATTTCAACAGGCTTGGTTGACAAACCAATCATACCACCGATATATTGCAATTTCTTACCAGTGTTCTGGAAATTAATACCAGTTACGGTAACATTCTTGACAGTTAACGTACCAATAGAGGTTGCAACAACACTACCGAGTCCGTCAACATTGCCACTCTTAGCATCAAGTGTTACATTTTCAAGAGTCAGATCTTCAACACTAACTGTAGCATTTTCTGTATTTAAGAACAGACCGTAAGCATTGTCATTGTTCAGGTTCATATTCTTAATCTTATGACCGAATGCCTTGAAGCTACCCTTCAGAGTAGTGATTGACTTCCACTTGCCCTTACCCTTACCGGCACCAGCCAGATCGATATCGTTGAGCAGACGGAGATTGCTAAGACCAGCACCCATAGTAGCAAGCTGAGAAGCAGTGATGATAGCATTGTCAGTCTTACCCTCGAAAGGAGCAGCGAGGAATGCCTCTTCCTTAGCACGCTTATTCTCATACTTAGTGTACTTCTGCACATAATCAGGGTTAGTAATCAAGTTACCGTCCCAAACACTTTCAGTATAGCGAACATCATTCTTCTCAGCTGTGTTAACCTTCAGGCTCTTGATGGCTGCAACACCCTCATTGGCATCATTCAGGGTCAGGGTTACATAACGATCTTCCCAGTCACCAGCATTATTAACATCAACATAGATGGCATTGACCAAACCCTGAACGAGCTTAATGCCCTTAGCAGCACCCAGCATGGTCAGTGTACCAGCAATAGCCTCACCTTCAGCACCAAGAGTAATCTCCACATTACCTTTAGCCACAACATCACCAGAAACAACTTTCTCAGTAGCGGCTGCAGGTGTAGTGGTCAGTGTCAGCGCACCCTTCACAGCATTGCGAAGATAAATACCACCATCTACATAACCAGCAACATTAACATTTACAAAGAATGCATCAAGAGTATCATAGATGCTACCCGTCATCTTACCATTGACAGTAACAGTTGCCATATTATCTTTATCATAGCCTTCACCACCAGCCAATGTTAAGATTGATCCTACCAACTCACCAGTAGCACCAACTGTAATAGTAGCAGTAGCTTCATCACCGATGATAGCGTTTGTACCAATGTCCAACTTACCGTCTACGATAACAGCAGTAGTCTCAGCATCACCAGTTGTGAAATCAAGATCATTAGCAGCCTTCATCTCTGCCTTATCAGCAACGGTGAAGCTCTGAACACCAATCTTAGTAGTATACAGTGTCATCTTAGTTCCATCAACACCTACGGTAGGTGTGGTTCCGTCACCATAAGCGAATTTACCACCCTGCAGACTCAGCCACTTACCATTACCAACCTCAGAGAAGTTACCAGCCAATACTACACTACCCTCAGCAACGTCAACTTTAATACCACCAGCGTCAACAGTAGCACCTCCAGCAGCAGTTGCTTCCTCAGCAATATTCAGGACAATCTTACCTGTGAACGGATCCTCAGAATCAGCATCGGTGAAGACAAGAGTTGCACCAGAAGTATTTGCCCATGTAGCGAACTCCTCACCAAGCGTGATATTGACAACCATGTCCTCCTTATCAAAATTCGGGAGATAGATGACATTATCAATATTAGCATCAGCAGGATCAATAGTGAAGCTCTTAGTGATATTCATGCTAATGTTGCTCGGTGAAGCCTGATAGTTTGCCAACATATCGGAAACTCTCTTCGGAGACATCTCTTCAAGTTCGAAACCATAAGTACCAGCATAAGCATGGTTAGCCTCAAACTCTATACCGGGGAACTGCATACCAGGAACAATTTCCCAAGCAATAGGATTGCCATCATCATCCAACTCAGACTCTACATCAGAAATATTTCTCTTACCTGTGTACTCAAGTCTGATATCATCGGTATCACCATCAAGACCAGCAACAACCGGAATGTAGATGAAAGATGTGGTAGAAGGAACTTCGCTCAGGTCAATATAAAGCTCATCAAAAAACTCGTATTCAGGATCTACAACTTCCAGTTTTGATTCTTTACGCTTTTCTCCCGTCCACAATTTAGCAGTCAGCTTACCGCTAAGAGCCTTACCGCGTGCGTTTGAAAGTCTCAGGAACGTAGCATTACCGAAAGCGTTTGTCAGCTTCACTCTCAGCAGGGCTGTCAAGTAGCGGAAGTTATCCAGTCTGATATAGGGATCAGAACCGCCATTGAATGAAGCAGCACCGAATGCGGGCATTTCAAAGCCATAAGTATTACCATCCTGCTTGTATTTCAGCACATGAGGAATTTCAATATCAACGCAGGTTGGAGTTCCTTCGAGAGTACGTGCAACCCATCCCTTCGGATACTTCGCTACTGAATTGAAATCATCACCAGTTCTTTCTACGATGCCTGCATACACACCAAAGGAAGGAACATTATCACCTTCGCCAGTAATCAACGGCTCGTCGTTCTCAAACTGAGGTGCAAAATAGAATGCCATCTTGTCAGGATCAGCATTGAATGCATAAGGATCAGTAGAATGCATCTTGTCGTCATAGACAAAAATCATGTCGTCATCCTCAAAGAGAGGACCACCAAAGTTTCTGTCTGACATAGCACGAGTTACATTAAGACCTGTAACATCACCCTCAAGAGGATCAAAGGTAATGCGCAAATCACCCTTAGTAGCAATATTCTGCTCTGCAGGCTGAGTGCTTTCAATCTCGTCAGTCGAGCAGCTTGCCAATGCGAACACTGCCAATGCTGCGGGGAACAATTTCATTAATTTCATAATTTTAACTTTTTGGTTTTAATTGTTTTTGTTTTCGTAATTACTATTCACCATCTTCTGGCTCGTAAAGATCACCAGCACCCTCAATAGGGTCAGTAGTGACGCCATTGGCATTAGTACTACCAGCGAGCAACTGACCTTCCACCTCAGTCTCGATGACCTCCACGGCAGGGGTTACATACCATTTTAATTCTTTCTTGTCCATAATTTTTTAATGTTTAATAAATGAATAAATATGTTAATTGTCTCTTTGTCACACATATAATCCGCCGCAAATTTACGGTAAATTGTTGAAACTTGCAAATTTTTCGGTGATTTTTTTATAAAAAACCTCAAAAAAAACGCATTTGTTGCTACAATTCCGCGATTTTTGCTTCAAATTACTGTATTTCCTTGCATTTTCAGGCGAAACGAAAAGATTGCTCTCAATCGCTACACCTTATTTATATATAGTGGCTCCACAGGGGGGCTCGTTCTCTCAAAATCTTAAAATTCGGTGCAAATATAGGGTCTTTTTATGAAACAAACAAGTTTTTTGGCATTTTTTTTTCGAAAAAGCCCGAAAAATGGGCATTTGTCAAGTGTTTGGACGCAAAACCTTGCAAATATCACACAAAAATGCGCCCCAACACAGCTGAGAAGCACATAATTATTGAAACTAATTCCCGTTATAACCCGTAATATCCATAATAATTATGGTCATTATGGTCAATTATGGGAATTTGTTTTATCTTTCCACGAGCAGGTAGGCGGTGCCGCGGTTGGTATGTTTGCTGATGACCCCGAACTGTTTGCTGCTTAAAGTGGTTCCGATGCGGGTGAGGGTGACGCTCTTCATGGCAGCACTTCGGTAGCGCCGTCGCAACAGGTCGAAGATGTCGCTGACCAACCACCAGCGTCCGCTCTCGTTGTCTGCGGGTTTGCGGAAAAGGGCGAAGAGCATCTCCTCGAGGCCGTCGATGCGCTGGAACTGCTGGTTCTCGCTCATGAGCAGCTGGGTATCCGCATCGTCGAGCCAGTAACGGGCGCCCTGGGCGATCTCCTGGAGCAGCTGGGCATAGATCTGACGGTGGACGAGGTCGTCGGTGAAGTCGATGTCGCCCGTGACGTCGACACAGACGAAGCGTCGGGAGCCGGATGGGTCGGTGAGGGGCTTGGGTTGGTTGGTGGTTCCGATGAACGAGGCATAGCGTCGGTATTGCTTATAGGCCTTGCCGTATGGCGGACGGAACTTCACATCAGCTGTGGAGAGCAGGTATTTCAGGAGGATCTGCTGGCGGGCGGTGGTCTTGTCGAACTCGTCGATGTTGATGAGAGCGAAGCTGGTGAGGCCGAGGTTGAGGTCGGTCTCGTTCTTGAAGTTGATGCGGTCGTTGTAGTAGTCGCGCAACTGTGGGGGGAGCAGGATTCGGCAGAAACGGGTCTTGCCACAGCCCTGTCTTCCTATTAATAAAGGTACGAGCGCGTTACCCGTGAGGCTGGTGAGTCCTTTCCAGTGGGCCACCATACCCAGCATCCAGATATGGAAGAAGTGTGCCCAGTGCTGCGAATCGGTGGGCACGCGGGCTGCGAGGGGCGTGATGCGATCCTGTCCGTCCCAGCGGGGCAGGTGATCGAGGTAGTCGTTCACGGGGTCGTATTTTTCGATGCGCGGAGAGTCGATGAAGCGGGCGATGTCCTTATCCCATGACTTGATGCCCATCTCCTTGGCACGGATGGTCATCTCGTTGCGGGCCTCGTCGTCGAGGTCCTGGAACTCGTTGCTGTAACCGCCCTTGTCGCGATACTGCGCCACTCCCGTCATGACATTCTTACGCATCTCGTAATTGGAGTTGAGGAAAATGTCGGTCTTCATCATGAGGATGGTGTCCTCGGGCACGCTCTTCAGGGGCCTGACCTTATGGCGCTTGCGATAGTCGCGCTGGTTCTCGACGGCATAGATGGCCTCGAAGGTCTTGCGGAGCAGTAGCTCGTCGGTATTGAATACGGGGTGCTGGAGGGTGAGGGCCTGTGCCTCCGCCATGGGGATGCCCTCCTCCAGACAACGGGCGGCCACCTGGGTGAGCAGTCGGGCTGCGCGGTCCTCATCAGGGAGTTCGAAGTAGGTGCCCAACACGTCGTTGACGATGTAGAGCCAGTTGAGGCGACGCGACTGTGGCAGGCTGCGACCTGGCATGAGGGTGCTTTCGAGGAGGGTGGCGTCGCTGGAGAGAGGCGTCTGTGGCGCAGGGGGCATGGGCGTCTCGGAGGTGTCTGCGTAGATGGGGATGGCATCGGGGTGATAGACGAGACTGGGGTCGGCTGTCATGTAGACGATGCGGTTGAGCAGAGGCTCGAGACGGTCGATGGTGATGCCGAGTTCTGCGCTGAGGGCCTTACGGGCCTTGTTATAGAGCTGCGCGTGGAAGCGCCGAATGTCGTCGGGGGCGGTGGGGAGGATGTCGGGACGGTGGTCGGGATAGAGTTCGCCACGACAGACGATCTTGACGGAGCGTCCCGAAGTGCCCAGAAAGGCCATGAGGGTATAGGGCAGACGTCCCGCTGCGTCGCGCACGGTGATGGCCTCGTCGTAGCCCGCCAGACTGTTGATCTCCAGGACGACGAGACCATTGTAGGCCTTCATCACGCGCTGGCGCTTCTTATGCTCGAATTCAGCTGCGAAACAAATGCGGGGGAGACTGAAGGGGAGGTGGAAGTTGCTCTGTACGGTGCCATCGTCGAGATAGGTGACGCGAATCAGGTGGAACACCTCGCGGAGACGTCGCACATGAGGGGCCATCTCACAGTCGCGGATCATGGCTGCGAGGTCGTCGAGACTGACACGCTGGATGGTCTCTTGCTTGCGATGGGTCTTGAGAAGGGTTATTTTGACCACAGATTATTTCCGAATTTGGGTGCAAAGGTAAGGATTATTTTTGGATTTTGCAAATTTCTCATAGAGAATTTTAATTATATAGTGTCACTATTGAAATTAAACTATTGATTACTAAATAGTTAATAGTGAAAGAAAATTTCAGATTACATCAAATTCCTTCATATACTATCACCAATAACCCTGCTTTATTGCGCAATAACCCACCCTTATTTTGCAATAACCTGCCCTTATTGCTGGATAAGTGGCCTTTATTCTGACGGAAAGAGTGCTTATTTCCGAGAGTGAATGAAAGTGAATGAAAAGTGAATGTTAATAAATATTTAATCCTTTGATTATTAGATGTATTTCCTTAAATTTGCTAAGTGATAATAAAATTGTGCGTCAGGGCCGTCTATAACCGGGCTGTGGAACAGGGCATGACCGTCAACCGCCATCCCTTCAGACATGTGTATACCGGACATCCCAAGACCAACAAACGGGCACCGGTGGCAGCGAAGACGGGCGTCACACGGAACCTGTCGATGTACTGGGCGCGTCACTCCTGGGCCACCATCGCCAGAGAGCACAAGCTGCCCGTCAGCGTGATCAGTCACGGGCTGGGCCATTCCAATGAGCACACCACGGAGATCTACCTTAAATCCATCGACATCTCCGTCATCGACAAGTGCAACCAGGAGATCATCAGCCTGCTCGACGAATGACGCGAAGAGACGGTTTTAAGCAGAAAAGCATGGAAAAATTTGGAAATGAACGAAAAAGTATCTATCTTTGCAAAAAATTCAGCCAATGGAAATAACAAGACGCTATCCGGTAGGTATTCAGACTTTCTCCCGAATTATCCAGGAAGGCTATGTGTATGTGGACAAGACGGATCTTGTCTGGCAGATGCAAAACTATGCCAGATATATCTTCCTGAGTCGTCCCAGACGGTTTGGCAAAAGTCTTTTAATCAGTACCCTTCAGGCGTATTTTGAAGGTCAGAAGGAACTCTTCAGCGGACTCAAAATAGAACAAAAAGAGCAACAATGGACTTCTTATCCTGTTCTTCATATTGACTTGAATGTAGGTGAGTATGCTATGGGTGAGATGTTATCGGCAAAGCTGAATACCTCAATGGCTGCCTTTGAGAAGCAATACAATATAGAACCAGATACATCCAGCATAGGCGGACGATTTGAGAATGTCATCAAGAATATCTTTCAGACCACAGGTAAACAGGTGGTTATCCTGATTGATGAGTATGACAAGCCACTGATGGAGGCCATTGAGGATGCTGGTCTGCAGGAGAAATACCGTATTATTCTACAAAGTTTCTATACAGCTTTGAAATCTTGCGACGCCTATATTCGTTTCGCCATGTTGACTGGTGTCACCAAGTTCGGGAAACTGAGCGTCTTCAGTGGGCTGAACAACCTGAAGGATATCTCCATGAGCGATGAGTTTTCCTCACTCTGTGGCATAACGGAAGAAGAGTTATTACACTATTTCTCCGGAGATATTGACCATCTTGCAAACCAATGCAATATATCGCGCGAAGCCGTATGCAAAGAAATCAGAAACCGATACGACGGTTACCGTTTCAGTCGCAACGCCAAGGGGATTTACAACCCATTCAGCCTGCTCAACAACTTTACTGATGGTGATTTTCGCAACTATTGGTTTGAAACGGGCACACCTACTTATCTTATTCATTTGTTACAGCGCGATGACTATGAATTATCCAAATTGCAGGGCCATGTCATGTCTACAGCAGACAGATTAGGGAATATAGGGACTGCTCTTTCTGGTAATGCCATCGCTGCATTGTACCAAGCGGGCTATCTCACCCTCAAAGACTATGATTCAGAAGCACGGATGTACAGGTTGGGATTCCCCAATCAGGAAGTGGAAGAGGGCTTTGTTAATTCGCTGCTGCCATACTACTCAGGCGTTTCTGATGCCAAAATTGACTCCGTGCTTTTTGACATGCGTAAAGCAGTGGATGCGGGTGACGTAGATGCATTTATGCAACAGCTGAAGTCAATGCTGGCAGGTATTCCATTCGAGAGTGCCAAGAACATTGAATTAAACTACCGCAATTTGCTGTTCCTCGTCTTCACTCTCTTGGGGTGTAAACCACAAGCAGAGCGTCCTGTGTCGAGCGGACGAATAGACATTGTGCTTGAACGCTCCTCTTTTGTCTATATCTTTGAATTTAAGCTCAACAAGAGTGCTGCGATCGCCATGTCCCAAATTGAAAGCAAGCATTATGCTGATGCCTATGCCAATGATAAAAGAATGGTACTCAAGGTCGGAGTGAATTTCAGTGAACAGTTGAAAACCATTGAGGACTGGGTTGTCGAACAATAGATCAGTGTGACTTGGTGTTGATAGATTCATAAGAAGAAGGCAGCAGCCTTCTTCTTTTTTTATATGCCACGGTTTGTGTAACTCCAATGCTTCAAGATGGAGCACCAATATGATTAATAACACAGCAGGCAAACCAAACTACCATCTAATCACAGCCGACAACATGGACTATAACGCGTGGCTTGCTTTCTATCAGAAACGCGGTGGGGGAAATCCTTATCTGGATAAGTCACGTCGACTTCACAATTGTTTACTGAGCAGTGCGTCCTATCCATGGTCTACAGACTCAACGGATTTTGTGAACGACTGTCTTACTGACACTTCACTGCCCTCCTCCACCATGTATACGAACAATGCAGAGGGGAGTCGCAAACTCTCGAAACCCATCACCAACATCACCCAGAACGATGACGGAACCGTGTCGTTTGAGTTCCATGCCTCAAATCCTGACGCTATCATTGACGTCACGTATCAGAATCATCATAACGACATCATCTACGACCTTCAGGGCCGGAGGATTCCTCATACTACCCCCTCACTCCTGCCTCCAGGTTTCTATATCATCAACGGTCGCAAGTATATCGCCCAGTGAATTTGTCTTTCAAAATTTGGCACTTCACAGAATAATGTCTAACTTTGCCAAAAAATTCAATCAATGGGAAAGAGAGGGTACTATATATATAAGGTACGGGCGATACTGGTTGGTTGTTTGATGACAATAACAGCCGAGGTCCATGCGCAAACAGGTGAAGCAGGCAAGATGTCGGCCTTCGTCAGAAAGGCGCTGAAAGAGAGTATGTGTGAGCAATCAGTCACCAGAGGCGGAGATGCACAAACAGCCCAGAAACGACTCTTGGCTTTCGTCAAGGTGAAAGACGGGACTAAGCTGTTTCAGAAGCATGGTTGTCAGACATACGCCCAATGGGGTGACATCCATATTGCCCGCATCCCGCTTTCGAACCTTGCTGCCTTGTCGGCAGAGACACAGGTGGAACGTATCGAAGCCCACGCCTCTGCACACCAGCTGCTCGATACGGCCACTATCGTCATCAATGCCCTACCCGTTTATGAGTCCACGCCTGTGCATCAGGCCTATACGGGTGAGGGTGTCGTGGTGGGACTGATGGATATCGGCTTCGACCTGACACATCCCAACTTCTACGACCGGGAGATGACACATACCCGTATCGGTGCCATCTGGGACCAGTTGTCGAAGGATACCATCGGCAGTGCGCTTCCTGTGGGACGTGAGTACATCGGTGCAGAGGCTGTGCTGGCTCACGAACGTTCCACGGACGGGGAGATCCAGACCCACGGTACCCATACCCTGGGCATCGCTGCAGGCACGGGTCATACGACACCCTACCGTGGTGTGGCCTTCGACAGCGACATCTGTCTGGTGAGCAACATAGAGGAGTCGGATACAGCCTACTTCGAACCCGGTGACAAATACATCCATACCAGCGCACTCGATGCCCTGGGTTTCAAATACCTCTTCGACTATGCTGAGCGACAGGGCAAACCGTGTGTCGCCTCCTTCAGCGAGGGCTATCCGCCCTATTTCGACGAGGATGAAAGCCTCTATGCTGCTGTACTGGACAGTCTGACAGGGCCGGGACGTATTATCGTGGCATCAGCAGGCAATGAGGGCCTGGAGAAAAGTTATGTGGAGAAACTGGCAGGGACCAAAGAGGCGGGTGCCTTCATCCGCTGTTATAAAGAGGAGGCTGAGTATCGGATCAAAGGCAATGGTGAATTCTGGCTTCATCTTTACCGGTATGGCAATGGGTCTGGTGTGCCAACAGACACGCTGACCGTTGAATTAGGTGCCCTACCCTATGAAACAGAGGTGACAGACAGTCTGATCTGCAACGATGACACCCTCAGCCTGGACGTATACAGGAGGAAATCCGTTTACCAGCCAGATGATGTGTGGTTTGTCACGATACATGGCAACCATCCCCTGTTTGAGTTGTCACCCCTGGCACTTGCCATCGAGGGAGATCATTATGCAGAGCTGTTCGGCCATTCAAGAGCAGCCTTCCAAGGTCAGGAGGCCCAACCAGGACACAACATCTTTGCTCCAAGCAGCTTTAAATCTGTCATCAGCGTAGGCGCCACATCCTACCGTGTGGCGATGACAAACATGTGGGGCGGGCCTCACAAAGCCCATGAGGGTACGGTGCCAGGGCGCATCAGTCCCTACTCTTCGACAGGTCCCACCGTGGATGGTATGTTGAAGCCGGATGTGGTGGCACCGGGCACTTACGTCATCTCCTCCTTCAGTCACTACAGTCCCATCGTCTATTCCATGATGGCAGAGTCCGTCTATCAGGGCATCTACTATCCCTGGGGCCTTGAAACTGGCACGTCGATGTCGGCTCCGATGGTAGCAGGCACGATCGCCCTCTGGCTGCAGGCCAAACCCACGCTGACGACGGATGAGATCCGCGAGGTGTTCCATCGTACCTGTCAGCATCCGGACCCAGAGATGGCATATCCTAATGATGTCTATGGCTATGGTGAGATAGATGCCTATCGCGGGCTGTTGGATATTCTGGGTGCAGACCGGATAGAGGGTCTCAGTCTTTACCAGCCTTCAAAGCTCCGTATCTATCCTGCAGAGGGTGGTCTCCGTCTTGTGACAGACACGCCCCTGTCAGAAACGGTAACAATCAAGGTGTACAGTCTTTCCGGAGCCTGCATCCATGAAGCTGGGCTGTTTATCAACGGCATAGAGGCTCGTCTCCCACTACCGTCGCATGCTAGCGGTGTCTATGCTGTCCAGGTAGAGACAGACACTCAAGAGCTCAAGGGATCACAACTTGTAAGATTATAAGTGTGTTATTCTGAGAGTCGGATGACCTCATTGCACAGCTCGCAGACTGTGGTACGATGGGTGATGAAGATCATGGTCTTCTGAGGATAAGCTTCGAACAGACGACGATAAAGTTCATGTTCCGTCTGTTCGTCGAGGGAGGCACTGATCTCATCTAACAACATGATATTACCAGGACGGAGCAGCCCGCGGGCAATGGCGATGCGCTGCGCCTGACCCTCACTAAGGCCAGCGCCACGTTCACCACATTCGGTGTCGATACCCTCTGGCAGATCAAACACGAAATCAGCCATCGCGGTATGAAGCACTTGCTGCATCTCTTTGTCGGTAGCGTCAGGCTTTGCCAACTGGAGGTTGTAACGGATGGTGCCGCTCATCAGGGTATTGCCTTGTGGTACAAAGACAAAGTTGGAGCGGGTCTTCTCACTGATATATTCCTTTCCCCCGCGACCATAGACGGTCATCGTACCTTCGTTGGGCTTAATCAGGGCTAAGAGCAAGCGGAAAATTGTGGTCTTGCCTGCACCTGTGATGCCCATCAGGGCCGTCTTGCTACCCGGATGGAAGTTATAGCTGAAATGGGAAAGGATCTCACGATCGCCATCAGCATACTGGAAACTGACATCCTGGACGCTGACGCCCAGCGAACCGCTGATCATCTGTCCGGATGATCGCTCCTCTTCCGCCTCCATCTGTTCCAATTCCTCCAAACGGTCGATACTGGCAGAGGCATGGATAGCCTGTGGCAACATATTAATCATCTGAAGAATCGGTTGTTGAATCTGGCTAACCAACTGTAGGAAGGAGGTCATCACACCAAAGGTGATGACACCAGCCCGCAACTGCATCGCTCCCCAGATAAACGCGATGATATAGCCGAAGCTGAAACTCGAAGATATAAGCAGACGCGAAGCCACCGTAAAACGGGCACGACGGTTGATTTTCCACTTCAGACTCTGCTGCATATCGTCGAGACGTTCCGTCACCCAGTCGCCACTCTCCAAAGAACGCAGCACGGCATTGTGCTCCATCGTCTCCTGCACCAACATCTGGATAATGCTCTCCTGTTGACGGATATCGAGCGTCATCTTCCGCATCTTACGGGCAAAGACCTTACCTACAACGAGGAAAATGGGTGTAAGCAACAACAAGGCCCAAGCCAGGCGGGCATCCATCATGTTCATGAACAGGAAGGCACCCACAAGCTGAACAAGGGTAACGACCGTGTCAGGTACCAATGAGGTGGTGGCATTGCTCACCACATCGATATCCTTCTCCAAGCGAGAGGTGACATCGCCAGAGTGTAGTTCCTTATGGTCGAACATCTGACGACGGAACAAATGACTGAAGATGCGCAGACGGATGGCTGTGCTTTGTGTAGCACTATCTTTGACTACCAAGTAATAATAGATCTGACGACAGATAATGCCTGCGCTGATGGTCGCCACCAAAGCAACTATCATCAACACGATGTCATCGGTGGTACCTGTGTGAATGGTAACATCGATGAACTGTTTGCAGAGCCATACCATCAGCAGTCCGAACGCCACACGTCCGATGCCTGCTACGATGCGCACCAACATACTGAGCCGGATGCCCTTCGTATTCTTCCAAAGCCAGACCAGGTATTGCTTCATTTATTCAATCAGTCCTATTTCCTTCCAAGTGGCCACAATCTTCTGAATGTCGATCAGGGCCTTAGACCTCTCCACTTCATACTCCTTGCAAATCTCGTCAGCCAACTGTTCCGGGGTAAAATCACCCAGTTCGGCTGCCTTCTCCCAAAGCCAGGCTGCCGTATCATTCAGGCTGATGAGCTTACCGAAATTGACGGTCTCAACACCCTCACCCACGATTGCTTTTTCGCCGCAAATATCACGCAGCACAAATCCTTTCTTCTGTCTCATATATATACAATTTGTTTTCTACCACAGATTACACAGATCACACAGATTTTGATTATACAGATTAAATCGTGGCTTTAGCCACTGCAATCTGTGTAATCTGTGAAATCTGTGGTCGTTATAATACATGCGAATGTTTAATTATAAATGTTTATTCAGTTTTAATAATGTTCGGCGATAGACGGCCAGGATATAGCGTCTGATCGGCCTCAGTCTCCACCAGAGACGACTCTCGAACACTCTGCGACGGCTATAGAGATAGCGGCGCCTGCCATCCTTCGCGATAACATATTCTGCACGGGCTTTCACATCGCTGATCTGACAATGCTCGTCGGCAGTGAGATTGCCATCACCCATCAACTGGACCTGATCGTCCTCTATCCGGATGATGCGGTGGACCACAAAGCGGTTGCCATTGATCCAGGCCAGCACCACATCACCCACAGCAACAGTCACTGGTTTGACAAGCTCCACACTTTCCTTCCCACCGATGATGAACGGCAGCATGCTGTTGCCTTTCACAGGCAACACCACGCGCTGGCCTTCTTCCACCAGTTTGATGAGGTCACGTAAGATCTCATTATTGGGCAGAACTTTATGTACAACTTCCATGACTGATTCTCGTTTTCGGCTGCAAAGTTACTAATTTTTTCACTCTTCACTCTTCACTCTTCACTTTTTTTAGTAACTTTGCAGCCGAAAATGAAAAAATGAGATGAAAGAATATTATTATAAGGTGGCGGAGCACGTGTTTTCGCTGGATCTGGGAACGAGGGGCGATCTGCTCTGCGATTTAAGACAATACGAGCCGTTCGTGACAGAGCCGACGGAAGATGTGGTGTTCAGTCTGCAGATAGTGGATATGCCTTTATCAACGGAGGGTTTCAAGGATGAGATGCACCAGGAGGATGAAGGACAGGAAATCATTGCCGGTCATCTGCCAACGGGAGAGCCTTACTTTGAGTTCCTGCTGGATGGTAAACGCTCAGCGGTACTCATCTGCAGCCAGAACTACCGTCAGGCTCGGCTCAGTCTGGAGGAAAATCCGCAGTTCGGGGTGAACAATACCCTGATGGTGATGTACGCCTTGGCCACCGCCAACAAACGGACGGCCTTGTTCCACTCATCAGTTGTGAGCTATCAAGGAAAGGGCTATATGTTCCTCGGCCATAGCGGTACCGGCAAGAGCACACATTCCAGTCTTTGGCTGAAGCATATCGAGGGAACAGAACTCGTGAACGATGACAATCCTGTGGTCAGGGTTTCTGATGATGGCGAAGTGCGCGTCTATGGCTCGCCTTGGAGCGGCAAGACACCTTGCTATCGGAATGTGAGCTATCCTGTAGGAGCCATCGTCAAACTGAGTCAGGCTCCCTATAACAAGATCGAGCGTCTGAAAGGCATCAAGGCCTATGCGGCTGTGGTGCCTTCTATCTCGGGTAAGCGCTGGGACAAGGAATTGGCCGAAGGTCTGCATGAGACAGAGAACCTGATTGCCCAGCATGCTTCTGTCTGGCATCTGGACTGTCTGCCCAACGAGGCTGCCGCACAGCTCTGCTGTAAGACCTGTACATCCAATCAATAAGATTTCTTTACTCCCAACGGAATACAGCACCGTTCCTGCGAGCTGGGTCTGAACCGGTGTAGTCCATCGAATAGGGACTGCCCGTGGTGGGGCTCTTGCCGATATATTTGTGCGTGCGCATCGACATGAGCATAAACTCATGGTTCAGATAGTCCTGCCACATAAAGACCTCGGCCTTCGACTCATCGGTTGTCAGCCGTACATCGCCGGCAATGCCAAAGCCTGACACGAATACATAACGGCCGTCTTCACACTGAAGAATCACCTGACCCTGACCTTTGTCGATAATACGGAAACGCGTCTGAGGGCTCTTGTCAGAGGCCTCTGTATCGTAGAGCAGTCCATGAGGCAGGGCGATGGCGGGTTTTCCTGTGGCAAGGTTGATTATGCGAAACCAGCGGTCGGCGGCCGAAGGGGAAGCCAAGGTCTTGCCATAAGGGATATTCCCGCTACGGTCGGCCTGGGGTTCATCAACGGTGAAGTTGTCGAACTCTGCATAACCGCCCTTCTGTCCTTTATGATTGAAAGCGAAGAGGGCATGACGTGAACCTTGGAAAGATATGAGCTGATAGCTGAGGGGCATCTCACGGCCTACCTGCTGGAAATGAATGCCATCGAGCGAGTACTCATAGTGAGCACGGTCGTTGTCATAGTCGCCAACCATACGGAGGGAAATCTTGGTGGCGGATAAAAGGCTACGGGTAGGCGAGCTTTGCTCGGGAATTAGTTGAATGTCTGTGGTGTCGTTGATAGCTTGTTCGAAACAACGCAAAACGAGTTCCTTCCCATCCTTCACGATACCAATCCAGGAACAGGGCACATTGATATTGCCCAAACCGGCAACATCGCCATCCTTCAAGCCCTTGATGTACAACTCAACGGTAGCGATAGAGGTTGGACCTATCACGCGCTGGGTGAGGGTGTTGCGGGCCCACATCAGCTGTTCTGCTGGCATCGCCTGCAAACGAAGACGACCGTTCTTCAGGCTCCACTTAGCATCATCGGGGTTGTGGTTCCATTGCCAGATGCGGCCAAGGGTCTTCCCGTTGAAATCCTCATGGCGATTGTAGGGTGCTTTAGTAACACTCGACGAACCAGAGACATTTGGCTTCAGCCAGGTGCGGGGGGCGCGACCTAAGTTGCCTTCGAGACCCAGCATGGGCCAGCCGTCCTTCCAGGTGATAGGCGCAAGGGTAACGGTGCGGCCGATAGAGTGGAAGTCCATCATCAGGAGGGCCCACCATTGTCCGCTCTGATCCTCGACGATGCCACCCTGATGGATATTGGTACAGGCAGTGGCATCCTTGTCTACTTCGGGAATACCAAACTTTGTACCGTCATGCCCGATGCGGTATTGCTCACCACGAGGCACCTGCGTCAGTGATGCCGCATGATAACCGAATGTCTCATCGGCAGTGATGGTAATGGTCTCGTAGGGTCCCCAAATGCTCTTCGCACGGGAACAGAGGGTACGACCATTAGGACGGTAGTCGGTGGAAATGAGGTAATACATCCCATTAATCTTATACATATGATGACCCTCGCCAACGGCATTGCCCTCAGGGATGATTGTTCGCTCCGTCTCTTCGATAGGACCGCTCATGTTGGACTTCAGTTCTGTACATTTCACCTCGCCATAACCATGAATGGCATAGATCTTCCCGTCATCATCGAAGAGCACACTGAGGTCGTAGATACGGCCCTGCATATTATGATGCTCCCACGGACCACGGATATCCTTCGAGGTGTAGCACTGAAGACCCTTGCCATTGATATTGGTAAAGACATAGAACTGCCCATTGGCATATCTGATAGCAGGAGCCCAGACGCCCTGGCCATAGATCTCCTGATGGTTCTTCAACGAGAAGGCGTCGTCAGCAAAATCAAAGCGATCGAAACAGTATGAGATGTTCTCCCAGTTCACCAAGTCCTTCGAGTGCAGGATGGGTAATCCTGGTACACATTGGAACGATGAGGCTGTCATATAATAATCCTCACCGCTCGCTCCCACACAGACATCCGGGTCGCTATAATCAGCATTAATCACGGGGTTGGTATAAGTCCCGTCGCCATTATCAGAACACCATACTTGCGATTTATACTGTGCCGATGCCACCAAAGGCAATCCTATGGCAATACTAAGAATCAATCTTTTCATACTCTTTATTTTATATGTTTTTTAAGCCATAACATTTGTCCGTAATTGGTTTCTGTTGTTGTCCAATGTTCATTTATAGGGGTTATCAAACTCTCCTTAGGAGCCGTGATGAGATTCCATACAATAAAGCTCGTCGTTGGAGGGCACGTATTGTCATTGTAACCCCAAGTCAAATAGACAGGACAGGTGATACGACGAGCAAAGTTCACAACATCGTAATAAGCCATCGTCTCTACTTTTTGGGGTGTGAGCATATTCTTCAAGTGATTAAAGTGTGGGTAGCCACCTGTTCGATTGTCGAGATAGCCTGCCATATCGGAGAGTGCAGGATGATTAGCCACACAGGCAGATACACGAGGGTCAAGACCTGCGGTAATCAGTGAGAGTGCACCTCCCTGGCTACCACCTTGTACAAAAACATGTTTTCCATCCCAATCAGGCAGTGAACAGAGATAGTCGACAGCACGAACACAAGCCAAGTAGACATGTTTCATATAGTAGTTGTCCTTACTATCGAGACCATTGGTTAGATAGCCATTCTCATAATCGAAAGCACTTGTTATTTCTTTAAACTGCTCTTCCGTCATCTCAGGATTCAATCCATGAATCTCCATCTCCATGCGGATAAATCCATTCTTGGCATAATAGAGGTTGCGCATGGGCTCTTTAATGGTTTTGATACCTGCTCCTGGTGGACAAAGCACAACGGGGTATTTGCCTTCTTTCTTTGGCTTTGAGAGGTAGGCATAAATACTATGACGCTGGTCGTATTTGATTTTCAGAAGGTACATATCCGTTTCGTCTGTACAGTAATCATCCACTTTCTTACAGTCTACATGTAATGGTGTCTTCCTTGCCTCATCGAGATTTGCTTTCCAGAAAGCATCAAAGTCTTGGGGATTCTTTGTATAGGGTTTCAACTGCTCTGGCGAGAAACCAACTTTCACATGATGTTGGTATTTGATTTTCCTCCTGAGTAGGAGGGGTGCCGAAGGCGGGGTGGTCTGATCACCCTCAATGGTCAGTCTCAAGTCCAGAAATCCCGGCTTCTTCATAGTCCCCATGTCAATGACGGCCCTGCCGTTCTTCAGCTTCACCTTACCTGTGGAGGTCGCAGGCATCATGTCGGGTCCAATCTCATAACTTACCTCCACATCCTGAGGTATGCCGTATAGACAGAACGTCACTTCTACCTTAGCTTTCTCGCCAACTTTATAAAGCCAATCAGCATGATCAGGTATTGTTAGCCACAAATAATCTGAACGATAAGGATAATTTTCAGCCTGAGCTGCTAACCCAATTATCAGGAGGAACAGCGTACAGGTCAGTTTCAAAGTAGTTTGTTTCAACATTTTTAAATGTAATTTGTTCTCGGCTGCAAAATTAAGCATTTTTTTCCATTTATAGAAATATAAATCCATTCATTTTAAGTGTACCTTAGGTCATAT
>JAEEGH010001788.1_pt1 | contig 60535 bp, 44 predicted proteins | sample 9134181 | NCBI WGS metagenome assembly JAEEGH01 (sample SAMN16246544, study PRJNA631951) | gut metagenome | biome: gut microbiome; feature: rumen; material: DP-attached | host: Bos | place: Iran: Karaj | collected 2018-10
TATGATCCCGATGAAGATAGTGGCGATATTCGGCGCATTCAGACGACGGATGGAGTTTCCCATCTTGTTGGCGACACGGTCGACGGCGTCTTCAGGACCCACTACCATGATCTTGTCACCTACTTGCAAAGGTAGGGAGGCTGTGGCAAAGAGATCCAAGCCATGACGGGTGAGGCGGGTTACGTTGACACCATGAACACTTGAGAAGTGCATGGAGGCAAGTGTCTTACCGTTGATCTTGGGATTGGTAATCAAGATACGCTTCGATACCAGAGGTTGGTCAGACTGCTCGAAGTCGATGTCGAGTTTGGGACCAATGAAAGCCATGATAGCCTCCTGATCAGCCTCTGCGCATACGATGAGCATCTGGTCGCCGATATGGAAAACGGTGTCACGGTTGGGAATGCACAACACACCTTGATGGACAAGGCGTGACACCACAAAGTCACGGTTCAGGAAGTCGTGTACCTGAAGCAAAGTCTTGCCTTCCAGATATTTGTTAGTCACCTCCAAGTGCATTTTATAAGGTTTTTTGTTGGCTTTAGTCTCATCCATCGCCAACAACTCTTCCTCCTCTTTCTCTAACTTAATATTACATATATACCTTATTAATATAGTAGCACCGATGATGCCTAACACACCAAGAGGGTAGGCACAGGCGTATGCTGATGCAATCTGGGGGGCACCATTGGAGAATACTGATTGTAACGCCTCGTTAGCGGCACCAAGACCTGGGGTGTTGGTGACGGCACCATACAATGTACCAACCATCATAGGTAGATTCGTCTTGTCCGAGGTGTCGAAGAAAATGAAGTAACAGACAAACATTACAATAATGTTCAGCAGGATGGCTATCGATGCCAACGCGTTCAATTTGATACCTGCTTTTCCGAAACTTTCGAAGAAACCCGGACCGACCTGCATACCAATCATAAAGACGAACAGGATAAGTCCGAAGTCCTGAACAAAAGTCAGGATAGGCTGAGGTGCGGTGAACCCGATGTGTCCAGCCACGATACCGGCAAACAGCACAAAAGTGACACCTAACGAGATGCCCCAGAATTTGATCTTTCCTAAATACACACCTACGGCAATGACTATGGCATATAGCAGGGCTATGTGTGCCACAGAGTCAGTCGACGTAAATAAGTCCTTTAACCATTGCAATGATTCCATAATGTGTTTCCTTTATCAGCGTGCAAAGACAATGCAAACCGCATGGAAAGAGCTTACCCTATGTTAAGGTGTAGCCTGTCTTCGCCAAAATTTTTGCAAAGGTACAAAGAAATTGCGCAATACAATCAACTTTGTGCAACTATTTTTCATATTTATGAAAATATTATTAATTTCTTCGGCATTTAAAAAATAAATGCTAACTTTGTAGGCTGTTATTGGAAAACTCCAATTAACAGAAGTGAACTTAAAACACAACTTATATAATAATTCATAAAAACTATGGCAAACAAAGAGAAACTCTTCACCGAGTTTACTGCGCCCACCACTCAGGAGTGGTTGGACAAGATTGAAGTGGACCTGAAAGGTGCCGACTTCCAGAAGCGACTCGTGTGGAGAACCAATGAAGGCTTCAACGTACAGCCTTTCTATCGCCGAGAGGACTTGGCGAACCTGAAAACACCTGATGCACTGCCGGGTGAGTTCCCATTTGTTCGTGGTAACAAAAAGGACTCCAATGAGTGGTATGTGCGTCAGAATATCAAAGTAGACGACCCCGTAGAGGCGAATAAGAAGGCACTCGACATCTTGAATAAGGGTGTCGACTCTATCGGCTTCCGCTTTGGTGGCGACAAGGTTAGTCCTGCGTTCATTGAGACTTTGCTGAAGGATATCCGTCTGGATATCGTGGAGGTCAGCTATCGCACCTGTCCGTGTCATGCTGTTGAACTCGCAGAGATACTGGTGAAGTATTTCGAGAAGATGGGTTACGACAAGGAGAAGATTGTGGGTGGTGTCGGCTTCGATCCCATCGACAAGATGTTGCAGAAAGGTAAGGATACCACCCCGATGCTGGAGAACCTGCCTAAATTGGTGGAGACTTTGAAGGACTATCCCAACTTGCGTTGTGTGATGGTACATACAGACACCCTTAACAATGCCGGTGCTTATATCGTACAAGAGCTTGGCTATGCCCTCAGTTGGGGTAATGAATACCTGCAGCAACTGGTTGATGCAGGGGTGGATGTCGACCTTGCGGCAAAGAGCATCAAGTTCTATATGGGCATCTCTGAAAATTATTTCATGGAGATTGCCAAGTTCCGTGCCGCTCGTCTGTTATGGGCTCAGATAGTGAAACGGTATGAGCCGAAGTGCGACTGCGCTTGTAAGATGGTCATCAATGCCAGCACTTCTACTTACAACCAGACCTTGTTTGACTCATACGTGAACCTGCTCCGCTCTCAGACAGAGGCGATGAGTGCCGCACTGGGTGGTGTACATTCCATGGTGGTCACTCCGTTCGACGCTCCTTATGAGAAGGCAACGGACTTCAGTGAGCGTATCGCCCGTAACCAGCAGTTGCTGATCAAGGAAGAGGCTCATTTCGATCGTATCGTAGACCCCTCCGCTGGCTCTTACTATATCGAGCATCTGACAGATGCCCTCGCACAAGAGGCCTGGAAGATATTCCTCAAGATCGAAGACGAGGGCGGTTTCCTGGAGGCTGTCAAGAAGGGTATTGTACAGGATGACATCAATGCTACTAATGTGAAGCGTCATGGTGATGCCGCCAAGCGTAAGGAGTTCATCCTTGGTACCAACCAGTTCCCGAACTTCACGGAGAAGAGTGACGGCAAGCGTGCACAAGATGGTGCATGTTGTTGCAAAAACTCTGAGTGCTCTGAGAACTCTGAGATTAAGAAGATCAATAGCACTCGTCTCGCTGCAGACTTTGAGGATCTTCGCATCCATACGGAGGAGACGAAGGTGCCTACGGCGTTCATGCTGACTATCGGTAACCTTGCCATGCGCCAGGCTCGTGCCCAGTTCTCTTGCAATTTCCTCGCCTGTGCTGGTTATAAGGTAATCGACAACCTCGGTTTCAAGACGGTAGAGGAGGGTGTTGACGCTGCCTTGGAGGCAAAGGCCGATATTGTAGTCATCTGCTCTTCTGACGATGAGTATGCAGAGTATGCTATCCCCGCCTTCAAATACTTGAATGGTCGCGCGATGTTTGTTGTGGCTGGTGCCCCTGCTTGCATGGAAGACTTGAAGGCTGCTGGCATCGAGAACTACATCCATGTTCGTTGTAATGTGCTCGAGACTTTGAAAGAATATAATCAGAAACTTGGTATTTAAAGAATAGGAGACTTGAATGATGCGTAAACAATTTAAAGATATCGATATCTATGCTGGCATTCATGCTCAAGATGGTGCCAAGTGGATCAAGGACAATAACATCGTAGCTGACTGGAAGACTCCAGAGCATATCGAGGTACGTCCTGTATATACGAAAGAGGACCTGGAGGATATGGAGCACCTCGACTTCACAGCTGGTATTCCTCCTTACCTGCGTGGTCCGTACTCTATGATGTATCCGTTCCGCCCATGGACCATCCGTCAGTATGCCGGATTCTCCACTGCAGAGGAGTCGAATGCGTTCTATCGTCGTAACCTCGCCTCTGGTCAGAAGGGACTCTCTGTAGCCTTCGACCTGCCTACACACCGTGGCTACGACCCTGACAATGCCCGTGTGGTGGGTGATGTCGGTAAGGCTGGTGTGTCTATCTGCAATGAGGAGAATATGAAGGTGCTGTTCAGTGGCATCCCCTTGAACAAGATGTCTGTGTCCATGACGATGAATGGTGCCGTACTCCCTATCCTTGCTTTCTATATCGTGGCAGGATTGGAGCAGGGGGCTCAGTTGGAGGAGATGGCTGGTACGATCCAGAACGATATTCTGAAGGAGTTTATGGTGCGTAACACCTATATCTATCCGCCTGCCTTCTCTATGAAGATCATCGCTGATATCTTCGAGTACACCTCCCAGAAGATGCCTAAGTTCAACAGCATCTCTATCTCCGGCTATCACATGCAGGAGGCTGGTGCTACCGCTGATATCGAGCTTGCCTATACCCTTGCCGATGGTATGGACTATCTGCGCACTGGTGTCAATGCCGGTATTGACGTCGATGCCTTCGCTCCTCGTCTGTCGTTCTTCTGGGCTATCGGTATGAACCACTTCATGGAGATAGCCAAGATGCGTGCTGGTCGTCTGTTGTGGGCGAAGATCGTGAAGAGTTTCGGTGCCAAGAACCCGAAGTCACTCGCACTTCGTACTCACTCTCAGACTTCTGGTTGGTCACTGACCGAGCAGGATCCTTTCAATAATGTAGGTCGTACCTGTATCGAGGCGATGGCTGCCGTACTGGGACATACCCAGTCTCTGCATACCAATGCGTTGGATGAGGCTATCGCACTGCCAACCGACTTCTCAGCCCGTATCGCCCGTAATACCCAGATCTATATCCAGAATGAGACGAAGGTCTGCAAGCAGATCGACCCCTGGGCAGGTTCTTATTATGTGGAGACGCTGACCAACGAGTTGGTTCATAAGGCTTGGGAGCACATCCAGGAGATTGAGAAACTGGGCGGTATGGCGAAGGCTATCGAGACCGGTCTGCCCAAGATGCGTATTGAGGAGGCTGCCGCCCGTACCCAGGCTCGTATCGACTCTGGTGTTCAGACGATTGTCGGTACCAATAAGTATCGCTTGGAGCACGAGGATCCTATTGATATCCTCGAGGTTGACAATACTGCCGTGCGCAAGCAACAGGAAGAGAGTCTGGCTCAGGTTCGTGCTTCTCGTGACGAGGCCGCATGTCAGGCAGCCCTGAAAGCCATCACGGAGTGTGTCCGTGACTTCCAGGAAGGTCGTAAGAGTGAGAATAACCTCCTTGACCTTGCCGTGAAAGCCGCTCAGTTGCGTTGTACTCTTGGTGAGATTTCAGATGCCTGCGAGGAGATCGTAGGTCGTTATAAAGCAGTAATCAGAACAATTTCAGGCGTGTATAGTTCAGAATCAAAGAACGACAGCGACTTCGAGTTAGCTTGTAAGCTGACCGACGAGTTCGCAGAGAAGGAAGGTCGCCGTCCTCGTATCTTCATCGCCAAGATGGGACAGGATGGTCACGACCGTGGTGCAAAGGTAGTGGCAACAGGTTATGCCGACTGTGGCTTCGACGTGGATATGGGACCGTTGTTCCAGACTCCTGCTGAGGCTGCCCGTGAGGCTGTCGAGAATGACGTGCATGTAGTCGGTGCCTCTTCGTTGGCTGCCGGTCACAAGACGCTCATCCCTCAGCTCATCGAGGAGCTGAAGAAGCTCGGTCGTGAGGATATCATGGTTATTGCCGGTGGTGTCATCCCTGCTCAGGACTACGACTTCCTCTACAAGGCTGGTGTTGCCGCCATCTTTGGTCCTGGTACCTCGGTGGCAAAGGCAGCCGTTGAGATGATGAAGATTCTGCTCGACGAGGAGTAATCTTTAAGAGTAATTTTAAAAACTCTCGAAGAGGATGAGCCCCGTTGCCGGTGGCGCATCCTCTTCTTTTTTCGATGTAATAATTTGCAAGAAACTGAAGCGAATTCAGAAAAAAGTTGTATCTTTGTGGTCGTAAATAATTAAAACGTTATCACTGGCGGAATGAAGAATCTGCCAATCGTATTGCTTTGTTATTTTTGTCAAGAAAACTTGTCGAAAAACGTGTATGGGTTTTTGTGCATTCTAGGATTTCAGGCGGCACCTCCGAGGGGAAAAACGGGCTGTTTCGGAGTTAGGACGTACCTTCGGAGGGGTTAGTCGGCACCTTTCACCCCCGAAGGCGGCACCTTCCTGCCTCGAAGGTGCCGCCTAAATCAGTGGGAAATAGCACAAAAATAGCGTTTTCCAGTCGTTTTTTGAGGGCTTTTCAAGGGGTAATTTATACCCTCAGAAGGTTAATCGGCTGACGCACAGTGCATTATGATAACTGCCTCATTTTCGCGTATTTGAGACCAACTTAGGACTTGGTGGATTTCACGCAAATCTCCAGCGACGTTTTGTCAAGAAGTTTTACGAAAAGAACGTGTCATTTCCTGAAAAACGATCGGTGGTGAGAAGTTATTTGAAACGCATCCCCATGTTGTAGAGTATGAAGGAGTAGATGTCTGCCTGCTCCTCCAGGATTTTCGCAAGGGGCTTGCCACCGCCGTGACCCGCCTTGGTGTCGATGCGGATAAGGGTGGGGTTGGGACCGGCGTTACACTCCTGCAGGGTGGCAGCGAACTTAAACGAGTGGGCTGGCACCACACGGTCGTCATGGTCGGCAGTGGTGACGAGGGTGGCAGGGTAGGAGGTTCCCTTCTTCAGGTTGTGGAGTGGGGAGTAGCCCTTGAGGTATTCGAACATCTCCTTAGAGTCCTCACTGGTACCATAGTCAGGAGCCCAGTTCCATCCAATGGTGAACTTATGATAGCGCAGCATGTCCATCACACCCACCTGTGGGATGGCAACACGGAAGAGGTCAGGGCGCTGTGTCATGCAGGCACCGACGAGCAGTCCGCCATTCGACCCACCCACGATGGCAATGTGCTCTTTGTCGGTATAGCCCTCACGGATGAGCCACTCGGCGGCACCGATGAAGTCGTCGAAGACGTTCTGCTTGTTCATCTTCGTACCAGCCTGATGCCACTCCTCACCATACTCGCCGCCACCGCGGAGGGTGACCTGCGCATAGATGCCGCCCTGCTCCAGGAAAGGCATGCGGTTGGCAGAGAAGGAGGGAACCAGTGAGATGTCGAAGCCACCGTATCCATACAGATAAACCGGTCTCTTACCTCTAACCTCTGACCTCTGACCTCTCTTATACGTTAGGAACATGGGGATGCGAGTGCCGTCCTTGCTTTGGAAGAACACCTGTTCCGTCACGTAGTCATTGGTGTTGAACTTCACCTTCGGTTGTGCGTAGAGTGTGCTCTTTCCCGTCGTCATGTCATAGCGGTAGACGGTGCCGGGGACGGTGAACGACGTGAAGGTATAGAAGCATTCCGGTTCCTTCTCGTCACCTGTGAATCCCACACTGCCCACGGAGGGAAGAGCTATCTCACGGATATGCTTGCCGTCGAGACCGTAGAGGTACGCATGGTCGGAGGCATCCTGACTATAGGTGAGAATCATCTGTCGGTTGATGACCTCCACATCATTCAGCACGTTCTGCTGTTCACCAATCAGCTCCTGCCAGTCGCCGACACCCGGTTTGCGGATGTCTGCCGTCATGATGCGGTTCTTCGGGGCGCCCAAGTTGGTGAGCAGGTAAATCTTGTCACCATCTGTATGGAAAGGCGTATAGCGGTACTCCATGTCTGCCGTCATCTGGATAAACTGACTATCGGGTTTGCGGAGGTCACGGACATACAGCATATTGCCGGCACCGGCACCGTCCTCGTAAAGGAACATCATCGTTTCCTCGTCGTTGGTGGAACAGGTATAGAAGCGCTTCGGATAGGCAGCATTCTGATAGAACAGCACATCCTCCGACTGCGGCGTGCCTATCTTATGATAGTATATCTTATGCCCCTCGTTGACATTCGATAACTCCTTGCCCTTTGTAGGTGCGTCGTATGCTGAGTAATAAAAACCGTCGCCCTGCCAAGCAGCTCCCGAGAACTTTGCCCATTCAAGATGGTCGCTGGTCAGTTGTCCCGTGGCGAGGTCGATGACGAAAAACTCCTGCCAGTCGGAACCCGAGCGGGAGATGGTATAGGCGGCATATTTCCCGTTGTGGGAGAAATAGACCCCCTTGAGGGCTACCGTACCATCGGAACTGAGATTGTTGGGGTCGAGGAATACCCGGGGCTCCCCTCCTAACTCGTCCATGACATACATCACGTATTGGTTCTGCAACCCATTATTCTTATAAAAGTACCATTTCCCATGATGTTTGCGGGGAGCCGTAATCTTCTCGTAGTTCGACAGTTCGGTGAGTCGCTTGAGCAGTTTCTGCCGGAAAGGAATTTTTGAGAGATAGGCTTTGGTGACTCTGTTCTCTGCCTCCACCCAGGCAGCTGTCTGCTGACTGGTGTCATTCTCCAGCCAACGGTAGGGGTCAGCGACCTCCGTACCGAAATAGTGGTCTACGGTACCGTCTTTCTGCGCTTTCGGATATTGGATGTGCTGTGCCGATGCAGTTGTTGTGGCGGTGATTGTTGCCATGATAACGATGAATTTTCTCATACCTTATTATATATATATTAATGAACTCATGATATAGTCGCTGATGAACAGTCCTTTGCGGGTCAGCGACAGGTGGTTGCCGTCGATGCGGAGTTCTCCGTCATCAATAAACCGCTGTGCCTCCTTCAGACAGTAGCGGCGGTGCTTCGGTGAAAGCGTGGTAAGGTCGAGACCCTCACGGGTTCGCAGAGCGACGGTGATACGGTCGTTATAGTGTGTGTCGTCGTCAAGTGTTTCCGACTCGAAAAGACGTTCCCCTCGTTCTATTGCCTCCATATACTGTCGGATGTCGCTGACATTCCAACTGCGGCACTTCCCATCGTAAGAATGGGCGGCGGCACCCAGTCCGATGTAGGGGATGTCATGCCAGTAGCTGCTGTTATGGCGGGAGCGGAATCCCGGTTTGGCGAAGTTCGATATCTCGTAATGCTCATACCCTGCCGCCTCCAACTTGTCGATGAGCCGTTCGTACATCGCCCGCTCCAGTTCCTCGGAAGGGAGTGAAGAGGGAAGTGAAGAGTGAAGAGTGAAGAGTGAAGAATCTTTATCGCCATCACATTTCCTCATTTCTTCATTTCCATTTCTCATTTCTAATTGCTCATTTCTCATTTGGTAGAAAAGGGGTGTGCCCTTTTCTATCGTGAGGCAGTAGGCGGAGATATGCTCTACGTCTAGGGTGAGAGCGACATCAATGTCGCGCTCCCAATCGGAGAGCGTTTCGTCCGGGAAACCATACATCAGGTCGATGCTGATGTTGTGGATGCCGGCATTGCGGAGATGGTGGACGGCTTCCTTCACCTGACCAGAAGTATGGCGGCGGTGGAGGAAATGCAGTCGCTGGTTGTCGAAGGTCTGGGCACCCATGGAGACACGGTTGATGCTGAGCTGCGATAATATCGCAGCAAACGAGGACGTGATGTCATCGGGGTTTGCCTCGATGGTAACCTCGGGGGCTGACGGGGGCAGGGCAGTGAGCAACTGCTGCAGTTGCTGAGGGGTGAGCTGACTGGGAGTGCCGCCGCCGAAATAGACGGTCGTGGAGGGCGCGGACATTTCGTGGCTCCGTAATTGCCACTCCCTACATACCGCATCCACGTATCGCTGCCGCCACCGTAGGTCGGTGGTAGAGTAGAAGGCGCAGTAGATACAGCGGCTCTTGCAGAAGGGAATATGTATATATATGCCAGCCATCTTGTTGCTATTTTGGAACAAAAGTACTAATAAAGTTTAATATTTGAAAGTTTTCTTAGGTTTTTCGCATGAAAATGACTAATTTTAGCGTCGCTTATCGAAATTAAACCTAAAACATAACCGATATGAAAGTTTATCAAACCAACGAAATCAAAAACATCGCGCTGCTTGGCAGTGCGGGTAGCGGCAAGACTACTCTTGCCGAAGCAATGGTCTACGAAGCTGGCATCATCAAACGCCGCGGCACTGTAGAGGGTAAGAACACCATGAGCGATTATTTCCCTGTTGAGCAGGAATATGGCTACTCGGTGTTCTCTACTGTTTTTCATGTAGAGTGGAATAACAAGAAGCTGAACATCATCGACTGCCCGGGATCGGACGACTTCGTCGGTGGTGCCATTACTGCCCTGAATGTGACTGACCAGGCTGTATTGCTCATTAATGGACAGTATGGTCCTGAGGTGGGTACGATGAATGCTTTCCGTAATACTGAGAAGTTGAAGAAACCCGTCATCTTCCTCGTTAACCAACTCGACCGCGACAACTGCGACTTCGACCAGATCCTGGCTCAGCTGCGTGAGGTCTATGGTAACAATTGTGTTCCTGTCCAGTATCCTATCGCTACAGGTCCTGGCTTCAACAGTGTTATCGACGTGCTGTTGATGAAGAAATACTCCTGGAAGCCCGAGGGTGGTGCTCCCATCATCGAGGAGATTCCTGCTGACCAACTCGACAAGGCAAAGGAGATGAAGGCTGCCCTTGTGGAAGCTGCCGCTGCTGGTGACGACACGCTGATGGAGAAGTTCTTCGAGAGTGAGGACTTGACGGAGGACGAGATGCGTGAGGGTATCCGAAAAGGTCTGGTGACCCGCAGCATCTATCCTGTATTCTGCGTTTGTGCAGGTAAGGACATGGGTGTACGTCGTCTGATGGAGTTCCTGGGTAATGTCGTTCCTTTTGTGAGCGAGATGCCTGTTATTAAGAATGCTGCCGGTAAGGAAGTTCCTGCCGATGCCAGTGCTCCCACCTCTCTGTATTTCTTCAAGACAGGTGTTGAGCCTCATATTGGTGAAGTACAGTATTTCAAGGTGATGAGTGGTGTCGTCAAGAGTGGTGACGACCTGACCAATGCCGACCGTGGCTCTAAGGAGCGTATCGGTACACTCTACGCTTGTGCTGGTGCCAACCGTATCCAGGTGGATCAGCTCGTCGCTGGAGATATCGGCTGTACCGTGAAACTGAAGGATGTGAAGACGGGTAATACCCTTAATGGCAAGGATGTGGAGAATAAGTTTGACTTCATTAAATATCCTAACTCTAAGTTCTCTCGTGCTATCAAGGCTGTCAACGAGGCAGAGACAGAGAAGATGATGGCTGCCCTGCAGCGTATGCGCCAGGAAGATCCTACATGGGTCGTTGAGCAGTCCAAGGAGTTGCGCCAGATCATCGTTCATGGTCAGGGTGAGTTCCACCTGCGTACCTTGAAATGGCGTATGGAGAATAACGAGAAGATCCAGATAGAGTATCAGGAGCCGAAGATTCCTTATCGTGAGACAATCACGAAGATGGCGCGTGCCGACTATCGTCATAAGAAACAGTCTGGTGGTGCAGGACAGTTCGGTGAGGTTCACCTGATTGTGGAGCCTTATACCGAGGGTATGCCTGATCCTACCTCTTTCACCATCAACGGACAGGAGTTCAAGATGAACATCAAGTCGAAAGAGGAGAAAGACTTGGATTGGGGCGGCAAGCTCGTCTTCATCAACAGCGTCGTGGGTGGTGCTATCGATATGCGCTTTATGCCCGCTATCCTGAAGGGTGTGATGGAGCGTATGGAGCAGGGACCGTTGACTGGTTCTTATGCCCGTGATGTCCGTGTTATCGTATACGATGGTAAGATGCACCCGGTAGACTCTAACGAGCTCTCGTTCATGCTGGCAGCCCGTAATGCCTTCTCCGCTGCTTTCAAGGAGGCAGGTCCGAAGGTGCTGGAGCCTATCTATGACTTAGAGGTATTGGTGCCTGCTGACTATATGGGTGATGTGATGAGTGACCTGCAGGGTCGTCGTGCCATCATCATGGGTATGGATAGCGAGTCTGGTTACCAGAAACTGACGGCAAAGATTCCTTTGAAGGAACTCGCTAGCTATAGTATCGCCCTCAGCTCCCTGACGGGTGGTCGTGCTTCGTTCTCTACCAGTTTCAGCAGCTACGAGCTCGTTCCGAACGATATCCAGCAGCAGCTCATCAAGGAGCATGAGGCTGAGCTGAAGGAAGAGGATTAATTCCTTGATATAAAATAGAGGACTGACATCCTTAGGGTGTCAGTCCTTTTATTAATTAATAAAGAATATTATGCAGAAAAGAACTATTGTCATAGTAGAAATCGTCTCTACGGGTTTTAATTATGTAGAGGACGCATTGATGCGTGGCTATCAACCAGTGGTTGTGGAGTGCACCTTCCCTGGCACAGAAGAAGACCGGGCCCCTTTCCTGGTGTCTCGTGAGATAGCCCGAGGTAAATTGCCGAAGGGTGTTCCGTATATAGAAGAAACCAGCGACTATGCTGCCCTGCTGGAAAAGGTGCGTGCCTATGACCCTGTATTAGTTGTCCCAGGACAGGAATTTGCTGTCGAGTTAGCAACCCATCTTGCCTATGACTTAGGATTGCCTGGTAACCCCTGGTCTATTATCGGTAAGATGACACGTAAGAACGAGATGCATCAGGCTCTCGCAGACCACGGTGTGCGTTATATCCGTGGAAAGTTGATTCATAATGAAGGGGAAGCGATAGCCTTTTACAAGGAACTGGGTACCACTCACGTGGTCGTTAAACGTGCCCGTGGTGCCTGTACACAGGGTATGCATTTCTGCGAGGGCTATGATGAGATGGTGACTGCCGTTCGTACGGAACTTGCGTTATCCGCTGGCGACGAGCATGTGGGTGACATCCTTATGCAGGAACGTATCATCGGCAAGGAGTATATTGTCAACACCGTGTCGTGCGCAGGCAAGCATCGTCTGGTGTCGATGTGCTTCTATGACAAGCTGCAAATGAACGGCAGTAATATCTACAACTACGGTGAGACGATGACCCATTTGGACGTGGGCGAATCTGCCATTGTGCGCTATGCCTATGACGTGTTGGACGCCATCGGTATCCAATACGGTCCCGTACATGGTGAGTATATGGTTGACGAGAAGGGACCTGTACTCATTGAAGTTAACTGCCGTCCTATGGGTGCTGGTCTGACACGACAGTTTCTGGAGAAGATCTTTGGCCAGCATGAAACGGACTCAGCCCTCGACTCTTACCTCGATCCCGTCAAGTTCGAGCAGGAACGCTTGAAACCATATCGTCCGCCACGCAAGGGTGTCATCAAATTGTTTATCCTGCCAAACGATGTCACGCTGGAGTCGGCTCCCGTTCTGCAACTGGTGCGCCAGTTGCCCAGTTACTGTTATAGTGTGTTCGATCGGCTGGGGCGTGACCCGTTCCTGACCCGTACACGTGACATGGAGACGACAGGCGGCGTTGTCTATTTGGTTCATGACGATGAACGCCAAGTGAAGGAGGACTGTGCCTTCCTGCATATGCTGGAGATGAAATTTCCCGAGATGCTGTTCAACCAGATTAAGTCAGAGAAGTCTGCCCAAGTCTCACGCATTCCGATTAAGGAACTTATGAAGGAAGTTGACTGCCACGGTAGTACATTGGTATTCAGTGACACCGAGACAGAGGCTCCAGGTGCTGTTGTCGTCGGTAGTGACGAGTTACCTGCTGCTTACGACAGCTATGATAATGTCATCCTTGACCTCTGCCGCCCGGAGACTTTCTCTGATACGGAGAGTGTCTTCCAACAGATATTCACCTTCCTTTCCAAAGTACGTATTGGCGGACGAGTGTTGATACCCCAGAGCACCTATTGCCATCTTCCTTATGGTGACATTGGTATGGAGATTCTTCTTCGTGCCCGTGGGTTGCAAATAGAGGCTCCTCTCGCTGGCAAGGGCAAAATGATTATCGCATCGGTCTGTGATTTATAAGCCCCATAAACAAAAAGAAGAGGACACTAGAATGTCCTCTTCTTTCGTTTTGTTTATTTGTCTCACATTACAAAGGCATCATGTCACGCTCGTCTGGACGGTGAGCCTTGCCATCCTCGTCCTTGATGTATACCTGAAGGTCATCCAGATAGCCGCCTGTCTCATCCTGTAACTTTCTCAGTGTAGCTTTGGTTTCCTCAAAGCCCATGAACTCCTTGGCAGAGCCGATATGGTTCGTGAACTCTAACTTCTTCTTCTCAATGTCGAGAACGGAGATGTACTCATCCTTGGTACGGTCTCCAATAACGAATTTTTTCTTCATATCAGATAGCTTTAAATGGTTTGTTGTTGCAAAGATACTAAGAAATTGTTTTCTTTGATTCAAGAATTAAGAAATATTTAACGTAATCGTTGTCTTTCCTCTTTACGGAATCAGGTTCCTCGCTTCGGGAGTCAGAAACGGCAGGATGTCCTTGAAGGGAATCTCGAAAGTGATGATGCCGGAAGAATAGGGGGCTATCTCATACTGGGTGTAGAGGAAAACGACACCTGTCTCAGTGAGATAGGGAGAATTACCTGGCAATGGGAGATCATTGAGACTTTCAACTTCTTGTACAAAAAGATACTCAAGCAGTTCTTCATCGGTCAGAGGTTTATCAAAATCACCTGAAAAGAAACTCCTTACACCTTCCTTGAGAAGTTTGGAGAGGCGGGGTGAGTCGGTGTTCGCAAGCAATGGAATCTGTTTACCATCGCTCTTACGGAAAGTGAACCCCACCTCGGTAGTAAAGCCGTGTATGCCGCCACCATAGTCGTATGTCTGATAATAATAGGTGATGTAACGACTGGTCTCAGCCAGCTTAGTGATGTGGTGACTCTTGGAAAAGGCTCCCAGTCGATCCTCAGGGGGCATCTCATCATAAACACTATGCCAATCTGCTGACAGCGACTCAAACAGTGATGCGCCATAAGACAGGATATCATCAGGGCTGTTGAACGTTCCTCCGAGCAGATAAGCGATATGATGGCGCAGACTGTCTACCAGGACCTGCTCTCCTTTACAGGGCCAATGAACCAATATGGAGACTTCTGCAGTGGTGTCGCTCTTCTCGAAAGTGACGATGTCCGTGACGAGAGGACGCTTTGCCGCAAAAGCATGATGACCGCCTGCGATAAGCAGTGCGGTCATCATCATGGTTATATAAATGTGTTTCATTACTCACCCTTGATAGCTGCAACGCCAGGGAGCACCTTACCCTCGATAGCCTCCAGCAGAGCGCCACCACCGGTAGAGATGTAAGAAACCTTGTCGGCAAGACCGAACTTGTTAACACAAGCTACAGAGTCACCACCACCAATCAGAGAGAACGCGCCCTCGGCAGTAGCCTTGGCGATAGCCTCGCCGATAGCACGAGAGCCAGCAGTGAAGTTGTCACACTCGAAGACACCGGCAGGGCCATTCCACAGGATGGTCTTAGCACCCTCGATAGCCTTGCGGAAGTCCTCCTGAGAGGCAGGACCTGCGTCAACACCCTCAAAACCAGCGGGAACCTTGTTGGCAGGGCAGGTGATGATCTCAGCACCCTCCTTGACAGTCATCGTACCAAAGTCGAGACCATTAGTAGCAGTGCAGTCGCTACCCAGAACGAGTTCTACACCGTTCTTCTTGGCAAGCTCCTCAACACCCAGTGCCACATCCAGCTTGTCGAGCTCTACGATAGAGTCACCAATCTCACCATTGTGAGCCTTGGAGAAGGTATATGTCATACCACCACAGAGGATGAGCTTATCAACCTTACCGAGCAGGTTCTCGATGATACCGATCTTAGAAGAGACCTTAGAACCACCCATGATGGCAACGAAAGGACGCTTGATGTTAGAGAGGACGTTGTCGACAGCGGTAACCTCTTTCTCCATCAGCAGACCCAGCATCTTGTTGTTGGCGTCGAAGTAGTCGGCGATGACAGCGGTGGAAGCGTGCTTGCGGTGTGCGGTACCGAAGGCATCCATCACATAGCAGTCAGCATAAGAGGCAAGCGTCTTGGCGAACTCTTTCTGAGAAGCCTTCATAGCCTTCTTAGCCTCGTCGTACTTTGGATCTTCCTTATCAATACCAACGGGTTTGCCTTCCTCCTCAGGATAGAAGCGGAGGTTCTCCAACAACAGAGCCTCACCCATCTTCAGAGCCTTAGCGGCATCCTGAGCCTTGGCGCAGTCGGGAGCGAAAGCAACGGGTACACCCAGTGCCTTCTCTACAGCCTCACGGATCTGACCCAGTGACTTCTTCATGTCTACCTTTCCTTTGGGCTTGCCCATGTGTGACATGATGATAGTAGCACCACCGTCAGCAAGGATTTTCTTCAGGGTAGGAAGGGCACCACGGATACGGGTGTCGTCAGTGATCTTACCATTCTCGTCCAGGGGTACGTTGAAGTCTACACGTACGATTGCCTTCTTACCGGCAAAGTTGAATTCGTTAATTGTCATAATCGTGTTATTTAAAAATGTAGTATTTCCAAAATCGACCACAAAGTTACGAAAATAACTTCATAGTTCATAGCTCATCGTTCATAATTTAAATCTTTTTTACGTACGACAGATGATAATGTAAGACGGAGTTGGCAAATCAGAATGTAAGACGCCATTTTGCTCCTGCCATGATCCAACATCCAGGCTGTGGCACATTGCCGTAGTCGACATATCGCTTGCTGGTAAGATTGTTGGTCTCAAGATAGACGGAATAGGTGTCGGTGTTCCAGCTTAACTTCGTGTCAACGACGGAGTAGGGGTGATAGTCGCACACCTCTCCATTGACGGTCGTATAGGATCCCATACGGTCTTGGAAGCGATACTTCACAAGGAGGTCGAGATGCTTGACCACATGGACCAACAATGACGCCGTCAACTTATGCCGCAGGTACTCCAGGGAATATTGCGACTGCAGGTAGTCCTCCACATCCTTGTCTTGATGCAGGTAGCAGTAGGCGAGGTTCAGCGTGTAGCGGTTAGCGGTTAGCGTTGCCTTTGTCTCGAAACCGATGGTGTTCACTTTGGTGTGGTTGACGCTCTGCCAGACAGGGTCCGCCTCACGGGTGTCCATCACCCAATCGATCATGTTACGAGCATGATGATGGAAGACACTTGCAGACATGTTGAAGATGTCCGACTGGAATTTCATGCCTCCCTCTAACGCATGTAACTCCTCGGGTTTCAGATACTTGTCTGCTTGATGACCGCCTACGCTGTAAAAGAGCTCTGTGAAGGATGGCATACGAAGGGAGGAGTTGTAGGAGGCATAGATCTTCCAGTGGGTGCCGATGCGATAGCTGGCGTCAATACCGGGATATACCTTCAACGGCATCTGGTTCCATGTGTTCTTCACAGCGACAAAGCCAGCAGAGAGGGTGAGACGTTTTAGGATTACGTTATGCTCCAGATGGAACGAGATATTCGAGCGGTTCAGACCTACCTTGTAATGACTGAAAGGGTCGGAGAGGGGTTCACCGAGATTCGTGCTCACGATATCCTCATTGCGGAACTCAGCTCCCAAGGCTGTACGTCCCAACAACCAGTCGAAATAGCTGTTCAGGTTGATGCCGAAGACATCCGTGCGGTGGTAGTTGAAGGGTATTCTCTCCTCAGTGCCGCGTGTCAACTCGAAACGGTCGTAACTACGGTTCCAATAGATGGCGGGATGGATGTGAAACTCAGCAGTCTTGCCTCTTACCTCATACCTCATACCTCTGATATCTCCCTGTAGTGCGGTGCTGAGCTTGGTGGTCTTCTCATACTGCTCATCGAACTTCGCACTGTAGAAAGTGTTGGAGCCGAAACCCTTGGTCGACAGACCCGCATGCCAGTTCAGTTGAAGCCCCTCCTGTTGATATTGTCCTTGGTAGAACACTTTGCCACCACTGTAGTCGCTGTTCAGACTACCAGCCTTCGAACGGCTGTAGCCGTCACTGCGGGTGTAGGAGGCAGAAAACTGAGAGTTGAGAGGTGACAGCTGTGGCTTGAGACTCACTCGTCCTCCTGCTGACAGGTAACCAAAGGAGCCTCCCTCCACTCTTACTTCAGCCATCTTACTTCTGGCATCTCTCGTCACGATATTGATCGCCCCCATCAGGGAAGAGGTGCCATAGACACGTCCGGCAGGTCCCTCTAACACCTCGATACGCTCGATGTCCGAGAGGTTGCATGGGAAGTCGAAGGCGTTATGACCCGTCTGGGGGTCACAGATATTGATACCGTTGAGCAGGATGGTGATCTGCTCACTCGTACCACCTCGTATGCTGATATCCGTCTGTGCACCAATCGGTCCTCGTTGACGGACATCCACGCCTGCAGCGTATTTCAATAAGTCGTTAATACTTTGTACTGGCGCCGCTTGAATATCCTCACGGCTCAGTACAGTGACCATTCTCACGGCTTGCCCTAATGCAAGCGGGGCGCGTGACCCTGTGACCTCTACATCCTCAAGGGTCGCTTCTTTGTCCGGGGTGTCATCGGTGGTGGCACTGGTGGTCGTCGCCCCGTCGGCAACAACTCCCTTGTGGTCGATGGCAGCACTGGCGGTAGTCAGTGTCGCAACGCTCAGTACACCAATGGTTACCACATGTCCCAAACAGGCAAAGAGGGCATATCCCTTCCTTGCAAAACGGTGGAAGCGGAATACCTTGCGCTGGTTGAAAGTTGGTTTGTACATCATGTTTTGATAAAAAAGTCGTGCAAAGGTAGTAAATAATTTCTAATTACTCATTCCTGATATCGTTTTTTTTTCTTACCTTTGCAATCATGGAAAAGGATACAGTACTGATTTTAAGTGGTGGCATGGATTCTGTCACCTTATTATATGACGAGCAGGAGCGCATAGCCCTTGCCGTCTCGTTCGATTACGGGTCGAAGCATAATGCCAGGGAGATCCCGTTTGCCAAGATGCATTGTGAGCGACTGGGTATCAGGCATATTGTGATACCCCTCGACTTCATGACGAGGTATTTCAAGAGTTCGTTGCTGGAGGGTGGGGAGGAGATTCCCGAAGGTCATTATGCGGATGAGAATATGAAATCGACCGTCGTGCCTTTCCGTAATGGTATCATGCTTTCCATAGCCGTCGGTATCGCTGAGTCGAATGGTCTGAAATATGTGATGATGGCTAATCATGGGGGCGACCATACCATCTATCCGGACTGCACACCTGAGTTTGTTGAGGCTTTCGACAAGGCGGCGGCAGCGGGAACCTTTGTCAAGGTAGGACTGCGCTCTCCCTATACGAATATCACGAAGGCGGATATTGCCCGTCGCGGCAAGGCTCTGGGTATCGACTATGCCGAGACATGGTCGTGTTACAAAGGAGGTGACAAGCACTGTGGTAAGTGTGGTACTTGCGTGGAACGGAAGGAGGCTCTTGTCGAGGCTGGTATTGACGATCGGACAGAGTATGAGGACTGAGGGCTGATGTATGATGTCTGATGTATGAGGGATTAGCCGAACAACGCACGCAACGCTTCCTCTACCTTACGGACGGGGACTAACTCTATCTTGAACTTCTTACGGTTGAGACCTGAGAGGTTGTATTTGGGGATGATGATATGGGAGAATCCTAATTTCTCTGCTTCGGCAATGCGTTGCTCGATGCGGGCGACAGGACGTACCTCACCACTGAGTCCTACCTCACCAGCCATACACCAGCCACTCTCTATCGGCGTATCGACATTGCTCGACAGGACGGCAGCGATGACACTGAGGTCCATTGCCATATCCGTCACACGAAGACCTCCTGCGATATTCAGGAACACATCCTTTTGCATGAGCTTGAAGCCCACTCGTTTCTCCAAGACGGCAAGGAGCATGTTCAGACGACGCTGGTCGAAACCTGTGGCACTGCGTTGTGGGGTACCGTAGGCGGCAGTGCTGACGAGCGCCTGTGTCTCTACCAGGAAGGGACGGATACCCTCGATGGCACTGCTGATAGCCACACCACTGAGTCCCTCATGGTCTTCTGTCAATAGTAACTCGGAGGGGTTGCTGACCTGTCGGAGCCCTGTCTGCTGCATCTCGTAGATACCTAACTCTGAGGTACTTCCAAAACGGTTCTTGATACTTCGCAGGATGCGGTACATATAATGCTGGTCTCCCTCAAACTGGATGACGGTATCCACGATATGCTCCAAAATTTTCGGTCCTGCTAAGGTCCCCTCTTTGGTGATATGTCCTATCAGGATCACAGGAACACCACTGGTCTTGGCAAAGCGGAGCAGTGCCGAGGCACACTCACGGACTTGTGCGATACTGCCTGCCGACGACTCGACATCTTCTGTGGAGATGGTCTGGATGGAGTCGATGACCACCAGTTCCGGCTGTACCTCCTTGATATGGTCGAAGATCGCCTCGAGGGAGTTCTCACAGAGGATGAGGAAGCCTTCTGACCCCTCCAGTCTCCCCTGTTGAGGGGAGGTAAGGCGTTCGGCACGCATCTTGAGCTGGTGCGCTGATTCCTCACCACTGACATACAGCACTTTCTTCTCCGGCAGGTTCAGCATGGTCTGGAGGGAGAGGGTAGACTTGCCGATACCGGGCTCGCCGCCAAGCAGGACGATGGAGCCGGGGACGAGACCGCCACCCAGCACACGGTTCAATTCCTCGTCGTGCATATCGATACGTGGGTCATCATGGGCAGAGATGTCGCGGAGTCGTAGCACCTTGGCGGTATCATGTCCACGACTTGATATCGAGTCGCCGACACCAAATGCCCCTCGTCTATAGGAGAGGGGTTGGGGTGAGGCCTTGATCTCCTTGAACGTGTTCCACTGTCCGCATGACGGACACTTGCCAATCCATTTCGCTGATTCCTGTCCGCAGTTCTCGCAGACATACATTGTCTTATCCTTTGCCATAATTATTGCAAAGGTAGTGCAAACCGAGCAAAGAACAAAATAAATTAATTTATTTTTTCTTTCGAGGTTTACACTACCTTTGACTTTCAGTCGAAGGTACTCACGCATTCCCGAACTACGTTCGCCTACCCGTAGCCTTTCGAGAAAACTCAAATAAAATTTGGTTTTCTTCTCACTTAATCGTACCTTTGACCTTCGGTCGAAGGTACTCACGTTCGAAAATCCTCAAATAAATTTGGGATTTTGCTCACTTAATCGTACCTTTGCACTTTGATTATGAAGAAGATATATTATGCCATTATAACGCTGATGATACTGTCGGCATGCGGACAGTCTTATGAGGAGACGAAACGACAGAACCAGCAACTGCGTCGGGAGGCGATGCGTAAGGACTCTGCGGCACTGAAAATCGCCGTGATGCCTACCCTCGACTGTCTTCCAATGTTCGTCGCTGAGTATGAGCATTTATATGACACCCTGAACGGGGGTGTGCGTCTGAAACCCTTTGTGGCACAGATCGACTGTGACACCGCCATTGAGCGTCGACGGGTGGAGGGTTGTGTGAGCGACCTTATCAGAGCCGCGTGTATCGAGAAGCGTGGGATGAAACTACGGTATGCTGCCGCCACGAATGCCTATTGGCAGCTTGTCACCAATCACAACTCACGAATCCGTCAGTTGAAACAGTTGGATGACAAGATGCTGGCGATGACCCGTTTCTCTGTGACGGATTTCCTTTGTGACCTGATTGTCGACTCCGTGAAACTGCGTGATGAGCATGTGTTCCGTGTTCAGATCAACGACCTGAACGTGCGGATGGATATGTTGCGTAACAATGAGATGGACGCTCTCTTCTTACCAGAGCCGCAGGCAACGGAGGCAAGGTTGGCGAAGAACCCGGTGATCCTGGACACTCGTCGTCTTGACTTGCAGATGGGAGTGATTGTCTTCCGTGAGCAGGAGATGCGTCATCCCGAACGTCAGAAACAACTCGACCTCTTTGTCAAGGCATATAATGCGGCTTGTGACTCTATCAATAAGAAAGGTGTCCGTTATTACCGTGACTTGATCATCAAGAAGTGTGGTGTGTCGGGAATGGTGGTGGATTCCTTATCACAGCCCATCAAGTACCAGCATGCCATCGGTCCTCGTCAGAAAGATATGGACCGGGCGCAGAAATGGCTTCAGAAGAAATAGGACATGACAGGAACGGAACAGCAAATACAACGTGTCGCCGGAGAGCTGCACAGAGGTAATGTGGGACTGGCGATTGCCGAGATGGAGACCTATCTCACAGCTTATCCACAGCCGCAGACCATGGAGCGGCTGAATGGTATCAAGGCAGAGTATGAGTTGATGGCAGACTATTGGAGAAGAGGGGTGAACGACCCTCAGTTAGACCAGCTCTACCATCATTTGCTACAGCGGGTCTATGTGCTCTATGCCAATATCGCCTCCTACCACCGGATGCGTCAGTATCCTACCTTATCCGGGATATATAACCGTGTCCGTACAGAACGGAAAGAGTGGTCGTTGACGGATATCCGTAAGGAGATGGAGGACTTCGTGAGTAACATCGCCATGCTGGAACTGGAGCCTGAGCATATCCGGCAGGAGCGGAGCGAGCAGCTCTATCAGGAACATCAGACAGCGGTGAACAGCTTGTTCTGTTATGTGCTGACCTCCCGGATGTGGACAGATGGTGTAGGACATGACTTTGAGGAGATCCTCCTCTCGCCGACCATTGACAGTAATGACCAGCAGCTACTGGTGTCTGCTGTCACCCTGTCGCTCCTGAATCAGTATGACATGGTGAAATTCCGTATGCTGGTGAATGTCTACCGTCGCTCCCAAGAGGAGGCGGTGCGTCAGCGTGCTTTGGTGGGGTGGGCATTGTCATTGCGGGAGGATGTCCGTGAGATATACCCGGAGCAGGAGGAAATGGTGAGCGCACTCCTTTCCTCGAAAAAGGTCTGTGAGGAACTCACTGAGCTGCAGATGCAGTTAATATACTGTCTGAATGCAGAGCAGGACACCCATACCATCCAAAAGGAGATCATGCCGGATCTCATCAAGAATAATAACCTGAAGATCGGACCGTTCAGTATCGAGGAGCGTGAGGATGATCCGATGGAGGATATCCTGAACCCGGAGGCTTCAGAACAGCGGATGGAGAAGCTGGAGTCGACCTTCGGACGTATGATGGACATGCAGAAACAGGGGTCGGACATCTATTTCGGCGGTTTCTCACAGATGAAGCGCTTCCCGTTCTTCTATGATATCAGCAACTGGTTTGTGCCCTTCTACCTGCAGCATCCTGATATCAGGAATTTTGTCAACAGGATGCAAGGTAATAAGTTCATGGAGAAAATGATGAAGACGGGTCCTTTCTGTAACAGTGACAAATATTCGTTCATCATCGCCTTCCAACAAGTCATTGACCGTATCCCGGAGAGTATGCGGAAGATGCTGGAGCAGGGAGAGGCAACGATGGGTGAGATACCTGCGGACGAATTGGTGACACCAGCCTTTATCCGCCGTGCCTATCTGATGGACCTGTATCGCTTCTATCGCTTGTTCCCCAGTCGTAATGAGTTCGAGAACCCGTTCAACACCAGCGCTATGAACCTGGGGGCATGTGAGTTCTTCAGCCTGTGGCTGTTCAAGGGGTCGCCCTTGGAGCCTTATAAAGACCAGATCGTACGTTTGCTGAAACGCAAGAAGATGGAGGAGCCAGCCATGCGTCTGCTGGATTCGTATAGTGATGATCATCGTTCTGTCCAGTATTATATCTGGTATGGACAGTATCATGAGGCCTTGAAGATGGATCCTCATAATGAGAAAGCCCTGAGGGGGAAGGCACGTGAGTTGTTTGACCTGGGGATTTTCGATGAGGCGATGGACGCCTATGACGACCTGCTGCTGTTGTATCCTGATCATCCTAACTATCTGTTGAACAAGGCGGTGTGTCTTGTCAATATGAAGGAGTATGAGGAGGCGTTGAAACTGCTGTACCGTCTGAACTACGAACATCCTGACAACGACCAGGTGAGCCGTGTCCTGGCTTGGACGCATCTTTGTTGTCATCAGTTGGAACAGGCAGATAAGCTATACCAAAGACTGATTGCGGTGGACAACGTGTATCGTGATGATTGGATGAATGCTGGTTATTGTTGCTGGTTTCTGGGCAGGATAGATGAGGCGATCCATTGTTTCAAGGCTTCTCTGAGAAATGGTGACACCACTTTTTTCTCCTTTGACCATGAACTCCTTGAGGATTATGGCATCAGTGAGACTCAGTTCAGGCTGATGTATGCTGCTGTCTGCTCTTGATACGTTGACAGCACCATGTCCATCCCAAGGGGATGCCTACTCCCACGATAGCATAAAGTACCCAGAACCAGTCTTCTTTGGCATGCTCATGGATGACCATGTGGCATCCTATCTGGGCCATGTCGAGGTCGTAATACCAGATCTTCATCAGACTGACTACCTTATAACTGATGATATGGAAGACGAAGATGGGTAGGGTATTGTCACCGCAATAGACGAGGAAGCGTTTTACCATCCCCTCATGACGGTTGAGATAGGTGGCAATGTTATAGGTCATGAGGAAACCGCAGATAGCGGGGACGGGTAAGGAGATGAACTGGGTGAAAGAGGAACGCCAGTTCATATTGGCGGTCAGATACTGGGAGAAGAGAGCGACGATGACGGCGAAGACAACGGTCATCCACCAGGTCACCTTATACTGTCGTTCCCATTGACGGAACAGGAACCCGCAGCCGAAGAAGAAGGTACCCATGATCTCCCGATAACCTCCTTGTATCAGGGGGATGATACGCAACCCCTCTGCCGTTTTCCATGCTGCCAATAAGAGCATGAGGACACATACCCCGACGGGGACGATCACCTCCCGATAGGGAGTAAGACGGGATGTCCTGCCAACGACATAGTCCAAGCCTTTATATATAATAAGGTATGCGATACTTGCCACCAGCAGTCCTCTGAAAAACCAGAAAGCACCGCATAGGAACTGGTCGTAGCCTCCCATTGCCGTCACCATGTTCCATAGGTTCTGTTGCATCTGATGCCAGGAGTAGGGATGTGTCACCCCACCGCTCCAGTTGCCATATTGCTCATTGAGGATACCCAGGTCGAACATCCAGTTATGGATGATCAGGAAGAATACCGCCCATTTCAGGAAAGGGATATAGAGTCCTTTGAAGCGTTTCTTCACAAAGGTCGCCTCGTCATGGAGATAGCGTAAGGAGAAGAAATAGCCTGCCGTGATGAAGAATACCGGCATGTGGAACTCGTAGAGAAACTGGCTGACCACATCGGGGGCATCAGCATGTCCTATCACCATCAGGATAATGGCAAGTGCCTTACAGATAGAGATGACGGTATTACGCTGCATAGAGAATTACATGAAGGGGGCTAGCAGATGGGCGAACCAGCCGCGGAACTTCTGCCAAGGGGTACGGAACTGGTCCCAGGACTCCTTGGTTAAGAGAAAACACTTCTTGGTGTCCCTGTCGAACATATCGTCCAGCTCCTTGGTGGTGGCCTTGTCGATGATGACAGCGTTCTGCTCGAAGTCACATTTCAGACTCCGGGCATCCAGATTGGTACTGCCTATCGTGCAATAGCGTCCATCCACCATCATGATCTTGGAATGGTGGAATCCTGGCTCGTACATCCAGACGATGGCTCCTCGTTTCATCAGTTTGTGTGCCTGGTAGTAGGCACAGTCTGGTGTCAGGGGGATATCACTCTTTGCTGATTGCATGATCTCCACCTTCACCCCTCGCTTGATAGCTCTCGTCAGTGCTCGTGTGACAGTGGGTATCAGGGTGAAATAGGGGTTGATAATCTTGATGGAGTCTTGCGCCTGGTCGATAGCGCTGATATAGAACTGACGCATGATTTTTGGAGTAAGGTGGGGCTCCCTGGTGATAATACCTACCATCTTGTTGCCTGCCGTGGAGGTGGTATCGGGCTTTAGTCCCTCAAATTTCGTCAGTGTGCCGCCGCGATAGTATTTCATACCGTGTATGTTCTCGCCAGTGACACGGTTCCATATCCGAAGGAAAATCTTCTGTAACTCGTTGACGGCATCTCCTTCTATACGACAATGCATGTCTCGCCATTCCCCCACTTGTGGCGTACCTTTGATGTAATAGTCGGCGACATTCATACCACCGGTATAGGCAATCTGTCCGTCAATGACCACGATCTTACGGTGGTCACGTCCGAAAATCTTGTTGACCCATGGGAAACGGATCGGCTCGTATTCCACAATATCGATGCTGTCATCCCGTAATGCCTTCAGGTGGTGCTTCTTCAGCGGTTGGTTGTTGGAGTCGTTCCCAAAACCATCGAACATGGCACGTATCTCCACTCCTTCTTTCCTTTTCTCACGAAGAATGTCGAAAAGAAGGGAAGCGATGGAGTCGTTACGGAAATTGAAATATTCCAGATGGACACTGCTCTTTGCCTGACGGATAGCCTTGAACATGTCGTCGAACTTCTCCTCTCCGGACATCAACAGTGTCACGCTATTATTGTCGGAGAAGTTGATCTTCTTGGAACGTAATGTTTGAACTATCAGCGAGTCACTCGTCTGAGCGCTCGCTGACAGGGTGATGTATACCAGTAATGCGATAATCCAGAACCGCCGCATCTTACTTCTTGTATTTGAGACGGTACTCAAGTGGTGTCATACCGTATTTCTCCCTGAAGATATTGATGAAGTTCTCTGCTGTGGAGAATCCGATATTGATGGCAAGCTCACTCATATTGATATTTGTCTTCGTCAAGAGGACACAGGCGTGTTTCAGTCTTATCTCACGAACAACCTCGGCGGGTGTCTTGGTCGTGATACTGCGAATCTTATGGAAGAAAGGTACACGTCCCATACCCATCGAAGATGCCATCTCCTCCAGACTGATCTGTCCACGGCTCATGTTATGCAGCACGTATTGTTCTACGTTCTTCATCAACTGGCGGTCCATCATATCGCTCATCGAGTAGTCACCGATGGTCTCGTCCTCACTATAGAACTGGAAGTTATTTTGTTGTTTGGTGACCTCCTCTGCAGGTTTCTGCTGTTCCGGTTCCTGAGCCTCTTCTGTCTCTGTCTCCTTGGAAGTGGGAGCCTCGATGTCGTCATACGCCATCGTTGCTGTCGTCATACTGGCGTTATGACCCTCCAGCATACGTGTCTCACGTCCTTCAATCGTGTTCTGTTCCATCTCGACAGGTCCGAGTCCCATCAGTTTGTTAAAGCGCATGACAGCCTCTTGCACATTGAATGGCTTGGCGAGGTAGTCGTCAGCGGCTAAGGTGATATTCATATCACTCATCATCTCTTGCGTCAGGACAGTGTCTGTCATCAACACGAACTTCACGTTCTGTGTGTGAGGATTAGACTTCAGCTTGTTACACAGTTCACTACCGGTCATATGCTTCATGTCATGCTTACAGATCACGAGGTCTGCTTTCAGGGATTCGATATCCGGGATAGCCAGTCTGATGTCGTCATAGACATGGAAGTCGTAGACCTCATGCAAATGAGCATTCATAAAGTTAATGAAGTCTTTATTGCTGTCAATGAATACCACGTTAAACTTATGGGTCTTCTTATCCAGGCGCAACGGCTGGATGTTGGCAGTCAGCTCTGCTGTTGCAATCGAAGGCAGTCTGACTTCTCCTTGGTCGTTGAGCTCCAGACGGTCTTTTGCCGTGGACTCTGCTTTCGCCTCGGGATTCTCCAGAATAGTTTGCATCTCGGAAATACGGGTGATGACCTGTAGCATCTGGAAATGTAAGGAGTTCAGTTGCTCACGACCTTCCAGGTCCCTCTCGCGCTCGGCAAGATTACCGATGATCGTTGTCATGCGTGCCATTGGCTGGCGCAGCTCATCACTGGTCGTCTTGATCTCCTCACGCTGGCGTTTTAACTCCTCGACGACCGTACGTTTCCTGGTCAGGAAATTCTTGAATTTCTTATAGCCGTAGCGCCATACCAGCAAGGCTATGATGGCGAGGATGACATAGACCGTAAGCATCCACCATGTCAGCCACCAAGGTCGTTCAATGTTGATTTCCAGTTTGCGTTCCTGATTACTTACGGCACCATCAGCACTGACCGCTTTTACGTGCAGGGTATAGCTACCACTGCCCAGGTCCCGGAACTTGACTCCGTGTAGCAGGGCGTCTCCGTTTCGCCAGTCATGGTCGCGTCCCTCCATCCAATACATGAATTGCAGACGCTCGCCTTGGTTGTAGTTACCTGCGGCGAATTTGATGGTGAAGGTATTCTGCTTGTTCTTCAGATAGATCTTATTACTTTCGTTCAATGCCTGGGCAAGAATAACATTTCCATCATATTCATGTCCGACCATGACCTCCTCCTCTCCGATAAAGAGTTGTGTGAGCATGACACGGGGTAGGGTATTCTGGTCCATTTTCGCACCTTGACGCACCCAGTTCACACCGAACAAACCACCAAACAGGACGGTACCGTCGGATTTCGTCAAGATGGAACCTGTGTTGAACTCATTGCTCTGTAATCCGTCTTTTGTATCATAGTTATAGAGCCCATATCCGAAGGTACCTTCCTCTCTGTTACGCTGTACGACAATACGGCTGATACCATTGCTGGTGGTTATCCACATGTTGCTGTTCCTGTCTTCTGTGATACCACAGATGGAGTTATTACAAAGTCCTTGTTTCTCTGTAATGTAGTTCAGGGAGTCTGATACCACATTCAGTACATTCAAGCCCTCACGGGTTCCCACCCATATCAATCCTCTGGAGTCCTCAAAGACTTGGGTGATATAGTTGTTGGTGAAGGTCTTGAGATTAGTGGAGTTACCTGTCAGGAGGATTTTTTCACGATTAGACAGGTTCAGTATCACCAAACCTTCTGAGGTACCAATCAATAACTTGTTGCTCTTACCATAGAAAAGGGATGTGATATTGTTCGTGCTCAACATACCGTTCTCCCGGGTATAGGAGGAGAAGGTGTCCATTTTCGGATTATAGACTTGCAAACCCCCGTTCGTCGCTATCCATAGGTTACCGCTATTATCTTTGGCAAGGGCATTGACATGGTCGTCTATCAAGGTCTTCATACTGTCACGGACTACAGAGAAGATATGTGAGGAGCCGTCTTTGATACGTGTCAGACCGTTCTGGCGGGAGCCCACCCATACACTTCCGTCGGTGGTTGCTTCCATACAGGTTACTTTCTGACTTGCCAACGGTCCCTCATACCCGATAACGCCTTTGTCACTCGTTCCGTACCAGACGTTTCCGTCTGAGTCTTGTGTGATAGCGGTGATGTCACCATTATAGGTTGACTGGAACTTATAGATATTATCACCATAGAAAGCCACACCGGACTTCTCCGTTCCTATCCATAGCAGATCCGTGTCGTCCACATAGACACTCTGGACACCAACTGTCTCTTGTGTCATCTGATCGCTTTTGCCATTATGTGGCTGTACGGACTCTATCTCATGGCTGTTCACGTTCATTCTGAGAAGTCCCATTCGGTCAGTTCCGATCCAGATGTTTCCTTTGTTGTCGCCCGTCATGCCGTTCACGCTCCTGTCGACGGCGATACTTGTCAGCCCGATATTGTTACCGATGGCTGTATCCCAGACATTAGTACTCTTATTATACATCATCAGGGTTCCCTGACCATAGAGCCAGATATTGTCCGACTGGTCGGCGAAGACCTTCAGTGAGTGGCTCTTACGAAGGTGTTGCTGGGCGATATGCTCGGTTGCCCAAACGGTATGTTGCTGATGCATGATGTCACAGCAGATCATTCTGCCGTCCTCATAGACGATGATGGCACCGTCGCGACACTCACCGATGGAGCAGATAACACCCTGTGGCACTCCGTGACTGTCATCGGTATATCCGAACTCATAGAGTAGCTGTTGTTGCATGTTATAGGCTACCACTCCTTTATTGGGAATAGCTGCCCACAGGTTCTTGTGGCGGTCGAAAAAGACGACGTTAGGTTGTCCTTCGATACCCATTCGGGCATAGACCTGTTTCATGTCCCGCTCAAAGGTCTCCGTTTGCGGGTGGTAGATACAATAACCTGCTGAGGTAAGGATCCATAGATTACCGTCCAGTGCCTCCTGGATACTCAGGATATAGCTGTCGGGCAGGGAGGAGCCGTCCTTGGAGTTACTCTGGAAGTTCCGGAAGGTGTAACCGTCATACCGGTAGAGTCCTGCCGGTGTTCCAAACCACATATATCCACGACCGTCTTTCAGGATACAGTTAATCTGACTGCTGGTCAATCCGTCTTTGATGTCCAGCGTCTTGAACAGATAGACGCCTGCTACAGCCAGGGGCAGTGCAAGCATCAGTATCAATACTATTTTCTTCAGTCCTTTCATAACCTGTTTTGTTTTCTATTTATAAGATACATGCATAGCGGTCTACGACACCTAACAGTCTGTTGTCGTTGTCGGAAACCAGTACGTTATGTATTTTGTTCTCGTTCATTATTCTCTGTATCTCAGCAATCTTTGTCTGCGGAGAAACTGTCTTGGGTGATTGCGTCATGATGTCACAGACGCTGCGGTCGAAGAACTCCGCTCTCCATCGCTCCATTGCCCGTCTGATATCACCATCGGTAATGATACCCGCTATCCTGTCGTCCTTCATGGCGACACCAAGTCCCAGCTTTCCCTTGCTCACCAGGATAATAGCCTCTCCTAAGTGCATCTTCGGACTCAGGATGGGCAGGTTCTCTGTGATCATCACGTCTTGCGCAGTGGTCAGCAGCCGCTTTCCCAGTTCTCCACCAGGATGGAACATGGCGAAATCCTGAGGTTGGAAATGACGCTTGTTCATCAAGGCGACAGCAAGGGCATCTCCCATCACCAGTGTCACCGTGGTACTGCTTGTCGGCGCCAGGTTCAGTGGACACGCCTCCTTCTCCACGCTGACATTCAGATGACAGGTGGAATATTTCGCCAATAGTGATTGTGGGTTACCGCTCATCGCGATGATGGGGATATCCATGTGGAGCACCATTGGAATGAAACGCAACAGCTCATCTGTCTGTCCGGAGTTAGAGATGGCAAGTACGACATCCCCTTTCGCCATCACCCCCAGGTCACCATGGAACACATCCAGAGGGTTGATGAAGAAAGACGGTGTACCCGTCGATGCCAGGGTGGCGGCGATCTTTGCTCCGATATGTCCGCTTTTCCCGACTCCTGTCACGATGACTTTACCGGTGCAATGCATCATCAAATCGACAGCTTTCTCGAAGTTGTCGTCAATCTTAGCGATCAAGTCCAGTACGGCTTGTGCCTCGTCTTTGATACATTGTATGGCGTTCTCTTTATCTGTCACTTTAATTGCTTTATTAAATCTTCTAATTTGCTTAGTTCCAGCATGTTGGCGGCATCACTCAGTCCGTTGCCGGGGTCGGGATGCACTTCAAAGAACCAGCCTGTGGCCCCGAACGCTTTGGCGGCAAGAGCCATCTGGGATACATAACGGCGGTCACCGCCTGTCTTTCCGTCGGCTCCTCCTGGTCGTTGTACGCTATGGGTGCAGTCCATAATGACTGTCGGTACCATCTCCAGCATGTCAGGGATATTCCTGAAATCCACCACCAGGTTGTTATACCCCATCATATTCCCACGCTCCGTCAGCCATATCTCTTTGGCTCCTGTGTCACGTGCTTTCTCCACAGGGTAGCGCATGTCCCGACCGCTGAGGAACTGGGCTTTCTTGATGTTCACGACCTTTCCTGTCTTGGCAGCGGCGATGAGCAAGTCTGTCTGCCGGCAAAGGAAGGCGGGAATCTGGATGACATCCACCACCTGTCCCACGGGTCCGGCTTGCCATGACTCATGGATGTCCGTAAGCAGGCGGAGCCCGTATTTCTCCTTGATGTCATGAAGCATCTGGAGACCTTTCTCCATACCCGGACCGCGAAACGAACGGATGGACGTGCGGTTCGCCTTGTCAAAGGATGCCTTGAATATGATGTCAGTCCCCTGTCTCTTATTGATGTCCACCAGTTTTGCCGCTACTATATCCAGCAGCTCAGCGGATTCTATGACACATGGTCCTGCGATAAATGTCCTTTCCATGTCTGTAGTGCACATTTCCCTGCAAAGATAGTCATTATTCTACAAATAAAACAATCTTTGATTAATTATTTTATATAAAAGGATGAAAAATTGTCCTTATTTAATATGTACGTCCTGTTGCGGGAAAGGTATCTCGATGCCGTTCTTGTTGAGTGTGTCGTAAATGGTGTTGAGCACGTCACTGATGACATAGGACTGCTTGGGGGCGTCTGCCCATACGAACATCTTCAGGTTGATACCTGAGTCTGCCAGCTCGCCGATAACAGATTTCGCTTTTTTAGACTTATCCATCCATTTGTGCTTCATCTGGTTGACAGCACCGTCGACCAGTTCGATGACTTGTTGGAGGTTACTGCCATAGGCAACACCATAGGGTATCACGGCAAGTACATAGCCGTGGTTGCGGGTGAGGTTCTTGTAGTTCTTCGTAAAGAGCTGGGAATTTTGGAAAGTGATGACCTCCCCGTAGAGCGACTCTACAACGGTGGAGGTATAGCTGATCTTCGTCACCTTACCCAACGTACCGTCCACCTGGATCCAGTCGCCGACCTTGATGCGTCCCGCCATCAGCGTGATACCATAGTAGATGTTCTCAATGATGTCTTTCGAGGCGAAACCGATACCTGTTGACAGACCTCCTGTCACTACCAGCAGCCATGCGAGTGAGATATTCAGGATACTCATGGAAATCAGGAACCACAGTCCCCAGATGATGACTTGTATGACATTCCTGCCCATCACCTCCTTGCTGGCAGCGGTGGACGGGTCGGTGATCTGATAGTGCATCCGCATCAATTGCAGGATGGTCCTGCTGATATAGGAGAAGAAGAACCACAGGCTGACCACGATGGCAAGAGAGATGATGCTCAGTTTCAGGTTCTCCAGATTGACAAAACTCGTGTTGAAAATCTTCCAGCACAGATCACTGAGGTTAAAGACATCCGCAGCCCAATAAATACTGATCATGACAGAGACGACACCCGCCACGGGAAGCAATACCTGATAGAACAAGTCGTAAGCCCAAGTCTTGGTGATAGGCTTGTCTGCCATCTTGTGCTTAATGCCATATAGCTTCATGTATTGCAGTGCACAGGTGATGGTCAGAATACAGGTCAGTTGCATCGTCCACCATATCAGCATCTGTACAGCCATCAACGTGTAACCTGACCATGAGCTTATGACAGATGCGATGAATACGATCAGTGAGACGTAGCTGTAGAAGATGTCAGACCGTGGGATGTTCTGGTTGTGCCGTGCAATGACACTCCATTGCCAGATGGTACAAAGGAATAGAACCGGTGGGAATAACATGTTGACCAATTCATTAGGTATCAGGATGATACGGAAGGCGATGACCAGGAAACTGATTGCCATCAACGGGGTGTAGATACGGAAAGCGCTTTTGATCTGGTCTCCTTTGACGCGGAGTAAGAGAGATATCAGGATGACACCCATCAGCCAGGCGAAATTCACCAGCAGGTTACTTGCCATAATAATGAAGTTCTGTTTTGCAAGGGCAAGGGCGATACCTAAGATTATGGCAAAGGTGATGGTGGTCGTGGCTAGTGTGATACAGGTCCGCTTTCTCATGAACTCCTCCGTGCGGAACCGTTTGGGTACGATATAGCGTATAATGGAGAAATTCAGCAGAGAGGCGATGATAGCATATATGATAATGGTGATGAACAGACCGAATATCCAGCGGCTGTCCCATTGCGAATAGGCGTTCGGCTTGTATTTCTTTGCCACCGTCTTAGACATCATCTGCCATTGTCTTCCCCAGTCTTTCAAGATATTGAAATAGCTGTCTCCGCCATTTTTGAAGATACTGGTCTGGATATCGTTATACCGTTTCTGGGCATAGTCGTTCAGATAGGAGAGACGCTGCTCCGTCATATTGTAATAACGGATGTAGTCCTGCATCGTGGAACGGTTTTCTTGGAGCGAGTTGCGGATATTGGTGGCAAGTGTCAGACAGACGCTGCGGTCTATCTTCGCCCGTTCGTCAAGGGTCTGTACAGGCATCGCTTTCAAAGAAGAGATGAGTGAGTCGTATCTGGCAATCTCTGAGTCTGCTTTGTTCAGGAAGTTCTTAAAGGGTGTCTTCTGCCGTTGAAAAGCATGGTATTGCTCTGTCGCCTCATGGCAGGCATATGTCAGGTCGAACACATACTCTTGTTTCTGGGAATAGAGCATCAGCGAGTTCTGGTTTGACTGCTTCATGGTGTTCATCAACTGCTCCCTGACCCGTTCGCTCTGTTTCTTGTTGATCTCCAGCATCTGCGACATCTCCCGATGGAATGTCGTCAGTTCCGTACGTAGGATCTGCAACGTCTGTGGGAGGTCTTTCTCTTTCAGAACGGCATGTGCGTCGGTCACACATACCAATATGATGAATAAAAGCAGTATTTTCTTCATGTTTTTGCGTAATTTCCTGCAAAGGTAGAAAATATTTCTCAATTCTTCGTTCTTCATTCTCAATTATTTTGTATCTTTGCAAATAATTAAAAGACAAAACGATGAAACTGATAGCAGACAGCGGAAGTACCAAGACTGATTGGACACTCCTTCATGACTCAGGCAGAAATGTCGACGAGGTATTCGTGAAAACTTTCAAGACGCAGGGAATCACCCCCATTCACCAAACCCCGGCGGAGATCCGTCAGATATTGGCACAGGAACTGATGCCACAGCTCTCTACCTTCTCGCGTGCCCAACTTGTTAATTCGAAAATTCTTGAAAGCCCCTTGCTTTCAAATATCAGTGTGTTCTTCTATGGAAGTGGTTGTACTCCTGCCCATGTCCCTACGGTAAAACAAATCATAGGAGAGGTCCTTTCCCTTCAGAAAGTAGAGGTCTACAGCGATCTGATGGCGGCGGCTCGTGCTTTGTGTGGCCATGAAGAGGGTATTGCCTGTATCCTTGGTACAGGAGCAAACTCTTGTTTGTATGATGGTGAAAATATCATACAAAACACACCTCCTCTTGGTTATGTCCTTGGTGACGAGGGGAGTGGTGCTGTGTTAGGCAGACTTTTCATGAATGCCATCTTTAAGAATCCGCAATTTGCGGAAATCCGTGACGCCTATCTGTCAGAGACTAAGTTGACGATGCCTCTTATTATCAATAAGGTGTATAGGGAACCCCTTGCCAATCGTTTCCTTGCGTCTACCTCCTCTTTCATCCAGCAGCATCTTGATTTCAAGCCCTTGCGACAGATGGTGATAGCCAATTTCCGTTCCTTCTTCCAGCATAACCTGGTACAATACGGACGACGTGACCTGCAAGTGCATGCCATCGGCAGTATCGCTTTCTATTATCAGGAGGAGTTGAGGGAAGCCGCAGAGAAGGAGGGATTCAAACTGGGCAAGGTACAGGCGACACCGATGGAAGGATTGATAAAATACCACCAATAAGCTTCCGAGATTGCTGAGTTTTTTTGTTTTTAATATCACAACATCACCAAACTGGGGCAAATGACGATATACAAAGGAGTCGAGGAGGTGATGTTTGTGGTGATGTTTGTGATGTTTGACCGTCAGATGAAGGTGCCACCTTCCTGTTTGTTCCCACGCAGGGAATCCTTCATTCCCACGCAGGGAATCCGTTATTCCCATGCAAGGAATAATCCTGTTCCCATGATGGGAGTAACTCTTTCCCACAATGGGAATAAAAAATGGAAACGAATCTTCCACTTTCGAAGGTACAATCTCCGTGAATTTCATTCCTAATACTATCTTTGCAAGAATTTGACTTTTTTCTCCACAATCCGTATTTTGACTTAGAAAAATTTGGAGGTTTGGAGATTAATCTCTAATTTTGCATCGTGTGTGGTTTCGACTTATAGGTTGGAGTGTACTCATGACAAAGACAGATTATAAATTTATAATATTAACCAAACAATTTAAATTAAACGCTTATGAAAAAATTATTTACTCTGATGGTAATGGCACTTGTTGCTATGAGTGTAAGTGCTAAGTCAGTAGTCTTATGGGAAGGAGAGGCTGTTTTTGACAACTGGAGTACAAATGTGAAAATTGACAAAGAAAATTTTGCTTCCGTAAAGGCAGGTGACAAACTGGTAATTACTGCTGCTCCTGTTGAGGTGTCTTCATGGCAATGGGGAGGTCAAGTGTTTGTTAAGACAACTCGTACTGGTTGGGCTGCGATAGCAGAGACTATTCCCGTATCAGCAGAAGGTGTTTATAATGTTGAAATTTCAGACAAGTCCATTACTATTAAAGAAGGCGAAGGGGATATTAAGACTGATGTTGAGACGACGATGCTTGATGAGCTGAAGAACTACGGACTGGCTATTCAAGGTATGGCTTCTAAAGTTACAAAAGTTGAGTTGATTATTTACAAGAGTGAAGACGAAGAAGCAGGCGAAGAGGCTACTGGTGGCGATACATGGAATTTTGAGACTGCAGTTAGTGCAGCAGACAAGGCAAGTCTAGAGGCTGAAGGAAGTACATGGAAGGCTCCTGCTATAACATATGTGAAGGATGCTGACGGCAATCCCACAACAGAGATCTCTTATGTACGCTATGAACTGGATGCAGAGATTTCTGCAAAAGTTAAAGATGCTCTTGGTGAGTTTGTTGCACTGAAAGGAAACGATGGTACTGAACTGGAGTGGACAAAAGGTCTAACATTTACTCGCTACAACAATGCACTTAAGGCTGGTAATATTCGTTTAGATGCCTATAGCCGTCTTGGTTTGAATGGTGGTGGTATCGCTATGAAAATCTCTGGGTTGAAGAAAGGCGATATCATCAAGATTAAGTTTGCTTCAACTGGTGCAGAAGCCCGCGGCTTTGACCTTACTAACGCTGTAACAAATGATGCAGATGCAAAAACTCAGATTCTCTCTGGTACTGACAAGGCTGCCGTGGAGTTTGAACTGAAAGTAGCTGATGATGGTGATGTTATTCTCCAGACCACAAATGGTGTTTACATCTACGCTATCGCAGTAAATGGTGAACTTCCTACTGGCATCCAGAATATCAAGGCTGCTACGAAGACTATCGAGAACAACGTGATCTACAACCTCGCTGGTCAGCGCGTGAACGAGAACTATAAGGGTATCGTTATCAAGAACGGTAAGAAATATATTCAGAAATAAATTCTCCTTATAATCATAGATGAAGGTGGAACCCCAAAACGGGTTCTACCTTTTTTGTTAGAAAATTTGGAGGTTAGGAAAGAAAGTGTTATCTTTGCCCTGTCAATGAATAACGAATAAAACCAATACGATAATGAAGAAGCTGTTACTACTAACAATGGTTGCTGCCTTGGTGGTCGCCTGTCAAGAAAAAGGAGAGATGGCAAAGGATTTTGTGAAAGTGGAGAACGGACACTTTGTCCGTGGTGGTAAACCGTATTACTATGTAGGTACTAATTTCTGGTATGGAGCCATCCTCGGTTCTGAGGGACAGGGTGGTGACCGTGCCCGCCTGGGACGTGAACTGGATGAGATGAAGCGCATGGGTATCGACAACCTGCGTATTCTGGTTGGCTCAGATGGTGAGCGTGGGGTGAAGACCAAGGTGGAGCCGACACTGCAGATAGCTCCCGGTGTATATAATGATACTATTTTGGCAGGACTCGACTACCTGTTGATGGAGATGGGCAAGCGTGACATGGTTGCTGTGCTATACCTGAACAACTCATGGGAATGGAGTGGGGGCTATGGCTTCTATCTGGAGCATGCCGGCGAGGGTAAACAGCCGCGTCCTGACGAGGCTGGCTATCCCGCTTTCATGCAGGCGATGGCAAAGTATGCCACCAACGAGAAGGCTCACCAGTTGTTCTACGACTACGTACGCTTTATCATCGGACGTACCAACCGTTATACCAACGTGAAGTATACTGACGACCCTGCCATCATGTCATGGCAGATAGGTAATGAGCCGCGTGCCTTCTCCAAAGAGGCACTGCCTGCCTTTGAGAAATGGCTTGCCGAGGCTTCTGCTCTCATCCGCTCGTTGGATAAGAACCATCTGATCTCTGTGGGTAGTGAGGGGTCATGGGGTTGTGAGAACGACCTGAGCTCTTGGACACGTATCTGTGCTGATCAAAATATCGACTATTGCAACGTGCATCTGTGGCCCTACAACTGGGGATGGGCAAAGCCAGACTCTCTCATCGAGCATCTGCCCAGGGCTTGTGAGAATACCAAGGCATTTATCGACCAGCACCTTGCTGTATGCGACAGTTTGAACAAGCCCCTCGTCATGGAGGAGTTCGGCTATCCGCGTGATGGTTTTCAGTTTGCGTTACACACTCCTACCAAGGGACGTGACGGATATTATAAATATGTTTTCTCACTGGTTGCCGACAATGCGGAGAACGGTGGGAAGTTCGCCGGATGTAACTTCTGGGGATGGGGCGGCTTCGCAGAGCCCAAGCATGAGCAGTGGCAAGTCGGTGATCCTTATACCAACGACCCCGCCCAAGAGGCACAAGGTCTGAACTCTGTCTTTGCCTCAGACACCACGACGCTCGACGTGATTCGCAGTCAGGTGGAGCGTATGAGTCAGGTAAAATGATAAATATGTTAAATTGTATGTGATAAAGACAATAAAGTGTCATTGTTTTCACAAAAATAGTGTTAACTTTGCAACCGATATTATTACAGACTTAAACATTAAATATAATGAAGCGTATAGAGGCCGTTTTGCTGTTGCTGCTATTGGCTTGTGCGTTGCCTTTGCAAGCACAGATTCGCGGTAACGAGATACAGGTGAATGTCGTACCCGACCATCAGGATTGGAAATATGAAGTGGGGGAAACGGCAACCTTCAAGATCAGTGTGACACGCTCCGCAACGTTGTTAGACAATGTGACCGTCGATTATGAGGCTGGTCCGGAGATGTATCAAGACGTGAAGAAGAAGGGTGTGCTACTGAAAGATGGTACGTTGACCCTGAAGGGAAAGATGATAAAACCAGGTTTCTATCGTGTCGATGTCAAGGCATACGTGGGTGGTAAAGAGTATAAAGGTGCCTGTGGCGCCGCTTTCTCACCAGAGAAATTACAACCGTCAACAGTGATGCCGAAGGATTTTGAGGAGTTCTGGCAGAATGCCATCAAGGAGGCACGTAAAACGGATCTGAATCCCACTAGACGTCTGTTGCCCGAGCGTTGTACCAAGGATGTGAATGTCTATGAGGTGTCGTTCAATAATATGCAGTGGGACTATCGTACTTATGGTATTCTTAGTGTCCCGGTAAAGGAGGGTAAATATCCTGCCTTACTGAGAGTGCCTGGTGCTGGTGTGCGTCCTTATGGTGGTGATATCTATACTGCCTCGCAAGGTGCCATTACATTAGAAATAGGTATTCATGGTATCCCCGTGACGATGGAACAGAAAGTGTATGACGATATCTTCCATGGTGCCCTCAACTGGTATTGGGAGTTCTATACCGACGACCGTGACAAGAACTATTACAAACGGGTGGTATTAGGATGTATCCGAGCCCTTGACTATATAGAGGAATATACTCCTTGGAACGGTAAGGAGATGGGGGTGTCTGGCTCCAGCCAGGGTGGTTTCCTGACTCTCGCCACCGCTGGACTCGATAAGCGTATCACCTATTATGCTCCTGTACATGCCGCCCTTTGCGACCATACCGCCTCCCTGCAAGGGGTAGCCTGCGGATGGCCTCATTACTTCTATTGGAACAAAGGTGAGGGACAGGAGAAACAGATTGAGGTATCACGTTACTATGATGGTGTGAACTTCGCCCGTCTGATTACAGACCAGCAGACAGGATGGTTCTCGTTCGGCTATAATGATGATGTAGTACCTCCCACCACGGCATGGGCAACCTATAATACCGTAAAGGGTCCCAAGACAATCAAACCTTATCAGGCAACCTGGCACTTCTGGTTCCAGGAACAGTGGGACGAATGGGAAGAGTGGATGTTGAAACAAATGCATTTAAGATAATATGAAGAAAATTTTGGTAATGGTTGTGGTAGCAATGACAATGGTAGCGTGTGCCACGAAACAGGCAGAGCCCCAGAAGACAGTGGCTCAACAATTGTTGGACCGTTTGGACTCACTTCGTCAGAAAGGAATTATGTACGGACATCAGGATGACCCGATGTATGGACTCACATGGGAGTATGACAAGGATTCCAGTGACGTGAAGAATGTTTGTGGCGACTATCCTGCTATCATGGGTTTCGACCTCGGGGGTATCGAGATGGGAGATAAGAAGAATTTGGACAGTGTGCCCTTCACTCGTATGACAGAGGAGATACAGAACCATTACCGTCGTGGTGGTATCATCACGCTGAGTTGGCACCCACGCAATCCTGTCACCACCATCGAAGGTGGCGGCTGGGCAGGACAGAAATTCCCAGAAGGTACCGCATGGGATGTGACAGACTCTACTATTGTAAAGAAAATATTGCCCGGTGGCGAGTTCCACGAGAAGTTTGAAGGCTGGATGCAGCGTGTATCAGACTTCCTCGCTACCTTAAAGGATGATAATGGTCAGAAGATTCCTGTTATCTTCCGTCCCTGGCATGAGAACTCCGGCTCTTGGTTCTGGTGGGGTGAGAAACTCTGCACGGTAGAGGAGTATAAGGCATTGTGGAATATGTTGCAGGATAAGTTGAAGGCAGACGGTTTCGACAACCTGGTATGGTCGTACTCTCCTGGTTGTCAGGATAACCTGACGGCAGAACGACTGCTTGACCGCTATCCTGGCGATGACCGTGTGGACATGATAGGATTGGATGGTTATCAATGGGTGCCAGAGGAGAAAGACAAGTTTATTGAACGTACCAAGCAAAATCTTGGAGTACTTTGTGAGGTGGCAACGGAACACAATCTGATTCCTGCACTGACAGAGACGGGTATGAAGAATATGACACAGCCCGACTGGTGGAGCTCTACATTGTTGCCTGCCGTGAAGGATTTCCCTATCAGTTATCTACTGACATGGCGTAACTATAAGGAGGAGTGGTTCGGACCAGCCCCCTCAAAGCCCGACGCAAAATATTTTGTAGACTTTTACAACGACGATAAAACCTTATTCCTGAACAACATTAAATAATCTGATATGAGCGATTTTAAGACAAAAGAGGCAGCATTGCGTGCACATCACGAAGAGCTGCTGACACGCAAGAACGAGCCTGTAGAGTGGGGCAATGGTATTTACGATAAGTGGAAGTATCCTATCTTGACAGCAGAGCATACTCCCCTGGAGTGGCGTTATGACTTCAATGAGCAGGATAACCCGTACCTGATGCAACGCATCATGATGAATGCTACCTTGAACTCGGGTGCTATCAAATGGAATGGTAAGTATATTCTCGTAGTCCGTGTGGAAGGTGCCGACCGTAAGTCGTTCTTCGCTGTCGCAGAGAGTCCCAACGGCGTGGATAATTTCCGCTTCTGGGAGGAACCCATCACCATGCCAGATGATGTGATACCTGCTACTAATATCTATGATATGCGTATCACCGCTCATGAGGATGGTTGGATATATGGTGTGTTCTGTGCTGAGCGTCATGATGACTCACAGCCTGGTAATCTGAGCGCCGCAACGGCAACAGCAGGTATCGCTCGTACGAAAGACCTGAAGACATGGGAGCGTCTGCCTGACCTGAAGACGAAAAGCCAGCAGCGTAATGTGGTGCTGCATCCGGAATTCGTCAATGGCAAGTATGCGTTCTATACCCGTCCACAGGATGGTTTTATTGATACTGGCTCTGGTGGTGGTATCGGCTGGGCTCTTGTGGATGATATCACAAATGCAGAGGTGAAAGAAGAGAAAATTATCAACGCCCGTCACTATCATACTATCACAGAGGTGAAGAATGGTGAGGGCCCGCATCCTATCAAGACTAAGAAAGGATGGCTGCATTTGGCTCATGGTGTTCGCGCCACTGCCGACGGTCTCCGCTATGTATTATATATGTACATGACATCCTTGGAAGACCCCACAAAGGTCATTGCACAGCCTGGCGGTTTCTTCCTCGTACCCACTGGTGACGAGTATCTGGGTGATGTGATGAATGTCGCCTTTGCCAATGGATGGATAGCTGATGAGAACGGAAAGGTATTCATCTATTACGCCTCTGCTGATACCCGTATGCATGTTGCTACCTCAACCGTCGACAAACTGATAGACTACTGTATGAATACCCCGGAGGACGGGTTCTATACGGCAGCGTCGGTGGAGACCATAAAAAAACTAATTGCAAAAAATAAACAGAATGGCTAAATCTAAATTATCAGAGAAAATCGGTTACGGCTTCGGTGATATGTCGTCCAGTATGTTCTGGAAGATATTCTCCTATTATCTGCCGTTTTTTTATAGTAATATCTTTGGCTTGTCGCTGGTGGACGCCGGTATACTGGTGCTTGTCACCCGTATCTGGGATGCTGTCAGTGACCCGATGATGGGTGTTATCTCCGACCGTACCAATACGAAATGGGGAAAGTATCGTCCTTACCTGTTGTGGGTAGCGCCGTTCTTCTCCATTTGTGGTATCTTGTTGTTTACCACACCAGACTTGAACTACGGCGGAAAACTGATTTGGGCGTATGTCACCTACATCCTGATGATGACCGTCTATACGGGAATCAATGTGCCTTATGGTGCTATGCTGGGTGTGATGACGGATGATACAAATGAGAAGACGGTATTCTCTTCTTTCCGTATGTTCTTCGCCTATGGCGGTTCGTTTATCTCCCTTTTCCTCTGGGAGCCGTTGACGAATCTGACGGGTGGCTATAACACACCAGAGGGATGGTTCTGGGCTATGGTACTCATCGCCGCAGCTTGTTTCGTGATGTTCATCCTGTGTTTCTTCATGACGAAGGAACATCTGAAGACGGTCTCTACTGTCAGTGTGGGAAGCGACTTCAAGGCCTTGCTCTCTAACAAACCTTGGTGGCTGCTCATCGGTGCCGCATTGTGTTTCAATTTGTTCAATACCGTTCGTGGCGCTACTGTAGCCTATTTCTTCCAGGATATCATTGGCGCGAATGTTAACTTGGTGTTCTTTGGCTTGGTATTTGCGTTCTATGCAGGATTGTTCCTCGGTATCGGTGAGGTGTCTAACATGGTAGGTGTCGCCTCATGTGTACCTATCTCCGGTCGCTTGGGTAAAAAGACGACCTTTATTCTGGTGAATGCCTCATTGGTAGTGCTGAGTGTCCTGTTCTATTTTATTCCATGCTCACAGGCGGGTTACTGGATGATGTTGATCTTCCAGATTCTGATATCCATCCTGACAGGTATTATGTCACCATTGGTATGGAGTATGTATGCTGACGTGAGTGACTATGCCGAGTTGAAGTTCCAGACAGCATCAACGGGTCTGATTTTCTCATCTAGTTCGATGGCTCAGAAATTCGGTGGCGCTATCGGTGGTGCTGCAGTACTATGGCTGCTTGATGGTTTTGATTATATCACGGATGCCACACAGCTTGCCCAAGGTGTTACCCAACCAGCAGAGGCTCTTAGCTGTCTGCGTTGGTTGATGAGTTTCATCCCTGCTTGTGTGGCTCTGCTGTCTATGTGTGTGGTATGGTTCTACCCATTGACGACCGAGCGCATTAAGGCGATTAATGCAGAACTGAAGGAAATACGTGCTATTGAGGATTGAGAAATGGAAGAATTGAAGAATATTCAAATCATGAAGAAAGAGATGCAGGATGTTGTACAGAACAACATCCTGCGCTTTTGGATAGATAAGATGGTTGACCGTGAGAACGGTGGCTTCTATGGAAGGATGGATGGTCAGGAGGTGTTACATAAGGATGCGGAGAAGGGTGCCATTCTCAATGCGCGTATCCTGTGGTCATTCTCTGCTGCCTATCGGGTACTGGGGAATCCGGAATATCTGAAGATGGCGACTTATGCTAAGGAATACTTTATCTCGCATTTTATAGATAAAGAATATGGTGGTGTCTATTGGAGTGTTGACTATAAGGGAAATCCGTTGAATACTCGCAAACAGTTCTATGCTATCGGTTTCGCACTTTATGGTATGTCGGAATATGCCCGTGCCACTGGTGACAAGGAGGCTTTGGACTATGCTCTGCAACTTTTCGACTGTATCGAGGAACATGCCTTGGATCCTGTGTATAATGGGTATATTGAGGCAAAAACTCGGGATTGGCAACCGATTGCCGATATGCGCCTGTCGGAACTGGACGCCAATTTCCCTAAGTCACAGAACACGCACCTTCATATCATTGAACCATATGCCAACCTCTATCGTATCTGTAAGTTGCCCAAGGTGGAAAAGGCATTGCGTAATATCATCAATATTTTCACAGAACATATTCTCAATCCTGAGACACATCACTTGGACCTCTTCTTCGAGAATGATTGGACACGTGGTGCCGGACAGTTGGAAAGCTATGGTCATGACATAGAATGCTCGTGGTTGATGCATGAGGCGGCATTGGTATTAGACGACAAGGAGGTTCTTGCCAAGATGGAACCGATAGTCCGTATGGTAGCGAAAGCTTCGGAAAAGGGATTACGCCCTGATGGCTCTATGATACATGAGGCAAATCTGGACACGGGACATGTGGATGATGACCTTCATTGGTGGGTTCAGGCGGAGAACGTCGTGGGCTGGATGAATATTTACCAGCATTTCGGTGACGAGGAAGCCCTTCAGCATGGTATCCGTTGTTGGCAGTATATCAAGGATAATCTCATAGACTGGGAGAATGGAGAGTGGCATTGGAGTCGTCATCCTGATGGAACATTGAATACGGTAGATGACAAGGCTGGCTTCTGGAAATGTCCGTACCATAATAGCAGAATGTGTCTGGAGATCATAGAAAGAGTTTTTGAATGGGCAAGAGACTGTTCTTTGTGATTTGGATGGTGGGCATGGCGATGGCAACATCGGCAGGTAATAACCGTCCTTCATTCGGTGAGAAACCCAAACTGGTGGTTGGTATCGTTGTCGACCAGATGCGTTGGGATTACCTCTCTATATATTATAATAGGTTCACGCGTGATGGGTTCCGCCGTATGATAGATGAGGGATATAGTTTTGACAATTGTCTGATTAACTACCTTCCTACTGTGACTGCTATTGGGCATACTAGTGCTTATACAGGAACCACACCAGCTTTCCATGGGATCTGTGGTAACACCTTCTTTGTTGACGGTAAACGGACTTACTGTTGTTCCGACAGTACGGTACAGACTATTGGAACAGATAATAAGAACGTCGGGAGGATGTCGCCGAGGAACTTATTGGCTACCACCATCGGTGACCAGTTACGTCTACATACTGGTTTCCGGTCTAAGGTTATTGGAGTTTCCTATAAAGACCGTGCTGCTATTTTTCCCGCAGGTCGAGCCGCAAATGCCGCCTATTGGATGGATTTGAAAAACGGACAGTTTGTTACTAGTAGCTATTATATGAAGGATTTGCCCCAATGGGTGAGGGATGTCAATAAGCAGATGGCAAAGAATGAGCAGTTGAAAAAACTGGGTGTGAATGTCGGCTTGTCTCCATTGACAGGTGTGCTGATTACCGATATGGCGATTGCTGCGATCCAAGGAGAGAAGATGGGACAAGGTGAAGAGACGGATATGCTGTGTGTCAGCTATTCACATACCGATGTCATCGGACATAAATGGAGTACCCGTGGGGAACATACTGATGAGGCTTATCTGGAAATTGACAAGGAACTCGCCCGTCTCTTTGACGCACTTGATACCCAGGTGGGAAAAGGAAATTATATCGCTTTCCTTACAGCAGACCATGGTGCTGCTCATAACTCACAGTTTATGGAGGACCATCGGTTGCACGCGGGGAAATGGTCGTCAGAAAGACTGCGAAAAGACTTGGACGCTTATGTCGCTTCGAAGTTGGGGAATACCAAGTCATTGATACTGGGTATCCTTGACTATCGCTTCTTTTTGGATAAGACGGAAATACGTCAACAGGGACTTGACTATCAGCGGGTGAAAGAAATAATCATTGAATATCTTCAGCAAAGCCCGAATCTCTCTTTTGTAGTCGATTGTGAGAAAATCGCGACTTCAGCTATTCCTCCTGTCCTCCGTGACCGGATGTTGTTAGGATATAGCTATCACAGAAGTGGTGAGATTTTTGTCGTTCCCGATCCTGGCTATTATGAGTATGGCTCATGGTCCTCGCCCGCGGGAACCACGCATGGCGAGTGGAATCCGTATGATGCACATATCCCTTTGTTATTTTATGGATGGCACGTCCCACATGGCAGTTATGCACAAGAAGTACACATCACAGACATCGCTCCGACAGTTTGCTCGTTGCTACATATTCAACAACCCAATGCCTGTATAGGTAACCCGTTGTCATTTGATTGAGTGTTGAGAAAACAATTTCTACAATAAAGTGCTGATATATTGGAATTTATTGCGTACCTTTGCCGACGAAAAGTAGAAAGTAGATTAACCAACACCGACAAAGACAGATGAATATTGGTAAGCACATTGAAGAAATTTTAAGGAAACAAGGAAGATCTGCAGCCTGGCTGGCTACACAGATCCCCTGTGAGCGTACAAATGTTTATAACATTTTTAAGCGCAAAAGTCTGGACGTACGTTTATTGATGCGTATCAGCGTTATTTTGGAGTACGACTTCTTTAAGGAATTGTCCGAAGAAGCATTTCCTAAGCACAAATAATTAAAGCCGTTGCCTTAAAAGAGGTGGCGGCTTTTATTTTTAGATAAAGTTTTTGATATTTATACTTTTTCTTTGCAAATTATTTCGTACCTTTGCACTCAAATTGAATTCAATAAATATTTAAAAACTTTTTATGAACTTTACTTTGTTAATTACCGTTATCTTGACGGCTGTAACATTGGTGGCAGGAGCTTACGTCATTGCGAAGCTGATAGGTCCGCGATCTTACAACAAGATAAAGGGTGAACCATACGAGTGCGGTATCCCGACACACGGAACATCTTGGTTGCCTTTTACAGTAGGATTCTACCTGTTTGCCATCTTATTCCTCATGTTTGATGTGGAGACTGTCTTCCTTTATCCATGGGCTGTCGTCGTGAAGGATTTTGGAGCTGCGGCATTGCTGAGCATCGGCTTCTTCCTGGTCGTATTAGTATTCGGGCTTGCGTATGCCTGGAGGAAAGGAGATTTGGAATGGAAGTAAGGAAACCCTACATTAAGAGCATTCCTTATGAGGAATGGAACGACAATGAGTCGCTGGATAAGTTAGTTGATGAACTCCAACAGGGAGGTACTAACGTCATTGTCGGCTCGTTGGACAAACTCATCAATTGGGGACGTGCTAATTCCTTGTGGTCACTGACCTTCGCTACTTCATGCTGTGGTATTGAGTTCATGGCATGTGGATGTTCCCGTTATGACTTTGCCCGTTTTGGTTTTGAGGTTACTCGTAACTCTCCCCGTCAGGCAGACTTGATCATGTGTGCTGGAACCATCACTCATAAAATGGCACCGGCATTGAAACGCTTGTATGACGAGATGGCTGAGCCAAAATATGTGATAGCTGTTGGAGGCTGTGCTATCAGCGGTGGTCCCTTCAAGTCTAGTTATCACGTTGTGAAGGGTATTGAGGAAATTGTACCTGTCGATGTATTCATCCCTGGTTGTCCTCCCCGTCCAGAGGCTATCATGTATGGCATGATGCAGTTACAGCGTAAAGTGAAAATTGAGAAGTTCTTTGGTGGTGCTAACCATAAGCAGACGGCTGAGGAAAAAGCGCTTGGTGTTTCTAACGAAGAACTGACGTATCGCAATAAGCTCGGTGACCATCGCCGTGAAAAGGTAGGCGACGGCATGTCGGGAAATCCTATTGTGGTTACGGATGTTCCTAAAGAGTTCATTGACGAAATGAAGAACTCAAAAGTGGAAGAAGGAAAGGAGACTGCCGTATGAAGTTAGATTTCTTATCATTCGAATACGACAAGTTCGTCTCTGAGATGCAGAACTTGAAAGAGAAGAAGCATTTTGACTATCTTGTAACGATTGTCGGTGAAGACTTTGGACCGGAAGAAGGTTTGGGGTGTATTTATATCCTTGAAAATACGGAGACCCATGAGCGTTGTTCCGTTAAGATGCTTGCCAGAACGCAGCTTTGTGGTGACGGCATCGCCTCCAATGGAATTGGTGAATCAGACGGTCAGGTAGTTCCTTATCTGCCCACGGTCATTCATATTTGGAAAGTGGCAGACTTATTGGAGCGTGAGGTCTATGATTTCTATGGTATCGTGTTCATCGGTCATCCAGATATGCGCCGCCTTTTCCTTAGAAACGATTTCAAAGGATATCCTTTCCGTAAGGACTGGGTGTTTGATGATAGCTATACGTTGGCAGACGATGTGGAGACTGATTATGGACTAGAGTATTATTTCGACCGTGACGGTAACTTGCAGTCGAAGCATAATAAACTCTTCACAAGTGATGACTATGTTATCAATATCGGTCCTCAGCACCCTTCAACCCATGGTGTGCTCCGTCTGCAGACCGTACTTGATGGTGAGACGGTGAAACGTGTATATCCGCATCTGGGCTATATTCATCGTGGTATCGAGAAAATGTGTGAGAGCATGACCTATCCACAGACGTTGGCTTTGACCGATCGCCTGAACTACCTCTCCGCAATGATGCATCGCCATGCATTGGTAGGTGTCATAGAGGAGGGTATGGGTGTTGAACTCACTGACCGTATCAAGTATATCCGTACCATTATGGATGAGTTGCAGCGTATTGACTCCCATCTGTTGTATGTCGGTTGCTGCGCTCAGGACATGGGTGCTTTGACAGCTTTCCTGTATTCAATGCGCGATCGTGAGCATGTGCTCAATTGTATGGAGGAGACTACAGGCGGTCGCCTGATTCAGAACTATTATCGTATTGGTGGCTTGCAAGACGATATTGATCCGAACTTTGTGAAGAACGTGAAAGATCTGGTGAAGTACTTGAAGCCTATGATTCAAGAGTATGTGGATGTGTTTGGTGATAATATCATTACTCACAATCGTTTTGAGAAAGTTGGTCCGATGGGCAAGGAAGATTGTATCAGCTATGCGGTCACTGGTCCCGCCGGTCGTGCTGCTGGATGGAAGAATGATGTCCGTAAGAACCATCCATATGACATGTACGATAAGGTAGAGTGGGAGCAGGTTATCATGACGGGCTGTGACACAATGGACCGTTATACCTGCCATATCAATGAGATGTATCAGAGCCTGCATATCATCGAACAACTGATTGATAACATCCCGGAGGGCGAATTCTATGTGAAGCAAAAGCCGATTATCAAAGTGCCAGAGGGACAGTGGTACTTCTCTGTTGAGGGTGCCAGTGGTGAGTTCGGTGTTTATCTTGACTCTCGTGGCGACAAGAGTCCGTACCGTTTGAAGATGCGCCCGATGGGCTTGTCTCTGACAGGTGCTCTTGACCCGATGCTGCGTGGTCAGAAGATTGCCGACCTGGTGGCTACGGGCGCAGCTATTGACTTTGTGATTCCTGATATCGACAGATAGTTGGAAAATTGAATATTTGAATAATTGAAAGTAAGATTATGTTCGACTTTTCTATAGTTACACAATGGTTCGACAATCTGCTGCGTCAGACACTGGGGTTAGGAGATTTCTTGTCGATATTGATAGAATGTGTGCTGGTAGGTGTCATTATCCTGACGGCTTATGCGCTTATCGCCATGGTTCTGATTTTTATGGAACGTAAGGTATGTGCCTATTTCCAATGCCGTTTGGGTCCGATGCGTGTCGGCTATTGGGGATTGCTGCAGGTTCTTGCCGATGTGTTGAAGATGCTCATCAAAGAGATATTCTTCGTCGACAAGGCTGATAAGTTCCTGTATATTGTTGCCCCAATCCTTGTTGTCATCGGTTCTGTGGGTGCCTTTGCGTTCCTTCCATGGAACAATGGTGCCACTATCCTTGACTTCAATGTGGGCATATTCCTCTTGACGGCAATCTCTTCAATAGGTATTGTCGGTATCTTCTTGGCTGGATGGGGTTCTAATAATAAGTATTCCGTAGTATCTGCTATGCGTAGTGCCGTACAGATGATTTCCTATGAGATGTCTCTCTGTCTTTGTCTGATTACCGCTGTTATCCTGACGGGTACAATGCAGGTGTCTGGCATCGTAGAGGCCCAGACTGGTCCTTTTAAATGGTTGATATGTCAGGGGCATATTCCTGCCATCCTTGCTTTTCTGACATTCTTGATTGCTGGAAATGCAGAAGCAAACCGTGGTCCGTTTGACATGGCGGAGGCTGAGAGCGAATTGACTGCTGGTCATCATACTGAGTATAGTGGTATGGGATTCGGCTATTTCTATCTTGCCGAGTTTATGAACTTGTTTATCACGGCAGGAATTGCCGCTACTGTGTTCTTGGGTGGATGGGCTCCAATCAATATTGGTGTGGACGGCTTTGACGCTGTCATGAACTATATCCCTGGTATCGTGTGGTTCTTGGGCAAGACCTTTGCTCTGGTATGGATACTGATGTGGATTAAGTGGACTTTCCCCCGTCTGCGTATTGACCAGATTCTGAAACTTGAATGGAAATATCTGATGCCGCTGTCTCTCTTCAATCTTGTGTTGATGACTGTCGTGGTGGCTTTGGGCTGGTATCTATAGTCACTATAGTTCCTGTAATCCCTATAGTAACTATTAAATGAAAGAATAATGGAAGATAATAAAACATATTTCGGAGAGATCGGGCATGCCCTGAAGACGCTTGCTACCGGAATGAAGATTACTTGGAAGGAATATTTCAAGGATTTCTTCACCAACAAGTCGACGGAGCAGTATCCCGAGAACCGCAAGACAACGCTGCATGTGGCAAAGCGTCATCGTGGGCGTTTGGTCTTTAAACGTAATGAGGACGGTTCATATAAATGTACGGCATGTACTTTGTGTGAGAAGTCATGCCCCAATGGTACCATCAAGATTGCATCTCACATGCAGGAGGATCCTGAGACGGGAAAAAAGAAGAAGGTGCTTGACGACTATCTCTATGACTTGGGTGATTGTATGTTTTGTCAGTTGTGTACCAACGCATGTAATTTCGATGCCATCGAATTTACGAATGACTTCGAGAATGCGGTATTTGACCGTAGTAAGTTGGTGCTTCATTTAGACAAAGAGGTATATCAAGGTGGTTCCCTGCCCAATCTGTTAGAGGGCGGTGCTGATTTTGAGATTGGTAAGTTTAATACTAAAACGAAGTAAGGACTATGGCAAATTTAATCATGTTTGGCATTCTTGCTGTTGTCATTATCGGCTCTGCCCTGATGTGTGTGATGACAACGAGAATCATGCGAGCCGCAACATTCATGTTGTTCGTGCTCTTAGGTGTGGCAGGTCTTTACTTCCTGCTTGACTATACGTTTTTAGGTGCTGCCCAGGTGGCTGTCTATGCTGGCGGTGTGACGATGATCTTCGTCTTTGCCATCCAGTTGGTGAGCAAGCGTTCGCTTCAGGGTACTATAGAACGTATCAAACTCAGCCGTGTCCTTTGGGGCGGTTTATTGAGTGTGATAGGCTGCGCCGTTGTCATCTTGGTGTTATTGAAGAATCAATTTATGTATACAGCCATGGCAATGCCTGATGAGGAGGTGCCGATGAAAAAAATCGGTATGGCTCTTGTGGGAGCGGATAAGTATCAGTACATCCTTCCTTTTGAGTTTATCTCTTTATTCCTGCTTGCCTGTATTATCGGTGGCTTGGTTATTGCAAGAAAGGAGGAGAACAAATAATGGTACCTGTAGAATATTATTTTGTGCTGAGCGCACTATTGTTCTTTATCGGCGTTTTTGGATTTATTACCCGTCGGAACTTGGTTGCTATGCTCATCTCTGTAGAGTTGGTACTTAATGCCGTCGATATTAATTTCGCAGCATTCAACCGCCTGCTCTATCCGGGCTCTATGGAGGGAATGTTTATGACATTGTTTGCCATTGGAGTGTGTGCGGCAGAGTGTGCTGTGGCTATTGCAATTATCATCAATGTATATCGCAATTTCAAGAGCGATACTGTTGACAGTATTAAGAATATGAAATGGTAAATGGTTATGGAGATATATAGTTATTCATTTCTAATCCTTCTGCTGCCAGCGCTTTCGTTTGTGATACTTGCGTTGGCTGGTATGAAGATGTCACATAAGACCGCCGGTCTTATAGGTACCACATCATTGGGACTGGTAACGGTATTGTCTTATATGACGGCATTCGCTTATTTTAGTGCAGACCGTCTTGCTAATGGTACCTTTGCTACCATCGTTCCCTACAACTTCACCTGGCTGCCTTTGGGTAACCTGCATTTTGACATGGGTATCCTGTTGGATCCTATCTCAGTGATGATGCTTATCGTCATCAGCACGGTGTCGTTCATGGTACATATTTACTCTTTCGGCTATATGCATGGTGAGAAGGGCTTCCAACGTTACTATGCTTTCTTGTCGCTTTTCACCATGTCCATGCTCGGACTGGTGCTTGCCACGAATATCTTCCAGATGTATACTTTCTGGGAACTGGTGGGCGTGTCGTCTTATCTGCTGATTGGTTTCTATTATCCGTTGAAGCCTGCTATCGCAGCTTCTAAGAAGGCGTTTATCGTGACGCGCTTTGCGGATATGTTCTTCCTTATTGGTATCCTGCTCTTCGGTTACTATACAGACTCATTCAGTTTCTCCTTTGCTGGAGATATCGTGATGGGACAAGGCACTACACCGTTTATCGAGGGTAATGCTGCGAAGGCAATGGCAGCAGGAGCGTTTATCCTGCCTACCGCTCTGGTACTGATGTTCATCGGTGGTGCTGGTAAGAGTGCGATGTTCCCGTTGCATATCTGGTTGCCTGATGCCATGGAGGGTCCAACTCCTGTATCTGCATTGATCCATGCTGCCACGATGGTGGTTGCTGGTGTGTTCCAGATTGCCCGTATGTTCCCTTTGTGGGTGGAGTATGCACAGCCTCAAATGAGTATTGTGGTATGGGTCGGCGTTTTCACCGCCTTCTATGCCGCTGCTGTTGCTTGTGCCCAGAGTGATATCAAGCGTGTACTTGCTTTCTCCACCATCTCGCAGATTGCTTTTATGATGGTGGCGCTGGGTGTTTCTCTTCCTGGTCATGAGGCTGTCCTTGACAACCATGCACAATTAGGTTTCATGGCAGGTATGTTCCATTTGTTCACCCATGCCATGTTCAAGGCTTGTCTGTTCTTGGGCGCGGGATGTATTATCCACGCAGTTCATTCTAATGAGATGGCGATGATGGGTGGCTTGCGTAAGTATATGCCGATAACGAATATCACGTTCTTGATCTCTTGTTTCGCTATCGCAGGTATTCCTTTCTTCTCTGGCTTTAGTTCGAAGGATGAGATTATCACAGCGTGTTTCGCCTATAGTCCTGTCGTAGGATGGATCATGACGGGTATTGCAGCTATGACGGCTTTCTATATGTTCCGCCTGTACTACGGTATTTTCTGGGGTACGGAGAACAAGGAAGCACATGCGCATCATACACCTCATGAGGCTCCTGCTACGATGACTATTCCTCTGATTGTGCTTTGTGTGATTACGATGGGAGTAGGTATTTATACTACTATCGCAGGTTTCGCAGGGTGGGGCGGATCTTTCGGTCAGTTTGTATCTGCCGCAGGAACCAACTATACCATTCATTTCGATACACAGATCGCATTGACCTCTACCGTTATCGCAATTCTGAGTATCTGTCTTGCCACCTATATCTATAAAGGAGAGAGCCAGCCGATTGCCGACCGTCTGTATAAACAGTTCCCGCGTCTGCATCAGGCAGCCTATAAGCGTTTCTATCAGGATGAGATCTGGCAGTATGTCACTCACCGTATTATCTTCCGTTGTATCTCCAAGCCTGTTGCTTGGTTCGACCGTCATGTCGTTGACGGCACCTTCAACTTTATGGCATGGGGAGCTAATGAGGCTGGTGAGTCGCTGCGTCCTTGGCAGAGTGGTGATGTTCGTCAGTATGCCGTATGGTTCCTGACAGGCACTGTTGCATTAACATTAATACTATTGGCACTATAATACTATAGGTACTATAGACACTATAGGAACTATATTAAATAAAGAAGATAACAACAATGAATATATTAAGTTTATTTGTGTTAATCCCGGCACTGATGCTGCTTTGCCTTTGGTTGGCGAAGAGTCTCAATCAGGTGCGTGGTGTGATGGTGGCTGGTGCCTCGTGCTTGCTCGCCCTGTCTGTTTGGCTGACGATCTATTTCATCCAACAGCGTGCGGCAGGCAATACTGATGTGATGTTGCTGGCAGCATCCACACCTTGGTTCAAACCGTTGAATATCGCCTATTCGGTGGGAGTTGACGGTATCTCCGTGGTGATGCTGCTGTTGTCCAGTATTATCGTGTTTACTGGAACGTTTGCCTCCTGGCAGTTGAAACCGATGACGAAGGAGTATTTCCTCTGGTTCACTCTGCTTTCCACGGGTGTGTATGGTTTCTTCATCTGTACGGATATGTTCACCATGTTCATGTTCTATGAGGTGGCACTGATTCCTATGTATCTGTTGATTGGTGTGTGGGGTAGTGGTAACAAGGAGTATGCCGCTATGAAACTGACATTGATGCTGATGGGAGGTTCCGCCCTCCTGATTCTTGGTATCTTGGGCATCTATTATTATAGTGGTGCCACGACGATGAATGTCAATGAGATAGCTGCTATGCACAATATCCCTGTGGAGACACAGAAGGTGTTCTTCCCCTTCATCTTTATCGGATTCGGTGTTTTGGGAGCCTTGTTCCCCTTCCATACATGGTCACCTGATGGTCATGCCTCGGCACCTACGGCAGTGTCTATGCTGCATGCTGGCGTGTTGATGAAACTTGGAGGCTACGGCTGTTTCCGTGTTGCCATGTACCTGTTGCCGGATGCCGCCAACGAACTGGCATGGATTTTCTTGATCTTGACGACTATTTCTGTCGTATATGGTGCTTTCTCCGCTTGTGTACAGACCGACCTGAAGTATATCAATGCTTACTCATCTGTGTCACACTGTGGCTTAGTACTCTTCGCCCTTTTGATGATGACGAAGACATCTTGTACGGGTGCTATCTTGCAGATGCTCTCTCACGGTTTGATGACGGCACTCTTCTTCGCCCTCATCGGTATGATTTACGGTCGTACTCATACCCGTGATATTCGTTACTTGGACGGACTGATGAAAATCATGCCGTTCCTTGCCGTAGGCTATGTCGTGGCAGGTCTCGCTAACCTTGGTCTGCCAGGCTTCTCTGGATTCATTGCCGAGATGACCATCTTCGTAGGTTCGTTTGAGAATGCGGATTCATTCCACCGCATCGCAACAATTATTGCTTGTACCTCTATCGTTGTTACCGCAGTCTATATCTTGCGTGTGGTTGGTAAGATTCTTTATGGTGAGGTAAAGAACAAGCATTATCTGGAGTTGACGGATGCCACATGGGATGAGCGCGTTGCTGTTATCTGTCTCATCGCTTGTGTGGCAGGTCTTGGTCTGTTCCCCTTGTGGGCAAGTAACGTCATCTCTGATGCGGTAGGTCCTATTTTGGCTAACATTATTTAAAAAGGAGGGTATAAGATATGAATTACGGACAATTCCTAAATATGATTCCTGAGTTTTATCTCGTTATCATTTTGTTAGCGGTTTTTGTGATTGACTTCATTGTACACCATAGTGAGAAGAAGCATGATATCCTTTTTTCAGTGACAGTAGCACTGATGGTAGTGTTGCCTGTGCGCATCGCATTACTGTCAGAACCCTCACAGGCTTTTGGTGGCATGTATGTTGCCTCTCTGGCATCCAATGTCATGAAGATTATCCTGAGTGTCGGTACAGTGATCGTACTGATTATGGCAGAGCCTTGGTTGAAGAATGAGGCAAAGCGGTACGACGGTGAGTTCTATTTGCTGGTACTCTCCACACTTTTGGGTATGTTCTTTATGGTGTCAAGTGGTAATTTCCTCATGTTCTTCCTCGGATTGGAGATGGCGAGTGTGCCGATGGCATGTCTGGTAGCTCTCAACAAACTGAAGAAAGATTCTGCTGAGGGTGCCGCCAAGTATATTATCACCGCTACGTTCTCTAGTGCTGTGATGCTGTATGGTATCTCGTTTATTTACGGCTCTGTGGGTACGCTTTATTTTGATGATGTGACGCAACGCATCGCTTCTTTCGCACAGCATAAGAGCCAGGTGCCCATGCTCATTATGGGTCTGGTGTTCTTCTTCAGTGGACTGGGCTTCAAGCTCTCGCTGGTACCTTTCCATTTCTGGACTGCCGATACTTATCAGGGTGCTCCGACACCTGTGACGGGTTATCTGAGCGTGGTATCAAAAGGTGCGGCAGCCTTTGCGCTGATGACGATTCTGATGAAGGTATTCGCACCCTTGACGGCTTATTGGGAGTATATGCTCTATATCGTTGTCGTTCTCAGTATCACGGTTGCCAACCTCTTTGCCATTCGTCAGAAAGAGTTGAAACGGTTTATGGCATTCAGCTCTATCTCTCAGGCAGGATATATCATGCTTGCTGTTATCGGAAGCAGTCAGGCAGGTATGGCAGCACTGATGTATTACATCTTGGTGTATGTCGTTGCCAATATGGCTGTGTTCACTGTCATCTCTACAGTAGAGCAGAATAATGGTGGTACGACGATGATGTATAGTTATAACGGACTCTATCAGACGAACCCCAAACTGTCGTTCCTGATGACACTCGCCTTGTTCTCACTGGCTGGTATCCCACCATTCGCAGGTATGTTCTCGAAGTTCTTCGTGTTTATGGCGGCAGCAGAACAGGGCTCGTTCTGGGCGTATTTCGTGGTGTTCATCGCCTTGATTAACACTGTAGTGTCACTCTACTACTATCTGTTAATAGTGAAGGCAATGTATATCAAACCATCTGAGAATCCGTTGCCTACCTTCAAGACAGAAAGTAGTACGCGTCTTGCTCTTGCTATCTGTACGGCAGGTATCGTACTCTTCGGTATCTGTTCTTGTATCTACGACTGGTTGTTTACTGCTTCTGCTATGTAGATCATACCAAATACGAAATAAAAAAGTGCGTCTTCGGATGCACTTTTTTATTGCTTTTTCTTGATTTAGGTCATCTAAACACCCCCTTTTTGTCGTTTTGTGTGCGGAAACAGTCGAAAGAAATCATAAAACTTTTTACCTTTGCATCGCAATTCAGAAAGAGTTGTTTAAAATAGATTTAGGATAATTATTAATTTAAAAAGGTAAGAAGAATTATGAAAAAGATTATGATGACTCTCGTTGCTATCGCAATGGCAACAACAATGAACGCTCAGTGGTATGTTGGTGGTGGTGTAGGTTACAACTATGCTAAGGACAAGAACACCGATGTTACTTCTAACACTTTCAGAATCATTCCTGAGGTTGGTTACAATCTGAACGAGAAATGGGCTGTAGGTGTGAAGGTTGGTTACGCTTATACTAAAGTTGCTGATGAGAAGGCACATGAGTTCGTGGTAAATCCTTACGCTCGTTACACTTTCGTAAAACTTAACAAGGTTAACTTCTTCGCTGATGGTGGTTTTGAGTACAACTATGTTAAGGTAGATGGTGAGAGCGCTAACGGTTTTGGTCTCAATATCAAACCAGGTGTTTCTGTAAACCTGAACGACAAGGTTAGCTTTGTAGCTCATATCGGTGAGTTCGGTTGGGCTTCTGCAAAGGCTAAGAACGCTAAGTCTGTACAGTCTGTTGCTCTTGGTCTTGACCTCACTGCAGTTGACTTCGGTTTGTATTTCAACCTCTAATTGAAAAGGGAAAGCATTATATTTAAATAAATTTCCTGAACAGGGGGCACGTCTTCGAATGTGCCCCTTTTTTGTGTTCTTTTGTGAGATGTGGCAATAATATCCAAACTACATGCGTTTATAATAAAAAATGAAGATCATGAATAGGATCATTGCTATCATCACATTTCTCTGCCTTTGCATGGGTATGAAGGCACAACAGGAGACTGGTTCGTGGACATTGACGCCACGTGTGGGTATCAACTCGTCGAATATGTCGGTAGAAGACTTATGGACAGACCTCGACCATGCAGTCAGTGCGAAACGGAAATGGGGCTTTGTGGGAGGTCTTGACGCAGAGTATCACGCATGGCAGCAAATCGGTATCTCAGTGGGTGCCTACTATTCCAATGAGGGCTATACTTATGGCACTGTGGACGATCTGGGTAAGGTGACACAGACACTTCACTTCATCAATATCCCTGTCCTCGTCAATTTCTATATAGAACCGAATATCCTGCCAGGTCTTGCCTTGAAGGCTGGTGTGCAACTGGGCTATCTGGTAAGTGGGAAATACAAGGATAACGTTACCTCCCTGACTAATACGAGTGACTTCAAGCGTGTCAATGTATCCATTCCTGCAGGCATCTCCTATTGCTACAAGAACTTCGTTGCCGATCTCCGTTATAATATCGGTTTGATGAACATGTGCAATGTGGAACTGGCTGTGGAGGACTCTTGGAAGACCAATTCCCTATGGTTGACAGTCGGCTATCAGTTTGAGCTATAAAAGTAAATTCACTGAATTTACTCAGCAAATACACTGAATTTACTTACCAAATACACTGAATTTACTCAGTAAATACACTGAATTTACTCAGTAAATACACTGAATTTACTGAAACAGGTGCTATCTTTATCATTTATCGCCTTAGTTCCGCTTTCAAGAACTTGGGTGTAGATTCTTTTTTTCTTTTGGTTCTATCGATATGTTAAAATAACATTATTATGATTGAATAAAAAAATAATTTTATATCTTTGCCCACATAATACTAATAAAAGATACTAACCTTAAAAAGAAAGATAGCTTATGAAAGTTACTCATTACCTATTGACTGCGACAATGCTTTTTATAGGATTAATACCTTTGTCCGCTCATGAAACGCATGGTGCTGAGGATTATGATGTCGTAAAACTTGATACAATGAGTAGACCATTCCGTCCTGGTCAGGTTCTTGTGAAGTTCAAGGATGATAGCTCTATTAATCTTAAAAAACAAGGATCTGGACGTGTGAGGGCTAGTTCTTCACGTGTACAGGCAAAAATCAACCAGCTTGAGATCACTAATATAGAACAGTTGATGCCTGTAGCTGGTAAGATAAAGGTAAAGAACTCCTCTCGTGTACGCTATGCCAATGGCAAACAGATTGAAGATCGTGACTTATCGAAATTGTATTTGGTAGAGTACGATGCGGAACATGCGGCAGATGTTCGAGAAGTTGTAAAGGAATTCCAACAACTGGACGAAGTAGAATTTGCAGAACCCAACTATGTAGTTTATGCGTTGGGCAGTCCTGCACCTGCTCCAGCTATACAGCAGGGACGCAGAACAGCTACGCCTCCACCTACCTTTACACCTAACGATCCTATGTACTCACAGCAGTGGGGACCTGGTGTTGTAAGGTTGCCGGAATTCTGGACAGTTAACGATAAGAATGTCCTAGGTCGTCGTCCCGTTGTTGCCATCTTGGATACAGGTGTAGACCTCGATCATCCTGACTTGAAGGATAATATATGGATTAATGAGAAGGAAGCCAATGGTGCCGATGGCGCCGATGATGATATGAACGGTTATGTCGACGATCTTCATGGATGGGACTGTGTGAATCAGACTGGACGAATAGGCGACTGGAATGGACACGGTACCCATTGTGCGGGTATCGCCGCTGCCGTGGCAAATAATGGCATAGGTATTGTCGGTGCCAACCCCGATGCCCAGATTATGGCAGTCACCGTACTCCAAAGTGACGGTATCGGTGACGTAGGCACCATCATCCGAGGTTTGGAATACTGTCTGACCCATGATGTAGATGTCATCTCCATGAGTCTTGGTAGTTACGGCTATTCCAAAGCAGAGGAGATGGCTCTTGGAAAATGCTACCATAATAGTGTCATCGTAGCCGCCGCAGGTAATGACGGACTCTGTATATATCCCGGACACAGTTGTTGCTCAAAGCCAATGTACCCTGGTGCATTTACCTTTGTTCTAGGTGTAGAGGCGAGTAAGGATTATGCTGGTACATGCTATAGTTCATGCGGTTATGGTGAGGCTCCCTACAAAGCGAACCCATGGCGTGCATGTTTTAGTAATCTCGATGACGATAATCCTATCTATACCGACCTTAATATCTTTGATGAGGAAAAACTCTACAACTATGAGTTGTTAGTTCCCGGAACGAATATCATAAGTACCTATCCTGGTGGGCGCTATAAAGTGATGAATGGAACATCTATGGCTACCCCGTTGGCAGCAGGTGCCATCTCACGCCTCTTGCAAATGAAGGAATACAGCAGCAAGGAACTACTTTTCGGTGACCTCATCGCCTCAGCCAATGCTGACTCTAAAGTGATGGATATCATGGCTGCCTATAACATCACTGATGCCGACCGCAAGCCAACCCTGTGGTTTGTTAGTTATGAGATGAGTGACGTGGAAGGTGGTGATGGTGACGGACGCTTTGATGCTGGTGAGGTGATTGAGTTGTATCCTATCCTTCGTAACTCCTGGGGTGAGGCTGTTGGCATCAAGTGCTCTCTTTCTACCAGTGACAACGAGGATCCGGAAATTATCGAGTTGATAGACAATGACATAGACTTCGGACGTACCCTGAACAGTTATGGCAAAGAGAAGAGTGTCAACCCCATCCGTTTCAAGATCAACGAGAACTGTGTCGATGGTCGTCATATCAGACTCACGCTCAGCAGCAATTGTGAGAATGGCACGGGTGAGACCATCCATCAGGATATCGTCATTGTCGCTGAGAGCGGAGAAGAACTCGGAGGAATCTTAGATAAGAACAAGACGCTGGAAGCTGGCAAACACTATATCGTCAACAAGTCTATTGCCATTCCAAACGGTATTACACTGACCATTGAGCCGGGTGTTACACTGAAACTTCACGATGGTGCTATCATTAAGGTAGACGAGCGCGGACGTATCAAGGCCA